>Ga0210391_10000580_pt1 | contig 37248 bp, 33 predicted proteins | sample IncBWC12OmetaG_FD_160573 | JGI IMG/M metagenome (GOLD analysis project Ga0210391, IMG submission 160573) | Forest soil microbial communities from Barre Woods Harvard Forest LTER site, Petersham, Massachusetts, United States - Inc-BW-C-12-O ...
TCGGAATTTCCAAGAGTGCGACTCTGCATGATTCAATCTCCTTGTGAAAGTTGGAGTTGCATTTGTTGCCTCACGATTCAAAACCTAAGTAGGATTCGATTAATACCTAAGTCTGATGAACGCAGAAATTATTCGCGAATTCTGTCTGGAATTTCCTGACGCCACCGAGAACCTGCAGTGGGGCGACGACCTGTGTTTCAAAATCGCGGGAAAGATTTTTGCCACTCTTGGCTTGGATAATCCGCGGATGTGTTTCAAGTGTTCGCCGGGAATCTTTGCTGAACTGATCGAGCGGGAAGATGTGCGCCCTGCCCCTTACGTTGGCCGCTATAAGTGGGTAATGCTCGACCGGCTGGATGCGGTTCCATGGAATGAGTTGCGCGATTTAATACGGCAATCGTATGAAATGGTGGCGGCGAAAGCGGGCAAGCGCAGATCTTCGACGCGAACTTCGAGACGAAGTTCAAAGCGACCTCCCTCAATCCGGACTTCCTCCTCAAAAAAACGATCTGACAAAGCGAAGTCCCAGAAGAAACAAAGCCGCAGGATTAGAAAAAAGTAGTCATCGCTTCGAAAATTGGGGGCTACGAGCGCTTGCGCCCGATTTGACTCCGCTTGCCGCCCTCGGCTAGCCTCAAGAGTCCGCCCTTTCCTGGACACTTTTTCTATCCTCATGCGCATCCGGAATAGACCTTGGTTTCTATGGCTGATCGCGTGCGCCGCGGCGTTTGGCTCGGCACTCGCCGAGGCAGCCGTTCAGCCGGTGCATGCGCAACACGGCATGGTAGTGAGTTCTCAGGAGCTTGCCTCGCGCGCCGGAGTCGAGATCATGCAGGCCGGGGGTAACGCGGTCGATTCCGCCGTGGCGGCCGGTTTTGCACTGGCTGTGGTGCATCCAGCGGCGGGAAATCTGGGTGGCGGCGGGTTCATGTTGATTCGCATGGCCGACGGCCGGGCGCATTTTCTGGACTACCGGGAAAAGGCCCCGGCGGCGGCCAAGCCCGACATGTATCTGGACGCGCAGGGAAACGTTATCGAAGATGCCAGCCTCATCGGCTACAAATCCGTTGCAGTGCCTGGCTCCGTAGCGGGCATGGTTTATGCGGAACAGAAATACGGCAAGCTCACGCTCCGCCAGGTGATAGCCCCCGCAATTCGTTTGGCGCGCGATGGCTACCCCTTAAGCTGGAGCGAGGCCCGCGATTTGCACGATAAGTATCTAAGCCAATTCCCCGAGTCGCGGCGAATTTTTCAGCGGGAAGGCAACTATTACCAGCCGGGAGAAGTCTTTCGCCAGCCCGATTTAGCGCGGACTTTGGAACGAATTGCCGCCAAGCCGGACGACTTCTACCACGGGGATTTGGCCAGCGAACTCGCCGCGGCGGTGCAGAAAGGCGGTGGCCTGATCACCGCCGACGATCTCGCGAAGTATGAAGTAAAGGAGCGCGAGCCGGTTCGCGGCACGTATCGAGGTTACGAAGTGATCAGCGCGCCTCCGCCGAGCTCGGGCGGTACAGTGCTGATTGAAGCGCTGAATATTCTTGAGGGCTATGATCTAAACAAGCTCGGAGATCGATCCGCACTCTCGATTCACTTCACGACCGAAGCGTTTCGCCGCGCATTCTTCGATCGTGCAGAGTTCATGGGCGATCCCGATTTCGGCAAAATTCCTGTGGCTCAACTGGTCGACAAGAAATACGGAGCGGCGTGGCGTGATTCTATTGATTCCGACCGTGCCAGCCCAAGCAAAGAATTAAAGCGGCCGGCGATCTTTAGCGAGCTTGAGCAGTTTGCCGCTGTGCATGCTCAGCCACGGGTATATCGAGAAGGCACGCATACCACGCACTACTCGGTGGTCGATGCGGAAGGAAATGCAGTCGCGGTAACGACCACAATCAATAACTGGTTCGGATCGCACGTCACGGCCGATGGCTTGGGATTTTTATTGAACGACGAGATGGATGATTTCTCGGCTAAGCCGGGTGTGCCGAATTCCGATGGACTGATTCAAGGCACGGCCAACGCCATCGGACCGGGTAAACGGCCGCTCTCTTCTATGACGCCGACAATCGTCGTTCGCGACGGAAGGCCCTTCCTGGTGCTGGGTTCGCCGGGTAGTTCGAAGATCATCACCACCGTGGCGAACGTTCTGATGGGCGTGATTGATTACGGCATGAACATCCAGGAAGCGGTCGATGCTCCCCGTTTTCACAATCAGTGGTTGCCGGATTTATTGAACGTGGAGCGCTGGTTTTCACCCGATACGGTTCACGATCTGGAAAAGATGGGATACCACGTGCAGTACGGATTGCGCGAAGGGTCTGATATGGGCGGCTATTGGAGCGACGCCGAGTGCATCGCAGTCGATCCGAAGACCGGTGACCGCCTGGGGGCGAGCGATTATAGAAGCAACGGGAAAGCAGTAGGTTATTAACGGCAAGGATCCAGAATGGTGAAAGCGGTATCGACTTATTTGTATGTAAAAGAGCGGCTGCATCCCGGCATTTTGGACGGGCTGACTCGCAGCGGTGTGCAGGCAATTGAGATATTTGCGGCGCGGCAGCACCTTGATTACGCCAACCGCAAAGCGCACCTGCGGGAGATCGCCGACTGGTTCCGTGGCAGCGGAGTTCCGTTGAACTCCGTGCATTCTCCGCTCTACGCTGATTACGACTGGGGCCGCACCGGATCTCCGCCGATCAATCTGGCTTCCACCGATCGGGCGGGAATCGTGGAGGCGATGGATGAAGTGAAACGCTCGCTGGAGATTGCCGAGCAGATTCCGTTTCGTTTTCTGATCCAGCATCTGGGACTGCCCAACGAAACTTTCAGCGATAAGAAGTTCGATTCTGCGATGACGTCGATTGAGCATCTGCGCGCCTTCGCCAAGCCGCTGGGCGTGCGGATTCTTCTGGAAAATATTCCCAACGAACTTTCGACGCCGGAAAAATTAGTCGAGATGATTCAGGCCGCGCACTTCGACGACGTGGGAATCTGCTTCGACTTCGGCCACGCGCACATGATGGGTTCGGTAAGCGAAGCATTCGAAACCGTGCGCAAGCTGGTGTGCTCCACGCACGTTCACGACAATAAGAAAGACCGAGACGCGCACCTGTGGCCGGGCGAGGGAACTATCGACTGGAAGCAGGCAATGGAACTGCTGCGCTCGGCTCCCCAAAGGCCGGCCCTGATGCTGGAACTCGAAGGCGACGACAAAGTGAACCCGCTGGAAAAGCTGCAAACAACATTCGAGAAGCTGGAGGCCGTGTAGGAATCTGGTAATTGAGCAATTCGGTAATTGAGTAATGTTGGAGAGCTAATTTCGCGGCTGCCTGTTTTGTTTTAAATTACTGAATTGCCAAATTACAAAATTACTCAATCGCACTTATGTTTCCCGTAACCACCATCGCGGAAATCGGCAAGCACGAAGGGCAATCGGTCACGCTGCGTGGCTGGCTCTACAACCTGCGCGAAAGCGGGAAACTTCTGTTTCCGCAATTTCGCGACGGCTCCGGCGTGATTCAGGGAGTTGTTCCGAAGAATGCCGTTCCCCCCGAAGTGTTCGAAGCCGTTAAAACGCTGACGCAAGAATCAAGTGTCATCGTCGAAGGCAAAGTCCGCGCCGATAAGCGCGCCCCCGGCGGCTACGAGCTTGACGTCTCCAATGTGCAAGTTGTTCAACGAGTGCCGGAATCCGATCCCTATCCCATCACGCCAAAAGAACATGGCACCGAGTTCTTAATGGAGCATCGCCATCTCTGGGTGCGCTCGCAGCGGCAAGCGTCGATTCTCCGGGTGCGCGCGGAGATTATTAAAGCGGTGCGTGATTTTTTCGACGATCGCGGCTTCACCCTCACCGACCCGCCGATCCTAACGCCGGCAGCCTGCGAGGGAACAAGCACGCTCTTTCCAGTCGATTATTTTGAGGAACAGGCATACCTTACGCAGTCCGGGCAGCTTTACATTGAAGCGACGGCGATGGCGCTGGGCAAAGTCTATTCATTCGGGCCGACCTTTCGAGCCGAGAAATCGAAGACCCGCCGTCATCTCACCGAGTTCTGGATGGTCGAGCCGGAAATCGCCTATGCAGAACTCGATGACCTGATGGATCTTGCCGAAGACCTCATCAGCTTCGTCGTGAAACGATGCCTGGGTCACAGACGCACCGATCTGCAGGCCATTGGCCGCGACATTTCGAAGCTGGAAAAAATAGAGCCGCCGTTTCCCCGCATGAGTTACGACGATGCGGTCAAGAATTTGCAGGAAGGTTTTGCCAAAGGCGTACTCGAAACCAAGTTCGAGTGGGGCGGAGATTTCGGTTCGCCCGACGAGACCTATCTTTCGGCGCAGTTCGACAAGCCCGTGATGGTGCATCGTTACCCGGCGAAGGTAAAAGCTTTTTACATGGAGCCCGATCCGCGGCAGCCGGAGTTGGCCCTGTGCGTCGACGTGCTGGCGCCGGAGGGTTACGGAGAAATCATCGGTGGCTCGCAGCGCATGGCGTCGCACGAATTGCTGCTACAGCGCATTCACGAGCACGGATTGCCACAAGAAGCCTTCAAATGGTATCTCGACTTGCGCAAGTACGGCAGCGTTCCGCACGGTGGCTTCGGCATGGGAATCGAGCGCGCCGTTGCATGGATCTGTGGGCTCGAGCACGTGCGTGAAACGATTCCGTTCCCAAGAATGCTGAACCGGCTGTACCCATGAAGGGAATTTAGTAATTGAGTAATTCTGTGATTTGAACCTTAAGGCAAGGAAGCATTGGCGATTAAATTACTCAATTACTAAATTATCCAATCAACATGACTGTTGCGAGCACCACGAGCATCATTCCCAAGAAGATTCGCGTGATCGGCGTGCCGCTCGACCTTGGCCAGTCGCGCCGTGGCGTCGACATGGGGCCGTCGGCCGTTCGCGTCGCGGGACTTGAAGCCCGGCTCGAAGCGCTCGGCCATCAAGTAGAGGACGGCGGCAATGTCGCGGTCGCGATCCCTGAGCAGAAATCTGAAGGTGACACTCACGCCAAATATTTGAAAGAGATCACCGCTACCTGCAACAAACATGCCGAGCTGATTATCAAGACACTGGAAGCCGGTAAAATTCCCATCACGCTCGGCGGAGATCACTCTGTGGCCGCCGGCACGGTGGCGGGGGTGGCCGAATTTTATCGCCGGCAGAACCAGCGCGTTGGGCTCATTTGGATCGATGCCCATACTGATATCAACACGCCCGAATCTTCCCCCAGCGGAAACGTGCATGGCATGCCTTTGGCCGCGCTGATGGGCCTCGGTCCTCCGGAACTGCAGAACATTTTCGATTTTTCTCCCAAGGTCAGGCCTGAAAATTGCGTGCTGGTCGGCGTCCGCGATATCGACGCGGTCGAGAAAGAAAATGTCCGCCGCGCCGGTATTGGGGTTTTCACCATGCGCGATATCGACGAACGTGGTATGCGCACCGTGATGGAAGAAGCGTTGCGCATCGCCGGACGCGGTACCGCCGGTTACCACATTTCGCTCGACATGGATTGGATCGATCCCGAAGACGCGCCCGGCGTGGGCACTCCGGTGCGCGGCGGCGCGACCTACCGCGAAGCGCACTTGGCGATGGAGATCATTGCCGATCACGGCCGCATGGTGAGCTTCGAGATCGTCGAAGTGAATCCGGTTATCGACGAACACAATCGAACTGCCGATCTGGCGGTCGAGTTGGCGCTGTCGGCGTTTGGAAAAAAGATTCTGTAGACATTAGGCACAATGAACAAGCTACGAGTAGGAGTGCTTTTCGGTGGCCGCAGCGGCGAGCATGAAGTGTCGTTGCTCTCGGCGGCGTCAGTTCTGCAGGCGATCGACAAAGATAAATATGAGGTTGTCCCCATCGGTATCACCAAAGATGGACGCTGGCTGACTGCGGAGCACGCCGAAAATCTTTTGCAAGGCAAGCTGGTGATCGAGCCGCGTCACTTGCGCGCCGGTGATCCGGAAATCACTCAACCTGCGGCGGTGCTGGCGCGGGGAGAAGCTGTCGTCGTGCCGCCGGAGCCGGTCCATCGCCAGAGCGGCTTCGTTCCTTTCCAAACCGACGCCTCGCACCTTCGCCGCGCCAGCGACCGCGCGATCAACGTCGATGTAATTTTCCCCGTACTCCACGGCACTTTCGGCGAAGACGGAACCATCCAGGGCTTGCTTGAGTTGGCTGATATCCCTTATGTGGGAGCAGGTGTGCTCGGCTCGGCCGCCGGTATGGACAAAGACATCATGAAGTCGTTGTTCATTGCAGCGGAAATTCCGATCGTGAAGCACGTCACGGTGCTACGCAGCGCTTGGGAAAACGAGCCCAAGAAACTTCGTCAATTAGTCGAGCGCAAGTTGAAGTATCCGGTCTTTGTGAAGCCTGCCAATCTCGGATCGTCGGTCGGTATCAGCAAAGCTCACAACAGCAAGGAGCTGGGTCCGGCAATCGAGGAAGCGGCGCGCTTTGATCGCAAGATTGTTATCGAGCAGGGTGTTGGCGGAAAGAAACACAAGGCGCGCGAGATTGAATGTTCTGTGCTGGGCAACGACGAACCGGCAGCGTCGGTTCCCGGCGAAATCGTTCCTGTAAAAGAGTTTTACGATTACAACGCCAAGTATCTTGATGAAGGGTCCGAACTGGTTATTCCCGCGAAGCTTACGAAAGCCGAAACCAAAAGAGTGCAGGAGTTGGCAATTCGGGCTTTTAAAGCCGTCGACTGCTCCGGCCTGGCGCGTGTGGATTTTCTGATGGATCCCGTTATGCGAAAGATTTGCGTCAACGAGATCAATACCATGCCAGGATTCACCGCCATCAGCATGTATCCCAAGCTGTGGGCCGCTTCGGGGCTGGATTATCCCGATCTGATCGAGAAACTGATTCACCTTGGCGTCGAACGCCACGAAGACAAGAAGAAGAATCAGTACAGCCGATAAGAACAATTAAGTAACGGGATTATCACCTTGACTCAACTACGAGCCAAGGACTACGCTTCCCATATCAAGAATATCAGTCCTCGGGGACAGAATGGCGTACTCGCTTAAATCCTCACTGGAAGCGATTTGGGAGGGCCGGTGGTGCGGTATTGCGCTCACTGGGGCTGCAACAATCGCGTGTGCGTTTTTGTTCTATGTGGTTCCTCCTCCCGGCGTCAGTGTCGCCGTCATGGGTGTAACGGCGGCGATCATGGCAGCGAGAACAAAAGCAACGGGAGCAGAAAAGGCAGCATGGATGCTGATTATATCTTCATTGCTCGTGATTGAAGTCTTGGCTATTCAGAAAGATCGCAAGTTGCATGATGATGAAATGGCGAGCCTTTTCGGCCAGGGAGTAAGCATTAAAAATCAGGCTGAAACCAAATTTGGAGAGCTTGGAGGTGCGCTTCAACGTCAGATAGATACTAGCAATTCGATTCTAGACAAAACAAAATCCGTGCTGAACTTGTCGAAGCAAAATCTGCAAAATATCACTGGTGGAGATTCGTTTGCTGTTGTTACTCCCCAAGTGTGGTCTGGCCTAACGCCGATACCGCTTACGATTTATAACTACGGGAAGCAGACTCTGGTAGGCGTTACGGTCACCATTCGTGATCGGGAAGCGTGGGATTTTGTTCGCAATCCATACAGCATGTATCAAGCGGAGGCATCTGCTATCAATGTTGGAACCCTACATGCAGGCGAGATAAAGACGCTCATTAGAACTATCACTCCATCGGTTGAAGACAAGGGTGCGGGCATTCTGGGAGAGGGTGATGAGAAGGTTTGTCAATATCAGTTAGACATATCGGCGCAGAATTTCACCGTCACGGAATATCTAACTTTCAAAAAAGGGAAACAACTGCCGTGGGTATTTAAGTACATCGTTACACGTCAATTTGTGAAATCGCGCGTGAAAGACACGACTAATTTCGGCTACAAGACGATGGCCGAGACTAAGAAATGGATGGGGGAGAACTAACTGCTTTCGTTTCGCGCGAGATGATTCCGGCTGTTAATTGCTTGTATTCTAGGTTCTTTGCTTCGACGAGTTGCAGCAACGTGTCACGGAATAGGTAACGGTTCTTGCGGTTGTTGAATCGCCAAGTCATCTCATCAAGATAGGCCGGAAGGTGTTTCGCGCTGATTTTATGCCACGTTCCCATAATCCCGCGTTTCAGGAGCGAGAACGCAGATTCAACCGTATTCGTGTGCAGATCGCCGATGACATACACGCCCTTACTGTGATTGATCGCTTGGTGTTCTCCGAGCACGCCAGCCTTCGCAATCGCCTTGGGATATGCGGAGAAATCGTCTGTCATCACTACGTCAACGTCCTCGGAGATGTTCTCGCGGATGTACTTCGCCAGACTCCCAGAGGTTACATCATCGGAGCGGAAGAACCGCAGATCACCGCCGCGTTGCCGGATGCCGATCACAATCTCTTTCGGAGTTCCGCGTCCGCGCTTGCTTCCGCGCCGGGGCTTTCCGCCGACATAGGTTTCATCTACCTCGACCGTGCCCTCCAACTTCTCCGGGTTCGCTTCTGCCATCGCCTTGCGGATGCGGTGACACAGATACCACGCAGTTTTGTAGCTCACGCCAAACATGCGTTTGATCTGGTTCGCGGAGATTCCCTTGCGCGATTCGGTCATCAAGTAGGTCACGAAAAACCAAACAGTCAGCGGCAGATGAGAATCGTGAAAGATCGTGTCAACGGTTACGGAGAACTGATAGCGGCATGAATAGCACACAAACACTTTGCGATCTGAAACAAGCTCAGGGGAAACGTTGTCAGAGTCGCAGCGCAAGCAACGGACACCGCCGGGCCAGCGGAGATGCTTTATCGTCTCACGGCACTTTTCTTCATGGCCGTACTTCTCGGTTAGTGTCATCATGTTCATAGCAGTTTTCATAGGGTCACCATCATGGCAAAGAAGAAACATCCAAAGGATATGACCAGCAAGGAACTAGCGAAACACGTATTCCACCCCAAGGTGCTCAAGGCCGCGAAGGAGCATGTAGAGCGGTTGAACGCGCCGAAGGAGCCTCGAAAGTCAGCGAAGTAGTTCACTGACTGAGACTGTAGCAGAAAGGCAATGTTGAGTCAAGTAGATAATCTCGTTAAGTAATTGGGTAATTGAGCGATTGAGTAATTGTTCGTGCTTTACAAAACGAAGTTGGAGCAAAGATTTCGATTAGGCAATCACCAAATTACAACAATTACTCAATACCGCAATCACTCGATGCTGCAATCCCGGCCTACTGCCCCATCGCCTTCTCCATAAAAGCCGCCTGATCCGACTTCATCTTCTTCAGCCCGTCCATCGGCAGATAAACCATATGGCCGGCATCATAGGTCGCGAACGAGACGCTGTCGCGATATTTCTGCGGGAGGTTCAAATGATCGACTGTATAGTTTGCAGCATAATAGGGCGTCGCCAGATCGTAGTAGCCCTCCATCACCAAAATCTTCAAATACGGATTCTTTACAATCGCCTGCCGCAGCGCAGATGCCGTATCTGGAAATCCTTCTCCCGCTGAACCCCAGTCCCAGGTGTCGCCGCCGGGGCCACCGCGCGGGGCACGCACGTTGTAGGGCATGTCTACCTTGTAGCCCAATTCTGTACGCAAATAATTATTGAATACCGATGTGAACGGAGGCCCCGTCGCCGCTCCCGTCGGATCGTAAAATGGCGTGTCCAGCAATCCATTTGGATCTGGCCCCGTATAGCGCGCATCGAGCCGTCCCACGCGCAATTTCTGATCGATGAGCAGATAGTGCGTGAACTTCGAAACATTGATGCGCAGATTCGCTTCGTCGATCACTTCTTTGCTCAGCCCGGTGAAGTGCGCGAGTTGATCGATTACTGTCTGCCGCTCTTGCGCTGTGAGTGAATCGCCCTTGTCAAGCGCCTGCCGGTAGTCGTTCGAGGCCCAGTGCTCGGCCTGCGCCCGCGCAGCGTTCATATCCTGCGCAAGATCGGGAGACAGTTTGTGGTGATAGCCGGCGATCATCGTGAACGACGGGATCAGAAAAATGTAAGGCTGATCGTTTGTGAAATTGTCTTCGAGGGTCTCGAAATTCAGCACGGTCGAGAGCAGCGTAATTCCGTTGAAAGAGATACCGCGATCTGCGAGATATCCCGCAATGCCCGCCGATCGCGTGGTTCCGTAGCTTTCTCCGAATAGAAAGAGCGGAGAAGCCCAGCGCTCGTTGCGGCTGATGTAGAGCCGGATAAATTCGCTGAAGGCCTCAATGTCTCCTTTCACACCCCAAAATTTCTTTAGCATTTCCTGGTCGGCTGCGCGGCTGAATCCAGTGTTGATCGCGTCGATCATCACGAGATCGCTTTTATCCAGCAGCGTATGGGGATTGTCCTCCATGCGGTACGGTGCCGGCGGCATGAAGCCGTTGGTCTGAAGCACCACGCGCTTGGGGCCGAGCGCTCCCATGTGCAGCCAGATCGAGGCCGAACCCGGACCGCCATTAAAGGCAAACGTCAGGGGCCGTTTTGCCGCGTCCTCGCCATCGAGCGTATAAGCGACATAGAACATTTCCGCTTCAATTCTTCCGTCGCCCCGCTTGATCGGCAGAAAGCCGGTCGTCGCCGTGTATCTCAGAAGCTTTCCATCGACCGTAATCTGGTGGTGAGTGATCACCGGAGCCTTCTCCGTCATGTCGAAGTGTTCTTCCTTGTCCTTCTCTCTGTCGCCGGTGCTCTGCATCGCAGGCTTCGACTCGGCAGGCGACTCCGGTTTGGCGGCCGGATTTTCTGCGGGTTTCTCGGAGGATTGCGCGGCAGTCTGTTTCTTTTGAGCCGGGGGTTTCTGCTGTTCGCTCTGCTGCGCAAGCGTGGCGGCGACAAGAACGCAAACCGCGGTCAATGACCAGAATAGTCTCATGCACGTGCCTCGGGTGAAAAGATATTTAGGATGACTCATATTCGCCGAGAATTGTACACCGTGCGCTGTCAGTTTGAATCGGCCAGCCTGATTTAGCACCTTTGCCGAGTCCTCGGAACGCTCCGGCGTTTCAATCGCAAATCCCTTCTTGAACCGCGAATCGCGCCACTGTAGAAAGCACCCTTAGTTGCCGATGGAGAAGAATGGCGAGTAAAGGCCTTTCTTATCTCACGTCGAATGATTGGATCCTGCTCCAGTCGAAGACTGTGCGGCGAACCTACCGGCTTGGGGATGAGATCATCCGCGAAGGCGCTCGCGTCGAGAACCTCTACATCATTCGCAGCGGGGAGGCGTCTGTAGAATTGGCCGGCACCAGTGCGCGAACTATCGTAGCCACGCTCGGGCCCAACGACGTGTGCGGTGACATGGCTTTTCTTGACCAGAGCAGGGCAACGGCTGCCGTTGTCGCCAAAGAGGTGAATGTCGAGGTCGACGAAATCGACACGCAGGAACTGCGGGCAATCCTGGAGGCTTTTCCCAGGTTGGCCTCGAGATTTTATCTTTCGCTGGCGGTGATTCTCGCAGAGCGCCTGAAGATCACCTCGCGCGAACTGGCTCGGGAAATGCGGTCGCGCGACCGCTGCGGCCCGGTCGCTGGAGTCCGCACCTGAGCCGCTTCTTTCTTGTCCAAGATCCCCCAGGTTTGGGGTGTTCATGAGCATCATCAACTTGCAGTTGACGGATGCTCAATCGTGTTATACGATCATTTCCACAAGTTTGCCCTTTTTGGGCAAGCCTGAATTTCATGCAGAGTGGCTGAGGGACGAGCCCTATGACGCCACGGCAACCGGATCGGCATCATCTATGCCGACCGCCAGGTGCCAACTCCCGCCCGGAAACGGGGAACATGAGATTCGGATAGCGAGCTGTTTTTGCTTCCGATAGCCTCTTTTCCTTCTTTTCCTGGAAAAAGAGGCCTTTGCTTTTTGGGACTCTTTTTCCCGGCTCGTCCCCAGCTATTCGCAGGTGTTGAGATTGCCCGGTCTTCGCGGTTTCGAGGACGGGGAATCTCGGAAAGCGAGTAGCCATGTCGAATCAAGAAGCTCTAGCTCCTTATGAATTACGCTGCCGCGAGTGCGGCCGCCGCTGGGGAAATCAGCCGCGCTCGATTTGCGAAGAGTGTTTCTCTCCTCGCGAAATTATCTACGACTACGATTGGATTCGTTACCTGCTCGGAGAGGACGCAATCGATCCCCGAGCGGCGATCCGCAAGCGAATTTCGCAGCGCCCTGCGAACATGTGGCGCTATGCCGAGTTGCTGCCGCTGCCTCCGGGCTTCGAGCCGCGCTTGCCGGTTGGGTTCACGCCGCTCTTTAAGGCCCCGAACCTCGCATCGCGTTTCGTGAGCGATCGGCGCGAGGCAGAGGTCGCGGCGCAGAATCTCTTTATCAAGAACGACGCGGTCTGCCTGCCCACTTTGAGTTTTAAGGATCGTGTCGTCGCCGTAGCACTGGCGAACGCGAAGGCATTCGGCTTCGATACGGTCGCGTGTTCATCGACCGGGAATCTGGCCAACGCGGTAGCGGCGCACGCGGCGCGGCTTGGCCTGAAAGCGTGGATCTTCATTCCCGCCGACCTCGAGCCGGCAAAGATTCTCGGTACTCAGGTCTTCGGCGCGAATGTGGTTCGCATCGCGGGCAATTACGATCAAGTCAATCGCCTGTGCTCGCAAATTGCCGAAGAAAGGCACTGGGGCTTCGTCAACGTCAACCTGCGCCCCTACTACGCAGAAGGATCGAAGACAGTTGGCTTCGAGATCGCCGAGCAACTCGGCTGGCGCCTGCCAGATAACGTCGTGATTCCTATGGCCGGCGGGTCGTTGATCACGAAGATTAAGAAGGCGTTCGAGGAACTCATCAAGCTCGGCCTTGTCGATGAGAAACCCGTCAAATTCTTCGGAGCGCAGGCCACGGGATGCTCGCCGATCTCGACCGCGGTGAAAACCGGAAGCTCTGAAGTCGATCCGCAGAAACCGGCCACCATCGCCCGGTCGCTAGCCATCGGCAATCCTGCTGACGGGCACTACGCAATCAAGGCAATCAAACACAGCGGTGGATGGAGCGAGGACGTGGGCGATCCTGAAGTTATCGATTCGATTCGCTTGCTGGCTGCAACCGAAGGCATTTTCACCGAAACCGCGGGCGGCGTGACCGTCGGATGCGCGGGCAAATTGTATCGCCAGGATCGCATTTTGCCCGAAGAAACGACGGTGCTGTGCATCACCGGAAATGGCCTGAAGACCACCGATGTATTGGCTGGAGTTTACGAACTCGAGCAGCCGATTGCTCCGAAGCTGGCGGAATTCGAAAAGTATCTGCACGGAACACTGGATATGGTCGAGGTTGCCCGCGAGGCGGCCGCAATCGGAGCATAGGTCTGCTGTCTCGAAACGGCGCGACTTTTAGTTGCGCTGTTGGGCATTCATGAGCGGCTTCAGCCGCTGAGGTAAATGATGGCAATCACAATCCAAATTCCGACCGCGCTGCGCCGGCACACGGCAGGCGTAGCTTCAGTCGCGTGCGGCGCGACAAACCTGAACGAATTATTTGCGGCCCTGGACGAGAAATTTCCTGACTTGAAGCCGCACCTCCGCGATGAGACCGGCCAGGTCCGCCGCTTCCTCAACATTTATGTGAACGAAGAAGATATCCGCTTTCTCGGCGGTCCCAGCTACGCCTTTCAGGATGGCGATGAAGTGCTGCTCGTGCCGTCGATCGCCGGCGGAGTGCGATAGTTCAAGCGCACGATGCGGACGTCCAAAAGCACGCATCGTACTACTTTTCAGCAAGCCGCTCGCGCAGCCACAAGGGAAACCCGTTAACGCCCAAGGCGAGCACCCCCAACCCAGGAGCGTTCGAGGTTTGCGCCGGCGGCCCAACCTCTACATCGGACCCTTGATTGACGCCTGACAAGATCGGCTTGTCGGCAATCGTCTCGAAGGCGTAGCCGGTAATTGTGGCACTGAAGTTGGAGATATCCATGGTGATTCGAACCCACCCATAATGCGTTGCCCCATCGATCTCGAATTTCACGCCGAGATAGCGATCGGGCAGGTTATCCCCACCCCACTTGCCGGCCGTGTGCCGGCTGAGGGTCGAACGTGTCGAGTTGAACCTGCCAAAAGAGCGCTCCAGGTTGACCCTGCCCGCTGTAGTGAAGCGGGCCGCGGGCCCGATTTCCACACGATGGCCCAACGCGGAAGCATAAGGGCCGTAATCGCCGGTGAAGGCTGCGCCAACCACCGCGTTTCCTTCCTGCAGCGGGAACTCCGCGAAGTCGGCGTGAAAGACGTTATACGCAAATGTCGTCACAATGAACTGAAAATCGGCGATTCCATCGCGGTTGATATCGAGTGTGACGAAGGTGTTGAGTGGCAGAATCGGAATGTTTTTCCTGCTCACTATGACCTCCGCCTCCGCGGGCTTCGCCAGCGCCAGCATACTCACGCCGGCGGCAAGAGCCGCGATGGAATACATCTCCAGGCGATGATCGATTGCCTCGGAAACCCAAATCTTGCCGGAGTGCGGGGGCGGTTTGAGCGGCATAGTTTCCTCCGTTGCGCAGAAGTTTAATCGAGCCTGCCCGCCTGTCAACACAAATGTTGGAAAATTTACGGATTCGTAACGTCATGCCGCCGGCGAAAGAAGAATTGCCTCAGGGTTTCCCATTGTAATATAATCTAACTAACCGGTTAATTAAGAATATGCACGCGATGCATCACCGTCGTCCCCGCATGGGTTCCCGCAACCAGCCCGAGGAGAGCCGCGCGGCCATTTTGCAGGCCGCAGCGCGGGAGTTCGCCGAAAATGGCATCGCCGGAGCCCGTACTGATTCCATTGCCGGCGGGGCCCGCGTCAACAAGGCGCTGCTCTATTACTACTTTGAAGATAAAGAAACGCTTTACGGCGCCGTGCTCGACAACGCATTTACGGGAATGAAAGAGGCCGTGTTTAGAGCGCTCGACAGTGACCTGCCTTCGCGCGAAAAGATCCTGGCTTACGTTGGCGCTTATTTCGACTTCATCGCTTCCAACCAGATTTATCCCAAGCTGATGCAGGGCGAGATGATGCGGGCGAAGCAAGGCCGGTCGGAGCATATCGACCGCCTGATTAAAACCTACTTTCAGCCGATTTATGCCCGTGTGGGAGATTTATTGCAAAAGGGAATTGCCGAAGGCGAATTTCGCAAGGTTGACCCGTCGCACTTCATTCCGTCCATGATTGCGATCATCGTTTTCTATTTTAGCAGCGCTCCCGTGATGCAGAGGATCGCGCATTTTAATCCGCTCGCCCCTGAACGCATTGCCGAGCGCCGCGCCGCGGTTCTCGATTTCATCTCGGCTGCCCTGTTTGAAACCGGTGGACCAGCATCGAGAGCGCGCAGTTCCGAACGACGCCCAGGAGTACGCAAATGAGTGCTCGCAACAAATTCATCGCGCTGCTCGGCATCATCTTTGTAATTGCCGCGGCTTACTACTACTTCTCCACCGATCATTCCAAAGACCTGATCCTGATCGGCACGGTTGACGCAAATCAGGTCATCGTCAGCGCGCAGGTCGAAGGCCGCATCCAGAAATTGCTGGTCGATGAGGGTACGCCGGTGAAGGCTGGAGATCTCATCGCCATTCTCGATCCCTCCGAACTGCAAACGCAGGAAGCCGCCGCCACCGCAAATATCGCCAGCCTGCAAAACAAAGTTGCCGAGATGGAACACACGGAAAAATCCACTTCAGGTTCGACTTCGAGCGATGTTGCCAATGCCCGTGCCAAGCTCGATTCGGCAAAGGCTCAACTTCTGCAGGCGAAGGCCGCTCTCGACCGAACCGAGAGCGATAGCCGCCGCATGATTGAACTGGCAAAAGCCGGTGTTCAATCAGACCAGGATCGCGTGCAGGCCGAAACCAGCCTGCAAGCGGCGCAAGCCACGGTGCAGGCGCAGCAGGAACTGGTGAAAGCCGCAGAGGCGGATTTAGATTCCGCGATCGCGCGCACCCAACAGGCCAACGCCGCGAAAAGCACGGTGGAATCGACCGAGGCCGATCTAAAGAATGCTATCGCGCAGAAAAACCAGGCCGCGGTCCGTCTGGGCTACACCAATGTTTACGCGCCGGTCACCGGCACGGTTTCGGTGCGCGCCGCGCGGCAAGGGGAAGTGGTCAACATTGGTGCGCCTATCGTTACGATCGTCGACTTAACCGACACTTGGGCCCGCGTCGCGATTCCGGAAACCTACGCCGATCACATCGGCTATGGAGATGTGATGCGCATTCGGTTGCCGGGCGGAATGATCATCAGCGGCAAAGTATTTTTCAAAGGCGTCGAAGGCGATTTCGCTACGCAACGTGACGTGAGCCGCCGCAAGCGTGACATCAAGACAATTGTTCTAAAAGTCCGGCTCGACAATCCCAAGGGCGCCTTTGTTCCGGGGATGACAGCGGAAGTGTTGGTCTCGCCGGCACAACTGAACGGCGGGAACGGCGCGCAGAGCGCCGACGCAACAGGTCAGCAATGACAGGCGATTTGAGAGCCGGTTTAAGAGCGAAGACCGACGGTGAATCGCCAGCCTCGGTATCACGCGCCATTGAAGTCGAACACATCGTCAAGAGATACGGCGACTTCACGGCGGTCGACGATATTTCCTTCGCAGTAAACGATGGCGAGATTTTCGGATTGCTCGGCCCAAACGGAGCGGGCAAGTCAACCCTGATCCGCATGATGACCACGCTCATTCCGATCACCGCTGGCCGCGCCCTGATCGCCGGTCACGACGTCTCCAAAGAAGCCGATGCCGCCCGGCGGCTGATTGGCGTCATTCCGCAGGCTCTCACCAGCGATCTCGATCTGACGGTGGAAGAAAATCTGAACATTTACGCCAAGTTATACGACGTACCCACGAAAGAGCGGCAGCGCTCGATCGATGAACTTCTGGGCCTGGTGGATTTAACGAAATGGCGCAACGCGCAGACCAAGACGCTTTCCGGCGGAATGCGCCGGCGATTGGAGATTGCGCGCGGGCTGGTGCACCATCCCAAAATATTTTTTCTCGACGAACCGACAACCGGCTTGGATCCAGTTTCGCGCGTCGCCGTTTGGGAGATGCTCGGCAACATCAAGAGCCAGCGGCAACTGACGATTCTCATCACCACGCACTACATGGATGAAGCCGACCGTCTTTGCGACCGCATCGCCATCGTCGATCACGGCAAGCTGGTGGCACTCGATGCCCCCATGGCTCTTAAAGCCAGCGTGCCCGGATCAAACGTGATCGAGGCACAGTTCGACAACGTTCCCGCTGGCTGGGAAAAGAGGTTGCAATCATTGGATAACGTTACGTCGGTGCAGCACGAGGGAGCCGGCATGTATCGCGTGTTAACCGGCAACGGCTCCCGCACCACGACAGAATTGGTTGAGATGGCCGTCGCAGCCGGGCTCTCGATAAAGTCGCTTTCCGTGCAGAATACGACTCTGGACGATGTTTTCGTTCATTACACCGGCCGCCAGCTGCGCGACGAATTGCAGAAGGCGTATGCGTTTGTAATGCCGCAGCGCCCGGGACTGCAACCGTGACGCTTGGGAAGCGATTGGATTTTCTAAGGGCAATTTTGAATTTATGAATCGAATGATGGCCATCGTCGAGCGCGAAATGCGCAAGTTCTTCCGGTCGCCTGCGCTCATGATGGCGTCGATGATTATGCCGCTCGCGCAGTTGATCATTTTGGGCAACGCATTCGGCGGCAAGATTCGCGATGCCAAAGTTGCCATTGTCGATCAGGACGGCGGCCCTCAGGCGCTGCGTGTGCGCGGGGCGTTCGATTCCGTCCGTGCGAATATACGCACCTTCGTCCCGCTCAACTACCACAGTGAAAATCAGGCGATGGAGGATGTCCGCAACGGAAAGCTGCAAGGCGCGGTGATCATTCCGCCGCAATATTCGCGCCGAGTGTATGAAGAGAATCATCCTCAGATCGCCGTAGTTGTCGATAACAGCGACAACTTCATGAGTTCGGCCATCGAATCCGAGCTAACCGATCTCACCACCGCTCTCAATCAGCCCACGGTTTCCCCTCGCATTCTGCAGCAGACCGCATTGTCGATCGTCGAACTCTATCCCTACATCGAGTACATGAAATATCTGTTGCCCGGCTCGCTGGTGCTGGCAATGTTCGTCTCCGTAATGATTGGCGGAGGCATGCTGTATATCGATGACAAAGCGCGAGGGGTTCACGAAGGCTATCTCGTTACTCCTATCACCAAGCTCGAACTTGTCCTGGGGCTGAACCTGGCAGGCGCTATCAAAGCTGTAATGACGGGGGTGATTATCGTCGTAATCGGATCGATGCTCGCCGGCGTGGGCTCCATTTTTCATCCTGCAACCATCGTTGGCCTCATCATCATGATTGTGCTGACGTCTTTGGCCTTCAACACCATGATGTTCCTGCTCATGGTGCGAATTGAAGACCCGCTGGTGCCGCGAGCGATGTTCGGCATTCTCAATACGCTATTATTTTTTCCCAGCGGATCGGTGTATCCCATTCAGGCATTTCCACCGTGGCTGCGCGCCATCGCCAGGGTTGATCCCTTCACTTACGCTGTCGACGGATTCAAGTGCCTGCTGCTGAAAGAGACCACGCTATCGGCAGTCTGGGGAGACATGCTCTTCCTCTCGATCTTTGCAGCAGGAACGCTCGCCATCGCGATTCCGTTATTCAAACGGACCCTCTAAAAAACTGAGGGCGTACGGAACTGCGCCAAGAGCAAGCATTTTCCCAATTACTCAATTCCCCCACCGTCCGTTATGCTAGAAGCCGATGACTCTACTGGATGCCAAAGAGTACCACCCGGAAAAAGAACGGCGAAGAAGAGCGCGCCTCGTTTCGGCAATCCTTCTTATATTGGTACTGGCTGCCATTGGCTGGCTCAATCGATTCTGGCCTGAGAAGCATGTCGCGGATCAATTTTTTTCTTCGTTGCAGAAGCAGAATTTCGAGATGGCTTACGGCCTCTACTATCACGACCCTGCGTGGAAGCAGCATCCGCAGAACCATGCGCAGTATCCCTACAACGAATTCATGCAGGATTGGGGACCCGGCGGCCAGTGGGGAATCGTGAAGAGCTATAAGATTTTCGGAACCAGCAATTGTCCCGGCGGAGGCAGCGGCGTTGTCATCGACCTGATCGTCAACGACCGTGCGCAACACGCTCAGTTATACGTGGATAAAAGCGATAAGACGATCAGTTCACCACCATGCGATCTCGAATTTCGCTAAGCTGACACTGCGCTCTTGTCAGAGTTTGCGAAGTACTGCAATGTCTTTGCCAAAGACGCTTCATCACCAACATTAAGGCAGGTTTTCGAACGGTCAATCTGCCGCATCAATCCGCACAGAACTTTTCCTGGACCAATCTCCACGAAAGTCTGAACTCCGTTTTCGATCAGCAGGCGCATACCTTGCTCCCACCTGACAGAGCCCGTCACCTGCGCAACCAGCGTCGCCCGCGCCTTCATTTCGTCCGTCACTAGCGTGGCCTCAACGTTGCACGCCACGGGGTACACCGGCCTTTGCATCTTCAGTTTGTTCAACTCTGGTTCCAGGCGATCCTGAGCCGGCTTCATCAGCGAACAGTGGAACGGAGCGCTCACCGGCAGCACCTTGGCTTTTTTCGCTCCGCGTTCGTCGGCGAGCTTGACGCCGCGCTCCACCGCAGCAGTATTTCCGGAGATGACGATTTGTTCGGGTGAGTTGATATTCGCCGGGGAGCAGACTTCACCTTGAGCCGCGTCTTCACACACGCCGGCAACTTTGTCGAAAGCCATCCCCAAAATCGCCGCCATGGTTCCCACGCCGACGGGCACGGCCTCTTGCATGTACTTTCCCCGATTGCGCACCGTGCGTACCGCGTCTTCAAAACTCATGGTCCCCGAAGCCACGTGGGCCGAATACTCGCCCAGGCTGTGGCCGGCCACAAAACAAGGCTTCGGAATCTGCGATTCCAGCACCCGCAACGCGGCGATCGACACGGTCAATATTGCGGGCTGAGTTATTTCCGTCAGCCGCAGTTGATCTTCCGGGCCTTCAAAACAAAGGTGCGAAAGCTTGTACCCCAGGGCTTCGTCGGCCTCTTCAAACGTCTTTCGAGCGATCGGATATTTCTCCGCAAGATCTTTGCCCATGCCGACGGCTTGCGATCCCTGCCCAGGGAAAATAAATGCAATCCCTGATTCGTCGCCTTTAAAAACAATATTCGATTCTGTCATGGGTTAGATTCAAACCTAAGGGCCGGGCGCAACTTCAACCTCCGTGGCGGCAGAATGAAGCGCAGCCAAGCCGTCTTCAATCGATTTATTAATCTTCCGCTCAGAAAACTCCGCCGCTACTCGTACTGCGTTCTTGATCGCGTTCGCATTCGAAGAACCATGCGTGATGATGCAAACGCCTCGCAACCCCAACAAAGGCGCCCCGCCGTATTCGGTGTGGTCGATGCGTTTCTTAAAGTCGGAAAACGCGCTGCGCGATAACATATATCCAACCTGCCGGGAAATCGTAGCCTTCAGCGATTCCTTCAACACAGTACGGATCAGTCCTGCCGCGCCCTCAGAAACTTTCAGGGCGACGTTGCCCACGAATCCGTCCGCAACAATCACATCCACATTGCCGTTGAACAAATCGCGGCCTTCGACGTTTCCAACAAAATTCAGAGGCAGCTGCTTTAACAACTGGAACGCCTCGCGGGTCAGTTCGTTGCCCTTGCTCTCTTCCTCGCCAATCGAAAGCAATCCCACACGCGGCCGGCGATCGGCGCTGAAGCCAGAACGTCCAGAGCCGGAATCCACGGGGGCAGCCCCAAGTCGAGGTCCCCCAAACATGGAGCGAAAATAAATTTCGCCCATCACCGCGAATTGCTCAAGATTATGCGGCTTGCAGTCGACGTTCGCCCCCACATCGAGCAAAATTGCCGCCGTGCCAGGAGCCGTCGGAAAAACCGCCGCCAAAGCCGGCCGGTCGACACCCTGCAAAGCACCGAGAACCATCTTCGCCGAAGCCATTGCCGCCCCGGTGTTTCCGGCCGTCACAAAGCCCGCCGCGCGCCCTTCGCGAACCAGCCGCAATCCTACGCGCATGGAAGAGTCGCGCTTGGAGCGCACTGCCTGCACCGCTTTATCTTCCATGGTGATGATTTCGCTGGCGTGGACGATTTCGAGCGGCAGCCGCGAAGCCGAAGGGTGACGATCCAGTTCCGCTTTTAAAATGGTTTCGGGACCAACCAGCAACACGCGCACGCCATAATTTCGCGCGGCGTGAATTGCGCCCTCGATTTCGGGCTTAGGAGCCCGGTCCGAACCCATCGCATCCAGCGCGATCACGCTAGGCATCTTGAGAAGGAACTAGCTGGCTTCGCCGACTTCGAGAACTTCGCGGCCTTTGTAGTAGCCACACTTGGCGCAGGCGCGATGCGGCATCTTCTTCTCGTGGCAGTTCGGGCATTCGGAGAGGGAATGGCTCTTCAGCGCGTCGTGCGCCCGCCGGGTGGAGGTGCGCTTTTGAGAATGTCGTCGTTTCGGATTCGGCATGTTCTATGAATTCCTCTCGCGAGGCCGTCGGCCTCCACAATCAATCTAATACGGAAAACTAATGCGCCAGCTTGCCGCGAATCTCTTTTAGGGCCGACCAACGTGGCTCTTCTACTTCGACGGTGCAATCGCACTGGCCTTCATTCAAATTCTTGCCGCAATGCGGACACAACCCCTTGCAGTTCTCCTGGCACGTCACCTTCAACGGGGCAGCCAGCAGCAACTGCTCGCGCACCACATCCTCAAGCTGAATGCCTTCACCTTGATAATAGCTGATCTCAGCTTCCGCGTCGGTAATCGACATTTCGTCCCGGCCGGCATCCGCGCCCAGAGGACGATACAGAAGGTCGAACTCGCGCTCTACATCCTGTTCGACCGGCTCCAGGCAACGGGCGCAACTGAGTTCCAGGCTGGTCGCAACCCGCCCTTTCACCCGTATGTCCTGAATGATTTTGTGCTTGCCGTGGTGCTCTTCGACCAAATCCGCGCGGCCGCTCGTCTTGATCGGAGTGCGCTGGCGGTATTCCGGACCCAGATCGATCAATCCCGGAGCGAACTCCTCCGCGAAATCAATCGGCTCAAGTTCCAAATCTTTGATCTCGAAGAGCATGGGAAACCTCCGCGCAACCTTAATGACCGCCCCGAGGCCCGCGGAAGCACGCCACAGAGGCGCAGGTACCGCAAGGAGCAATTTCAAGAATAAAGGTCGAAAGAAAGGAGTGTCAAGGCGAGGTCGGCTCCCGCCGCCCTCGCTCCTGGCCGCGCTAAATAGAACTTTATCGCGACGTCGGCAAATTGCTGCTCCAGCAATCCGCTGCGATCAACCAGGCGCCCAAACGCCGCCACACCTTCACATACTTGCCACGGTCAGCAATGAGCGTTCCATTCGGTTGGCGGATGGCAACGCTGTAGCGCCCTATCTCCATCGCCATATCCCCCGAAGATTCCACCCTTACAGTTTCCAGCCGCAGGTCTTCATAGCCCGCTTCGCCAAATTGACGGAGCTGGCGCTCGACTGCCTTGGGACCATAGGCCGGTTCGTTGTTCGGCGCCATGAACGCGCCATCGGTGGTGAAGAGGGCGGCAGCCTGATCGTAGTTGCCGGTGTTGAACGAAGTAACGAAATCCTGCGCCAGATTTCGCAACAAAGACTGCACATCCAGGAACGGACGCGAGTCCGCCAGGGAACTTGAATAGGGCCGGTACATCTACTACCTCCTGGGGGAAGGCCAAGAGCGAATCCACGGCCGAGCTGGATTGCCCTCAATGCTGAGACATTCTAGCGCAGAAATGGCTGTGGAAGGGAAGTAGATTCGCAAACCTCCGAAAAAAATGGTCAAACGAAAGAAGTGTTCCAGCCATACATACAAAGGCGTAGGTTGACTTACGACCGCAGGAGACTATCTTTTCACTTGTGCCTATAGTTCGAGTAAGCTATGTTTCGCCGATGAGTGTTGGCTGGCAGCAGTCGGAGTTCGACGAACCACACGAGCCTCAATGCTATTCAGCACATACCAAAGCCGGGAGTGAGGCAAATCCCCAGCGATATTGCCCAAACTGCTCGACTGAGTTGCAAGACATTCGGTGCAAGTTAAGCTGTTTGACATGCGGCTTCTATCTAAGCTGCTCCGATTTCTACTGATTCCTCTTCATAATTAGTTCTTCATTACTCTCGCAGGTCCGCGCTTCCACGTCCTGACAGCTTCAGCGCACACCGTCTAGAATGGAAATGCGACCACAACATTATTCATAAACGAGGAGAAAGCAATGGAACGCAAAGCAAGCGCAGTATGGAAAGGCGGACTCAAAGATGGCAAAGGATCGATTTCCGCTCCCGGCGGAGTGTTGAACAATACGCAATATTCGTTTACTTCCAGGTTTGAGAATGGGCCGGGAACAAACCCTGAAGAATTGATCGCCGCGGCACACGCCGCCTGTTTCTCGATGGCGCTCTCGGCTCAGCTGGGCGGCGCAAATTTGACGCCAGAAAGCATAAATACCAACATCACACTCACCATGGAAAAGCTGGAGTCGGGATGGACGATTACGAAAAGCCACATCGACGTGGTCGGCAAAGTTCCCGGAGCCGATGCCGCGACATTTCAAAAATACGCCGAAGCGGCCGAGAAGGGGTGCCCGGTCTCGAAAGTCTTGAAGGCGGAAATTTCCATGACGGCGAAACTGGCTTAAGCCAGCCGCGCTTCAACCCGCCCCGTTTGACAGCCCGTGACAGCACTGTAAAATAGAAATGATTTTCCGACTCGGCGGCCTCGCGGCCGCCGCTGCCTTGCAATCCAGAATTGCCATCGTGGCGGAATTGGCAGACGCGCATGGTTCAGGTCCATGTACCGGCAACGGTGTGGGGGTTCGAGTCCCTTCGATGGCACCAGCACTTTCAAGTCGGAAATTTTTTCTGTTCCTGGGCGGCCTGATCTGTTAAGCGGTGCCTGCACCCGCAGTCTTAGGACACTACCAGCGCAGCTCGTCGTTGACATTGCCCCGCAACCTACGGTATCTTTAGAGCTTTGGGAAGTCTCGCGGTTGCCCGCCTGATGGTCTGGCGTCCTCGCCGGGGAATCAACGAGCGGTCTTCTTTTTAATTTCAATCGCGTTTCAACTTTTTTCATTCTTCTTGGGAGAGTTCTGATGTCAACCTATTTCCCCAAAGCGGGGGAAATTGTGCGCAAGTGGTACGTCGTCGATGCCGATGGACAAACGCTCGGTCGTTTGGCCTCGCAGGTCGCGCGCATCCTCATGGGCAAAGAGAACCCGCAATACACTCCGTTTCTCGATACCGGCGATCATGTGGTTGTGATCAACGCCGGCAAGGTTAAGACAACGGGCATAAAGTCCGAACAGAAACAGTATCACCACTACACCGGTTACCCGGGCGGTCTGCGCACCGAGGATTATCGCAAGCGCCTCGCGCGCAAGCCGGAACAGATCATCGAAGACGCAGTGCGCCGCATGCTGCCAAAAAACAAGCTTGCCGCGCACATGCTCTCGAAGCTGAATGTATATCGCGGCGACAAACATCCTCACCAGGCGCAGAAGCCGCAAGATTTCAAGCTGGAAGTGCGCGAGTATAAGCCGCGTAAAGTGGCGGTTTCGTAATATAGCTACGAGCCTTGAGCTACGAGCTGCGAGAAAACGCGATGAGCGATGGACAATGAGCTCTGCGCGATGGGCAAAATCAGAATCTTTGAAAGGTTAAGAGTTGAGAGCGGGAGTGCGGGCGGCCGTTTTGGCTCATAGCTCATGGCTCATAGCTCGAAGCAAAACATGGCAGAGTTAGTTCAATACTACGGAACCGGACGCCGCAAGCGCGCTATCGCGCGAGTATATCTGCGTCCCGGCAGCGGCGATTTCAAGGTAAACGGGCGCGCCTTCGACGAGTATTTTGTTACGCCCGCACAGCGCGCAAGCGCGAAGGCCCCGCTGGGCTCGACGGATTCAGCGGCGACTTTCAACATTGTTGCGACAGTGCTCGGCGGCGGAGTGCGCGGCCAGGCCGATGCAGTGAAACTGGGCATCGCGCGGGCGTTGATGCAGTTCAACGCCGAACTCCGCGGCAAGCTGAAGTCCGAAGGAATGGTGACTCGCGATCCGCGTGAGAAGGAACGCAAGAAGTACGGTCAGAAGGGCGCACGAAAGCGCTTCCAGTTCAGCAAGCGGTAACACAAACTTCGGCAGGGGCGGACGGGGATTCCTTGCTTCGCTCGGAGCGACAAAGGTTCGGTTTTGGTTTGTCTGAAAGCTAAAAGTTTTAGGAGTTAAATTCTTCCCGTACTCGCGTGCGGGGACGGGAATGGCAATCCGGAGACAGGGAACTGATTCGCCGGATGCAGATTAAATAAGGAGGTTCATTGGCTACTATCACCATGAAAGAGTTGCTCGAAGCGGGCGTTCACTTCGGGCACCAGACCAAGCGCTGGAATCCCAAGATGAAGGAATACATCTTCGGAGAGCGCAACGGAATCTACATCATCGATTTGCAGAAGACGCTGAAGATGTTCAAAGAGGCGTCGAAATTCGTTCAGGATCTCGCCGCCGACGGCAAGATTGTTCTTTTCGTCGGAACCAAGCGCCAGGCGCAGGATGCCATCGCCGAAGAGGCGACGAAATGCGGCGGTTTCTACATCAACCAGCGCTGGCTCGGCGGCTTGCTCACCAATTGGGTGACCGTGCAGAAGTCGGTGAAGCGGCTGAAAGAGCTCGACGAGATGGCCACCGACGGCCGCTACGAACTGCTGCCGAAGAAAGAAGTCATCAAGCTCGAGCGCGAGCGCAAACACCTGCAAGCGAACCTGGCGGGCATCAAGAATATGACTCGCTTGCCGGATGCGATCTTTGTGATCGATTCGAATAAAGAACAGATCGCTGTGAGGGAAGCGCGCAAGCTGGGCATTCCGGTGGTTGCCGTGGTCGATACCAACTGCGATCCCACCGAAGTGGATTACGTGATCCCCGGCAATGACGACGCCTTGCGCGCAATCCGCCTGTTTACCTCGAAGATTTCGGAGTCCATCGCCGAAGGCGCGCAGTTGATGAGCGACAAGCAGATCGCCGACATGACCGCGGCGACCGAGCAGGCGCAGGCCCGCGAAGCGCAGCAAGCCGTAGATGCGGCCGCGGCGCTTGAGCTTCGGGCGCAGGAAGCCGCGGCCGCTTCCGATGCTGCTGATCTTGGCGACGACATCAGTATGGAAGACGTCCTGGGTCCGGCTGGCCACAAGAAGCCGGTTGCCACCGAAGAGGCCGATATCCCGAAGGTCGAGAGCCAGACGGTTTAGCAGTCGTCGTTGGAACGCGCCTCAGAACTTTCGTAGCCTTCAACGAAAACCGGGCATTTGAGATTCAGACCCGCGCGGGTCGTTGTTTAGAGATCATCCGGCGCGGGTCAAAGTTTGTACAGGCAGTTTCAGAAACGGAAAATACTTATGAGCACTACTATGGCGAACATTTCAGCAGCACAAGTGAAAGAGCTTCGGGACAAAACCGGAGCGCCGATGATGGATTGCAAACAGGCCCTGACCGAGGCCAAGGGCGATATGGAGCAGGCGGTCGTAGTCCTGCGCAAGAAGGGCGTTTCAGTCGCAGCCAAGAAGGCCGCGCGCGTGACCAGCGAAGGTTCCGTGACTAGCTACATTCACGCCGGAGGCAAAATCGGCGTTCTCGTAGAAGTCAACTGCGAGAGTGATTTCGTCGCCCGCACCGACGATTTCAAGGAACTGGCGCACGATATCGCCATGCACATCGCGGCCAGCGATCCAAAATTTGTTCGCAAAGAAGATGTGACGAAGGCCGACTTCGATCGCGAGAAAGAAATCTATCTCGCACAGGCCGTCGCTTCCGGCAAGCCGCAGAACATTGCCGAAAAGATGGTGGCCGGCAAGATGGAAAAATTCTACGAAGAAGTCTGCCTGCTCGAGCAGCCTTTCATCAAGGACCAGACCGTCTCGATCGCGCAGCTCATTGCGGCGAAAATCGGCAAGCTGGGCGAGAACATCAGCGTGCGGCGCTTCGCTCGCTTCAAAGTGGGCGAAGCCGGCGCAACGATCGCATTCACCACCCAGAAGCCGGACGAAGGCGGCGAACCCGCGCCGGCTGCGAAGTAAAAAAGCTGTCCCCTGAGGTTCAGCGTATGCTGTTCTCAGGGTGATAGCAAAAAGCGAAAATCCTGACCTCATGCAACCTCTCGCCTTCAAACGCGTTCTGCTCAAGCTTTCCGGAGAAGCCCTTGCCGCCAACCAAGGCTTCGGCATCGATACCCCACGCATCCACGAGGTCGCCGCAGAGTTGGCCGATGTTCACAAACTCGGCGTGCAGATCGCCATCGTAGTCGGCGGCGGGAACTTCTTTCGTGGCGTAGCCGAGCAAGCCAAAGACATGGACCGTGTCTCCGCCGATCACATGGGCATGTTGGCCACGGTGATCAATGCCCTGGCTCTGCAGGACGCGCTCGAAAAGCAAAAAGTCTACACCCGCGTGCAGACCGCAATCGAAATGAATCAGGTCGCCGAACCCTTCATCCGCCGCCGCGCCATTCGCCATCTCGAAAAAGGCCGCATCGTAATCTTCGCCGGAGGCACCGGCAATCCCTATTTCTCGACCGACACCGCCGCCTCGCTGCGCGCCATGGAGATTAAAGCCGACGCGATTTTGAAAGCAACGAAAGTTGATGGCATCTACGACGCCGATCCCATGAAAGTCAAAGATGCCAAGAAATTCGGCGACATCACCTACATGGACGTTCTTCGCCTCGGCCTCAACGTCATGGATTCGACCGCCATCAGCCTCTGCAAAGACAACAACCTCCCAATCATCGTCTTCAACTTGAACCAGCACGGAAACATTCGCCGCGTGGTGATGGGAGAAAAAATCGGCTCGCTGGTGAGTGCGTGATGACTAACGCCGATTAGAATCGGCAAGATTGCCGGGCATCCCGCGAAGGCGTCCTGAAGTCCCGGCGGGCGGGGGATCTCGCGAGAATCGCCACTGGAATTTATAATGCAGAGTTTCCATCTTCCTTATTACGGAGCTGACTGAAATGGCTCAAGCCACCATGGCCGCGATCCCCGGCCTCAAAGATACGTACGTACAACTGAAAACCCGCATGGATAAAGCTGTCGAAGATTTTCGCAAAGCCATGGCGGCCACGCGCACCGGCCGCGCCTCCGTACATATGCTTGACAGCGTGAGCGTCGATTACTACGGATCGCAGATGCCGCTGAATCAGATCGCCCAAGTCCATGCGCCCGAGCCGCAAATGATCACCGTTCAGCCCTACGACGCCTCGCAGATGGCGGTAATCGAAAAAGCTATCCGTTCCGCCGAACTGGGATTGAATCCCATGAATGACGGCAAGCTGATTCGTGTGCCCGTGCCTGCGCTTACACAAGAGCGTCGCCAGGAAATGGTGAAACACCTGCACAAAGTTCTCGAAGAGCACCGCACCGCGGTGCGCAACATCCGCCGCGACGGCAACGATGCCATCAAGAAAGCGATGAAAGACAAGAAGATTACCGAAGACGACGAAAAGAAGTCGCTCGACGAAATCCAAAAGCTCACCGACGACGAGATCAAAAAGATGGAAGAGATGAGCAAGTCAAAAGAAAAAGAAGTATTGGAACTGAAGTAGCCGTAGCCGCCGCCTCATTAAATTACTAAGAGTTAAGCGACACGAAAGTTCATGTCCGCGCAGGTCCGCCGGCGGCTCTCTGCAAGTCCATTAAATCCACCCAGTTACCACCTTTCCTGTCCGGGAGGCCATTCCGTAACCGGAACGCCGGTTACGCGACATCCTCTCCACCTGCGTGTTTCCATCTAGGTGAAGCGAGTTTGCGGCTCCCCCCAGAGACTTCACCATCCTTTGATTCAGGAGTTCGTCATGAAGAAATTTCTTGGGATTGCCCTTGCGCTCGTCCTGGCCACTCTCGGAGTGGGCTGCAGTTCATCGGGTTCGCCCTCGTCCACATCTCCGTCGGCGCAATCGGCGAACGTCTTCGTTACCGGCGAAGACGCTCCGTTGGCTTCCGTCGTCGGTTTCAACGTCACCATCAACTCGATCACGCTAACCGGCGGCACTTCGCCTCAGGTCTTGTCCGCGGCGACCACGGTCGACTTCGCGCGGCTGCTGGGCTTGCGCTCTCCGCTGGCATTCAACTCCGTTCCGGCCGGCACCTACACCGGCGCCACATTCACGCTGTCGACTCCGGTAATTTCCTACGTCGACATGACGCATACTCCTCCGGCGCTTAACACGATTAATGGCACCTTCAACTCCGCCGGCGGCCCGACGCAAACTACAGTCACCGTCAATTTCCCGTCTTCAATGGTTGTCGCCGCCAACGGTCTTGCGGGTTTGCGCATGGAATTTGACATTCGCCAGTCGGTTGCCGTCGATGGCAGCGGCAACATCACCGGCGTCGTGAATCCGACGATTTACGCCAGCGCCGTTCAGGCCGGCGATTCCGGCGGGCAGATCACCGATCTCATGGGCGGCCTCGCTTCCGTGAACGCCTCCGCAAACTCATTCATCATCCAGGGTCCCTACGGACATCAGCTGACGATCGACGTAAACAGCAGCACGCAATTCAACAGCGGATGGACCATCAACAACCTTGCGTCTCCAGCCGTCGTCGGTGTGCAAGGAGCTTTCCAGGCCGATGGCAGCCTGATGGCGACCTATGTGGAAGTCATCACTACATCGCGGGCCTTCGTTTCAGGACGCGTGCTGGCAATCAATCCAACTAGCGGACCGGTTCAGCAAGTCACGATGTGGATTGGCGAAACCAGTGCCGATCTGGTCAGCGATAGCAACACAATTCAGACAATCGACGTGAGCAACGTCGCGGACAACCAGTACGACATCTGCTTCTTCAACAATCTGTTTACGAACGCTCTGTTCAGTCCGTCTCACGTTCTCGTGGGCCAGCGCATTTTCGTCGGCGGCAGCTACTCAAATAGCGTGTTCACCCCGCAGATGGTTTCGCTGCGCCTGCAAGGCGTCTACGGCACGATGACGGGCACAGCAAGCATCGTGAGCGGCAACATCGGCAACTTCGAGTTGCAGAACAACGCCCTCATCGGCTACTCGCTTGGCGGAGGCCCGCTGACCGTGTGGACCGGCAACGCGACGCTGTTCGTCAACACAGCCGGCCTGAGCGCCTTAACCAACGGCGAATCGCTTGTAGCCGGCGGACTGCTGTTCTACGACCAGTTGACCGCGGGTCCGATCATGGCCGCGGGAGTTGTAGCCGACCCGCCGCCGACACCGTAACTCAGGTCGAAGCTTAAACTCAAAGGGCGGCCGAACCCGGCCGCCCATCTTATTTGCGTGTCTCTGCTGTCCCAAGCTGTTCTATAATCACCGCGATCAAACCTGTGCGATCTGCGGTCAGAGTGTGGAAAAGAATGACGAAGGCCGGCGCAGAGGCCAACAGCAGACCCTAAAACGAACAGGCTATCCCGACCATGCACGCTATCTCCACGATCGCGATTCTTGCCTCGCTTTCAATCTTCCTGGCCGCCGATGGCTCCACGCCGAAAGTGGTTCATCGCCCGGCATTCTCCGTCATGGGCATCGAAGTCCGCACCACGAACGCGAAAGAAGCCTCCAGCGATGGTGTGATCGGCAAGCAGTGGCAGAAGTTCTTCCAGGATGGCGTGCTTGAGAAAATTCCGAACAGGGCCGACTCCAACCTCTACGCGGTTTACAACAATTACACGGACGGCCGCAACGGTGAATATTCCTTCCTGATCGGGCCCAAAGTCCCCGAAGGCTCCGTGCCGCCCGCGGGTTTAGTTTTGAAAACTGTTCCTGCGGGCAACTACGCCGTTATCACCAGCGAACAAGGTCCGGTCGTCAAAGTGGTCGTGGCGGCGTGGCAGCGCGTGTGGAAGATGGAAGACGAGCACACACTCGGCGGCCAACGAGCCTACGCGGCCGATTTTGAGCTGTATGATCAGCGCGGCATTGACCCGCAGAATTCGCAGGTTGATCTCTATATTGGACTGAAGTAGGTTTCTAAGAATCCCCACCCCAAATTCTTCCGTCCGCGGTTCGCGCATCTTCCACTTATAATCGAGGAACGATGAAGCAAGTGGTCCATGCCGCGTGTCCCCACGACTGCCCCGACGCTTGCGGCGTGCTGATCACCATCGAGAACGGCCGGGCCATAAAGATTCAGGGCGATCCCGCGCATCCGGTCACGCGCGGATTTCTCTGCGCGAAAGTGGCGAAGTATCTGGATCGCGTTTATTCACCGGATCGCGTGCTGTATCCCATGCGCCGGATTGTCCCCAAGGGAGCCGCGCAGAATCCGGTTGGCGCGGGCAAGAGTGCCCGAGCCACAGACTCGTTTGAGCGCATCACGTGGGATGAAGCTCTCGACGAAATCGCCAAACGTTTTCGCGGCATCATCTCCGAATTCGGAGCCGAAGCGATTCTTCCTTACTCGTACGGAGGAACTCTGGGCGCGCTGAACGGCGCATCGATGGATCGCCGGTTCTTCAACCGTCTTGGCGCGTCGCAACTCGAACGCGCAATCTGCTCCGCGGCAGGCGAGGCTGGGTTGCTATCCGTGCTCGGCGTAAAGCTGGGCACCGAACCTGAGCAATTCGTGCATTCGCGTTACGTCATCGCCTGGGCCGCGAACATTCACGGCAATAATGTTCACCTGTGGCCATTCATCGAAGAAGCACGGCGCAAGGGCGCGAAACTCGTCGTCATCGATCCCTATCGCACCCGCACCGCAGCCTGCGCCGACTGGTACTTGCCAATCAATCCCGGCACCGACGGCGCTCTGGCCCTCGCCATGATGCACGTCATCATCGGCGAAAATCTGCACGACGCCGATTATGTCGCCAAATACACGCTTGGATTCGAGCAGCTTCGAGACAAGGTAAAAGAATACACTCCGGAGCGCGTGTCGCAATGGACGGGGATCGCAGCCGATAATATCCGCAAACTGGCTCATGAGTATGCAACAACGCGGCCATCGGTTATCCGCCTGAATTACGGGGTGCAGCGCTCCGAAAATGGCGGCATGGCTACGCGCGCCATCGCAATGCTGCCCTGCATTCTCGGCTCATGGAAAGAAATCGGCGGCGGCCTGCAGCTATCGACCAGCGGCGCCTTTGGGCTCAACCGAGACGCGCTTACCCGCCCTGATTTGAAGCCGGATCCAACCTGTCGCACGCCACGTTCCATCAACATGGTTGAACTCGGCAAAGCTCTGAATGCGCTGAGCGACCCTCCTGTGAAGGCTTTGTTCGTTTACAGCTCCAATCCAGCCGCAGTCTGCCCCAATCACAACGATGTCATTCGGGGCCTCAAACGTCCCGACTTGTTTACGGTCGTGCACGAGCAGTTCTTTACCGATACCACCGATTACGCCGATATCGTGCTTCCGGCGACGACTTTCTTTGAGCATAAAGATTTGCAAACCGCGTATGGCCACTATTACCTGCAAGTCTCGGGTCAGGCGATCGCTCCGCTCGGAGAATGCCGCTCGAATGTCGATCTGTTCCGCGCACTAGCCGAGCGGATGGGATTCAAAGACTCGTGCTTCCACGAAAGCGTCGACGAAATGATTGACGAAGCTCTCGATTCGAGCAACCCCTGGCTGCAAGGAATCACGCGAGAACGCTTGCAGCAAGAACCGCAGGTGAGGTTGAATTTTGCAGCGTCCGGCCTCTGGCCTCAAGCTTCCGCCCCAACTAACGCGCGTTCCGCTGCATTTCTCCCTTTCGCCAACGGAAACTTTGGCACGCCCTCCGGAAAGGCCGAACTCTACAGCGAAGAGATGAGAAAGTTGGGTCTCGATCCGGTCGTCGAATTCAAACCGCCGGCAGAATCGCGCCACGGCTCCCAGGAAAAGGCCTTCCCGTTAGAGCTACTGGCCAGAAAGGCGGACAATTTCCTGAATTCGACGTTCTCAAATCTTGACGCGGTGCAAAAAATGGAGCGCACCAACCTTCTTGAAATCAATTCCTCCGACGCGCGCGGGCGCGGAATTTCCGACGGCGACCGCGTAAGAGTTTACAATGCTCGCGGGGAGATTTTTCTCCGCGCGCGAGTCGATGGAGCGGTTCAGCCCGGGGTTGTCTCCGCCAGTCTGAACTGGGCCAGGCTGAGTCCGGGATTGAAAAACATCAATGTGCTCACCTCAGAAAAACTTTCCGACCTGGGCAACTCCGCAACGTTTTATTCCGTCTTGGTGGAGGTGGAGTCAGCCAGGTCTCGCGAATGACGCTGCGTGGCTTGGACGCTTTCCGCTTCTCTACGTATAATGGTCGTTTTCTCACATCCCAGAGTCTGAGGTTGTAGCGATTCATCTTTGTCCTCATGCAGAGATAGCTGTGTCCGAGCGCGGCCATCGTTGGTCCTTTGCCGATTGTTCTTTATTTCATTCCCTGGTCGGTCGCCGCGGAAGGATGAAGCGGTGGGCCGGGGTGCTGGCGCTCGCTCTTCTCATCTTCCCCTCGGCAAGGAGCTGGGCGCAGAGCGACCTCGTCTCTGAAATTGTTGTCACCGGCAACCGCCGAATCCCGGTCGAGACCGTGAAAGCCCGCATCTTCACGCATCCCGGCGACGTTTACGATCCCGCGGCCCTTGAACGCGACTTCAACGCACTCTGGAATACCGGCTATTTCGAGGACATCCAATTCAGTCGCGAGCAAACTCCCAAGGGCTGGCGTCTCATCATTCATGTCAAAGAGAAGCCGACCATCCGCGAAATCAACTACGTCGGCCTGAGTTCGGTCTCCACCAGCGATGTGCTTGACCGTTTCAAAGAAGCAAAAGTCGGATTAGCCGTTGAAAATCAATACGATCCCACCAAAGTAAAGAAGGCGGAAGTCACCATCAAGGGCCTGCTGGCTGAACACGGACGCCAGTTCTCCACGATTCGTACCGAAGTTCGCCAGATCCCGCCAGCCTCTGTGGGAATCACTTTCGTCGTAAAAGAGGGACCGAAGGTCAAAGTCGGCAAGATCAAATTCGAAGGCAATAAGAACGTTAAGACCCGCGTTCTCCGCTATGCCATGAAAAATCTGCGGCCGATCGGCGTTCCGCATTCGATCTTCCTGGAAAATATTTTTGCCCGAACCTACGACGCCACCAAGCTCGACGAAGACACCGAACGCGTCCGCAACGAATATCAGAACCGGGGCTATTTCAAAGTCATCGTCAATCAGCCCAAGACGGAGATTCACGACACCGGCCACCAGGGCGGCCACATCCCGCTGATCCAAAGCGGTCCCGGCAAAGCGGTCGATATCACCATGCCCATCGAAGAAGGTGACCGCTATACCCTCGGCGGCATCACCTTCAAGAACAACAAAGCGGTTCAGAACACCAAGGCGCTCCGCAATCTCTTTCCCATCAAAGACGGCGACATCTTCAGCAAAGAAAAAATCGCCAAAGGCCTTGAGAACCTGCGCAAAGCCTACGGCGAACTCGGCTACATCAACTTCACGTCGATTCCCGATACCCGCTTCGACGACGAAAAGAAGCAGATCTTTCTCGACGTCGACGTCGACGAAGGCAAGCAATTCTACGTGCGGCGCATCGAGTTCCAGGGCAACACCACAACCCGCGATAAAGTCATCCGCCGCGAAATCGCCCTCGAAGAAGGCAACGTTTACAACTCGCGCCTGTGGGAGCTGAGTCTGCTCCGTTTGAATCAGCTCGGATACTTCGATCAACTGAAGCCCGACGACCCCAATACCACGGTTCGCACGCTCGACGAAAAAGACGGCCTGGTCGATCTCGCTTTGAAAGTGCACGAGAAAGGCAAGAACAGCATCGGGTTAAACGGCGGCGTTAGCGGACTCGAAGGCGCCTTCATCGGCATCAACTATGCCACCAACAACTTCCTGGGTCTCGGTGAAACGCTCTCCGTTCAGGCCAGCCTCGGCAACCTCGCCCGCAGTATCCGCTTCGGATTCACCCAGCCTTACATGTTCGATCGCCCGTTGCAGTTCGGCTTCAACGTTTACTACACTAAGGTCAGCTACGATCAGGCGCGTCAACTGGGCATTTTCAGCGGCCAAACTCTCAACCTCCCCAACACGGTGCTGCAGAACCTGCAAAACTACAGCCAGTCGAGCGCCGGATTCACCACCTCGCTCAGCTATCCTCTGCGCCACTCTTTCAAGCGCGTCGGCATCACTTACTCATTCGACCGCTCTTCGTTGCTCGCCTTGAGCACCGCCTCCAAGAATCTCTTCCAGTACCTCGCCTTCCGCGGCATCTCCGGACCGCAAGCCCTCGAAGGCATTATTACCAGCAAGATCTTCCCCAACTTTTCCTTCAATACCCTCGACAGCCCGATCTCGCCGCATCACGGCCACATGTTCACCGCAGGCGCCGAACTCGCCGGCATCGGAGGAACTATCCGTTCCATCCGCCCGGTGGTGCAGTACAAGCGCTTCATTCCCATGCAGAACCGCCGGAATGCGATCGGCTTCAACGTTCAGGGATCGTTCATTACCGGCTACGGTGGCCTCGTCGCGCCCCCGTTCCAGCGCACCTACATGGGCGGCGAAAACGATCTGCGCGGCTTCGACATCCGCTCCATTTCGCCAGTGGCATTCTTGCCCAACGTGGGCGCGATCGCTCTTACCAATCGCGACGGATCGCCCGTGCTCAAGGATCCGCAGAATCCCCGCGCCGGAGCCGTCACCATCCCCATCCCGGTCGATCAAATCGTCTTCCCCGGCGGCGACTTCAGCCTGGTCACGAACCTCGAGTACCGCATCACCATCGTCGGCCCGGTCGCGCTCGCGCCCTTTGTCGATACCGGCATCGATCCCATTCTGCGCCCGTCGCAACTGCAGATCGCGCAGGTGCAATTCGAATCCGTAGTCGGAACGCCCTTCGGTTGTCCGTTGCTCGTGCAGACCGCGACCGCCAATACCTGTACGCCGGGCCATACGCTGTCCCCGTCGCCGTCGCAGACCTTGTCGGTGCTGGGCGAGACCAACTGGAAGCCCAGAATGTCGACCGGCCTCGAACTGCAGATGTTCCTCCCGGTCATCAACGCGCCCTTCCGTATCTACTGGGCCTATAACCCGCTGCGCCTGGATGAGGCCGCGATTCCGCCCATCCCCATCACGCCCTCGATGTTCCCCCAGGTCTGCAATCCCAAGACCGGATGCCAGCTCACCGCCGCCGGAGCCTACACCTACAACCTCGCCAAAAATGCCTATTCGCCAGACTTTCTGCTGCGCGAGCCTAGAAAGACGTTCCGCTTCACGGTTGCGACCACGTTCTAGTCCCGGGCGCGCGTTCGCCGGCAGCAAACGCCGCCCACCCTCTTACACGGCTCAGCATCAACAACTATGGCAATCGATTTTCAGGCAGGGAAGGATTGTGCCGCCGGCGTTCGACAAACTCGGCTTTTCCCGAAAGTTTACCGGCGGCCACGATTCGCAGGTGTTCCACGTGCTGTGTGATCAGCACTCGAAGCTCCGACAGTATCAGCCACGCCTCGCCATCTTCTGCGGCAGTTGCCAGGGCACAAATCTCCCGAATTTTATCTTCGAGGCGTCGGTTGGACACGGATCTGTTTGGGCATCGGGGCGCTTTCCCAGAGTACCAACGTCTCTATAAGAAAGGCGTAAAGATGAACTTGAAGATAGGTGAACAGGAAGATGCCACGGAACATCGTGAGCCAATGGCTGCTGGGTGTGGATTTTGGGTCTTGTCCTAAAATGCGTTTAATCTTTTTTCGGCCACGGTTCAGCTTTCAGGAGTTTGGCACTATAGACCCGGCTGCCAGACCACTTCTTAATTGTGGCCCCGCAAACATCGCATTCAATGGAGTCACTGTCTCTAGTGATTACGTGGTAGCTGTCAAGTTCGTAGAGGGAGCCGCACTGGGGACACTTTGTTTGGCCGAATCTTATTTCGCTCATTGGTACCTCCCGTCTCTAGGACAGCAATTCTCGCAGCGTCCATATGTGATCCGTCAGCCCAGACTCGACAGCCGGGGAAACGCGGATAGTCGAATGCACCCGGCACCAATTGTAGTACGCGAAATGCAAGGCGCAAGCGGCTTTCAGGTTGTCGAGCTTCTTGCTGTAACCAAGCGTCAAGCGTGCAAACCGTTTAAGCGATTGACGAATCGTGAGGTTTTGACGCTCGATATAACTGGTCGAGATGTACCGGGAATCTGGGCGTCCGTCCCGAATTTTTATTATCGTCTGCGAAAGGGAT
>Ga0210391_10000581_pt1 | contig 37215 bp, 34 predicted proteins | sample IncBWC12OmetaG_FD_160573 | JGI IMG/M metagenome (GOLD analysis project Ga0210391, IMG submission 160573) | Forest soil microbial communities from Barre Woods Harvard Forest LTER site, Petersham, Massachusetts, United States - Inc-BW-C-12-O ...
CACGGATTCTTAGTGCGCAAGGCTGAGAAGCAACACGGAACCGGGCAACGGATCGAGGGCTATCGCATCGAAGGTGCAAGAGTGGTGATTGTCGATGACGTTTGCACCACCGGCGCTTCCACCGTGCAGGCCATCGAGGCCGCGCGTGAATTTGGATTTGAGGTTGTCGGCGTCATGTGTCTGGTGGAGCGCGAAGAAGCGAAAGGAAGGCCTAACGTAGAGAAGGCCGCAGTGCCGGCGCCGTTCGTTTCCATCTTCACGGCGAGTGATGTGCGCGCCGAGCACATTCTGCAGACGGACGATACCGTTCCGCCGGTTTTTGCGGTTGCTGCCAATTGCGAACTGTGCGGCCGGCCAGCGGTTACGAATATTCCGGGAAACCGTTGTGCCGCGCATCGCGTGTAGTATTCACCAATTTTTCCCATATAATCCAAACTCTTATGATCCAAAGTATCGAGTGGACTGAAAACGGCGTGCGCTTCCTCGACCAGACGAAGCTGCCAACGGAAGAAACCTATGTCACCTGCAAGACCTACGACCAGGTCGCAGACGTGATCCGATCGATGGTGGTGCGCGGAGCACCCGCCATTGGCGTAGCCGCGGCCATGGGGATCGCGCTCGGAGTGAATGACTCCAAGGCTGATACCGTTGGCGAACTCAAGCGAGAACTCGACCACATGTGCGATGTGCTGGCCAAGACGCGGCCTACCGCGGTCAATCTTTTCTGGGCGATCCGCCGCATGCAAGACAAGTTCGAGAAGATCCGTATCCGGCCAATCGCGCAGATCAAGCAGGAACTCATCGAAGAGTCCAAGCGCATGCACGCCGAGGACATTGCGGCCAACCGGGCTTTGGGTCGCCACGGTGCCACGCTAATGCCAAGCCAAGGTGGCGTGCTGACCCACTGCAACACCGGCACTCTTGCTACGGCCGGCTATGGCACTGCTCTTGGCGTGATCCGAGCGGCGGTTGAGCAAGGCAAGAAAATCCACGTCTACGCCGACGAAACCCGGCCTTTTCTGCAGGGATCGCGGCTCACCGCGTGGGAATTAATGAAAGATGGCATTCCGACCACGGTCATCTCCGACAATATGGCTGGCGCCATGATGAAGCAGGGCAAGATCGGGGCCATTGTGGTTGGTGCCGACCGCATCGCCGCAAATGGCGATGTTGCTAATAAAATTGGGACTTACTCCGTAGCCGTATTGGCTAAAGAGCATGGGATTCCGTTTTACGTGGCCGCTCCTATCTCCACCATCGACTTCGCCTGCCCGGACGGCAGCCAAATTCCGATCGAGCAGCGAAATCCACGAGAAGTCACGCACATCGGCGGGAAACAGATGGTGCCGGACGGCGTATCAGTTGAGAATCCGGCATTCGACGTGACGCCGGCAAAATATATCGCTGCAATCATCACCGAGCACGGACTCGCCCGCGCCCCCTACCACGAGTCTTTGCAGGAACTTGCTGGCGGAAAAGAAAGCAAAGTCGAAGTCTAGTCTGCCCGAGCGCTGCTGAGTTCTCTCAAGACCAAGATTTTGCCAGTATGGCGTGATGCGGGTCACATCCGCCGAACGAAGGTCGCGTACAGTGCGATTGGGCATATCTTTTGTGGCCGCGCCGAGCGATTATCCGTCGTTCGCCATCTTCACGCTCCGTATGGTTCAAACGTGCTATGGGACGCTGCGCCCTACTGTGAGAAGATGGCCGCCTCTACTGTTTGCGTCCTAGTCCGGGTAAAGCGGGCACCGGATGTACCGTAGAGGAGGCAACGTGCATCTAATTGGGCAAGTGGCAGAACATACTTCAGAACAATATGTGCTGCTGCGGGTCCAAGGATTGAAGAAGGTTTTCCGGTCCGGCGAATCGGACCTTGTGCTCTTTGAGAATTTATCGTTCGAGGTGAAGCGGGGCGAGATGCTGGCCATTGTCGGAGAGTCAGGAGCGGGCAAGAGTACCTTGTTGCACATACTCAGCGCTCTTGATCATGCTTCCGCAGGTGACGTATACTGCGCCCAATTGAAGCTAAACTCTTTGTCGGCGGACGAGGCAGCGGAATTTCGCAATCGCGATGCGGGCTTCGTCTGGCAATTTCACTATCTGCTGCCGGAATTTACCGCGGCAGAAAACGTGGCGATGCCCCTCCTGCTGCGCGGGCGGACGTGGACCGAGGCAGAGCCGGAGGCCTTACGCTGGTTGCGCGAAGTTGGCTTGGAGCAACGTGCGTATCACCGGTCGGGTGAGCTTTCTGGCGGGGAGCAGCAGCGGGTGGCTCTTGCGCGGGCTCTCATCACTGGCCCGAAATTGCTTTTGGCCGACGAGCCTACCGGCGATCTCGATGGGCAAACGGCGGAAGCGGTTTTCGCACTGATCGCGCGGCTGCATCGCGAGCACCAACTCACTTCCCTCATTGCCACCCACAACCTGTCGTTCGCGCGACGCTGCAACCGGGTCATGCGGCTGGAGCGGGGACGCGTAGAAGAGATTGAGCCGGAGTCGCTGCCGGCATAGCAAGACAAAAGCGGCAAGATTAGTTATACAAAGTGCAACAAATTTGGATGGTCGGCAGGCGGAAGAGATTTGAACAGGTTCCTTCAGTAACATTATAAAAACGTTTGAGTACTTGGGTTTGGTGGCCGTTTGATTGCATAATGAGAAAGTAATGGCAAACAGGTCGCAACGCAGAAACGTCATGGGGCGGGGATTTCGGTAGAGGTCGAGCGGGAACCAGCACCTTCTCGGCCAGAAAGTTTTAGGGGGAAGGGCATTATGTTTGAACGCTATACGGAGAAAGCCAGGCGCGTAATCTTTTTTGCGCGCTACGAAGCAAGCCAGTTCGGGTCTCCTTATATAGAGACGGAGCACCTTCTGCTGGGACTGCTGCGCGAAGACAAAGCCCTGACCAATCGATTCCTGCGTTCGCACGCCTCGGTGGAATCCATCCGCAAGCAGATCGAGGGTCACACCACCATCCGGGAAAAGGTTTCCACCTCAGTGGACCTTCCTCTCAGCAACGAGTGCAAGCGCGTGTTGGCTTATGCCGCGGAAGAAGCGGAAAGATTATCGCATCGGCATATTGGGACTGAACATCTTCTTTTGGGTTTACTGAGAGAGGAGAAGTGCTTTGCCGCGGAAATTCTGCATGAGCGTGGCTTGCGGCTTTCAGCCATTCGCGAAGAATTAGCCCGCACCAGCCAAGAAAAAGCGCAGCCGCAGCGGCAGCGGGAGTCCTCACTGCTCAGCGAGTTCTCGCGCGATCTTACACAGGCTGCAATGGATAGCCAGCTCGATCCCCTGGTCGGCCGTGACGGAGAGCTCGAGCGTGTCATCCAGATCCTGTGCCGTCGCACCAAGAACAATCCCGTGTTGATTGGCGAACCCGGCGTGGGCAAAACTGCCATTGTCGAAGGTCTCGCGCAGCGCATTGCCGACGGCGAGGTTCCGTCGTTTCTGGCGGACAAGAGAATTCTCGCTCTCGATCTTTCCCTGATTGTCGCGGGAACGAAATATCGCGGCCAATTCGAAGAGCGGCTGAAGACTATCATGAAGGAATTGATGGAGTCGCAAAACTCCGTCATCTTCATCGATGAGCTGCACACTCTTGTCGGCGCGGGATCGGCGGAAGGTTCGCTTGACGCTGCGAACATTCTGAAACCCGCATTGTCGCGCGGCGAGATTCAGTGCATCGGCGCAACCACTCCGGGCGAGTATCGTAAATCGATTGAAAAAGATCGTTCACTCGAGCGCCGCTTCCAGGCAGTTAAGGTTCCGCCGCCCAACGAAGCCGATGCCGTGAAGGTTTTATTCGGTATCAAGGACCGCTATGAGAAGTTCCACGCCGTCACTTATACCGATGACGCCATTAACTTCGCAGTATCGCATTCGAATCGCTACATTCCCGATCGTTTCCTGCCGGATAAGGCAATCGATTTGGTGGACGAAGCCGGGGCACGCGTGAAACTCCGCCAAACCTCGCAGCCCGAGGAGATCACCGAGGTTCAGAAGCGGATCAAGTTCATCGTACACCGCATGGAGAACGCGATCGCGAATCACGAATTCGAGAAAGCGCGCTTCTACTCGGATGAAGAACGAAAAGAGCGCGAGAATCTGCGCGCCCTGCGCGAGAAATACCATCTCGATGAATCTTCCACCGGTGTCGTCGGCCGCGAAGACATTGAAGACGTGGTTTCGCGTTGGACCGGCGTTCCCATCACTTCGATCAAGGAAGAGGAAACACAAAAACTTCTCCGTATCGAAGAAGAGCTGCACAAGCGCATCATCTCGCAGGATAAATCGATCAGCGCGTTGGCCCGGGCGATCCGGCGTTCACGCGCAGGATTGAAGAGTCCGAACCGGCCGATTGGTTCGTTCCTGTTCCTCGGACCAACCGGCGTCGGCAAGACTGAAGTAGCTCGTACTCTCGCTCAGTTCATGTTCGGAACCGAAAAAGCTCTTGTGCGCTTCGATATGTCGGAGTTCATGGAAAAGCACTCGGTTTCGAAGCTGATCGGCTCGCCTCCAGGTTACGTTGGGTACGAAGAGGGTGGTCAACTCACCGAGCGTGTGAAGCGTGCGCCGTACTCTGTGGTGCTGCTGGATGAAATCGAGAAGGCGCATCCGGATGTGTTTAACATCCTGTTGCAGGTTTTTGAAGACGGCCAGCTGACCGACGGCCTGGGCAACACGGTCGACTTCAAGAACACCATTCTCATCATGACCTCCAATATCGGGGCCCGGCACTTACAGAAGCGCGAAGGCTTCGGCTTCCAGTCAACCACGGATGAGATGGTTTCCAGCAAGGTTGAGGAACTGGTGAAGGGTGAGGTGAAACGCACCTTCAATCCGGAATTCCTCAACCGTCTCGACGAGATCATTCTGTTCCTGGCGCTGAGCGAGGCCGACCTGATCCAGATTCTCGAGCTCATGGTCACGCAGCTCAATACAAACCTGGCGCAGAAAGCGATCACTGTGTCGGTGGCGGATGAGGCCAAGAAGTGGATTCTCAACCAAACCCTCACTGACCGCACCTACGGGGCCCGCCCGCTGCGCAGGGCCTTGCAGAAATATATCGAAGACCCGCTGTCGGAAGCGCTGATTCAAGGCACGATCACGACTCGTCCGGCATTTATCGAGGTCTTCCTCGAAGACAACAAACTCTTCTACCGTCCGGTGGACGCGGAGAAGACCGAAGGCGTGCTGCTGTACGAGAATAGCTAGCTTTCAGCCATCAGTCCTAGCCGTCAGCTTTTGCTGGCGGCTTTTGTTTTTCCGGCTATTTTCGTTAGCGCGCGTGTATATTCCCGGATTGTTTCCGGCCGTGAGCGGTTATAGATGAATTGTCCTTGCCTGCGGGACTCGATCAGATTTGCTTCAGCCAAGACTCGAAGATGATGAGAGATCGTCCCCGGCGTGAGCGGGCACTTTTGCATTACCTCGCCACAAAACATCTGCCCGCGAGACGAAATGGTCTCGTAAATGCGCAAGCGGGAGGGGTCGCTCAAGGCCTTGGAAATCTTAGCTAAAGTCTTCTCTGTCATGCATGCACAGTATAACCCTTAACTAGCGGTGCCTAATTCTGAATCTTTGATATTTTGATATACATCAAACTGTTCAGATTCAGGCAGCGAGCGTTAGTGGCTGCTCTTAAAGATTTCTGTATTCGACGATTGGAGGGATTTATGGCGAAAAGATTTGAAGGCAAGAAAGTAGTCATAACAGGCGGCAACAGCGGCATCGGACTGGCCACGGCCAAGCTTTTTCACGACGAAGGGGCCAGGGTCGCCATCTCAGGACGCGATCAGAATACGCTGGATGAAGCTGTCAAAACCATCGGTAACGGCACCCTGGCCGTGAAGGCCGATGTTTCGAAGTTGGCTGATATCGATAAGTTCTTCAGCGAGGTGGGCGCGAAGTTCGGAAAGATCGATGTTCTGTTTGCCAACGCCGGGATTGCTAAGTTTAGCCCAGCAGACGGCAGCAGCGAGCAGCTGTTCGATGAGCAGTTCGATATCAACGTCAAAGGTCTTTATTTTACAGTGCAGAAAGCAATTCCTCTTCTTAACGATAACGGTAGTATCGTATTGAACTCGTCCGTAGTCGGCACGAAGGGTTACCTGGGTTCAAGCATCTACGCAGCGACCAAAGCGGCAGTGCGGTCGCTGGCTCGCACCCTCGGCGCGGAATTGGTGGGGCGCGGTATTCGCGTTAACGTCGTAAGTCCGGGCCCAATCGAGACCCCAATTCTTGGAAAAGGTGGAATGCCGCAGGCTGCTGTGGACGACTTCGCGGAGAACATCAAGAACCGCGTTCCCATGAAGCGTTTTGGCAAGCCGGAAGAGGTAGGGCGCGCTGTTCTATTCCTGGGTGGCAACGAAGCTTCATATATCACCGGTGTCGATTTGAATGTCGATGGTGGTACTGGACAGATCTAATAGGGACAACAGATCTCAGCCGTCGGCGGAAAAAGTCGGCGGCTTTTCCTTTTTGGCAGGGAGCCTCGGCGTGATCTTTGTAGCTCACTGCACCGTCACTTTCACCTTTGCCATCGACCGCCCGTAAGCGTTTGTTCCCACCAACGTGTAGGTGGTAGTCGCCGTCGGAGTCACAATCACGGAAGTTCCGCGCACGGCTCCCACCTGCGGCGATACCACAAAATAGGAAGCCCCAGAAACGTTCCAACTCAAGGTTACCGGCTGGCCGGAGGATACGGTCTGCGGATTTGCCGTGAAGCTGTGAATTGCCGGCGCTGGTCCCGTCGGTACATCGTTTGGCGTGTACAAAGGATCGATCAGCACCACTTCGAATGCCGACGCCGGAACCGATTTCAAAGTGCCGAGATCGTCGTTGTTCCAGCGATTGTCCGGGTCGCCAGTAATGAACATCGAGCTCCCGTTGTCGGCCATGATCATGCCGTATTTCTTTAGCGCGGCAAGAATAGTCTGCGCCTGCGGCGGGAACGAAGAAATATCATAGGAAGCCTGCAACCGCATGCGCATGCCCATGGGTGCGGCATAAGGGTTGCTTGAGTTTCCCGCCCAGTGCGAAGCCGGCGGCGTGAACGCAGTCTCGCTGTTCTGCAGCGTGAAGCGTAAAGCGTGCTGGATCGCGCCGCTGGCCACCTCATCGTAGCGAGCCAGGCCCGCGAACACCGAGAGTCCGGCCGCATCGGCTGAAGTCCAGGTATAAGGCCGTTGCTCGTCGTTTAAAAGATCCCAAACCGCTCCCGAGGCGGCGTCCCAACTTCCATTCTTTTGCGAATACGAACTGTAGAGCTCGTAGAGCCAGCAGTTGTCGCGATCGAGCACAAGGACGTGCCGGTCGCCGTTGCCCGGATTTGGATAGCCTTCGATGGGAGCATTTTTCGGGACGGGCATCGGGCCAGGGTCGCTCTCGGAGCCATAGGCGGTATATTTGATCGGCACAAATGGCGATCCGCTGACCACAATGTAAGGAATGCCGATGGTTTGGCCGCCGTAGAGTCCGGCGCCAAAGTCAGGATGCAGTGGCGTGGAGTCGCCGATGAAATTTATGATGGCGCTGGAGTTGGGATCGACAGGAGCGGCAGAAATATCCTGATTCCACGCATTGTCGCTAGGGAACGGAATGAATCCGTTAAGGCTCGCGCCGCGGCCAAGGCTCATGCCACTGCAGGATTGAGCTCGCGCGGCGGATGAAAAATATGAGATACACAGTACGATGGCAAGCAGAAAACGGAGTCGCTGCATGGAAACACCTCGGGAAGGGAATTCGTTGAGGCCAGATTAGCACGATCTCAGCGCGCCGAAACCTTCGCATGAAACACGGAAGTTCAAGTGCGGCGAGATCGTCAGGCCATGAAGCAAGTGTCCGAACGGACGATGGGTCTCGAGAAGTTTTGCGACCCGGCTGCCGCACGACGAATCTGAATCCAGAGACCTCGAACCAAGAAACTGCGAGTGACTGGGGGAAAGCATGACGCAGAAAATCAATATTGCCGAGAAGTTCGGCAAGATTTCGGAATTCTACAAACCGCATATCGCCGCCGAATTAAATGGACAAATGGTGAAGCTGGTAAAGGCGAACACGGAGTTCGTCTGGCATCACCATGACCATGAAGACGAAATGTTCCTCGTGGTCAAGGGGCAGTTTCGCATGGAATTCCGCGACCACGATGAATGGATCAAGGAAGGCGAGTTTATCGTGGTGCCTCGAGGGATTGAGCACCGGCCCGTTGCCGAAGAAGAATGCTGGATTGTGCTTTTTGAACCGGCGTCCACGCTCAACACCGGCAACGTGATTAATGAGCGAACCTTGCCTGAGCTGCAGCGCGTGTAAGCGCGCTAGCGCGGCACGCGGTTTTGGCGTTTGCTGCCGGAGACTTCGTTTTCGCGAGCCTCATGAAAATCATTCATATCACGCTCTTTTGCGCCCTTGCGATCAGCGCCGTAGCGCAATCAAAATCGAACTACGAGATTTACGCGATCCGCTATGCAACGTTGCCGGAATACTCGGTTTCTGAGCTCGTGGCGGGTGCCGAGCCGGGCCGCAAGCTCGACATCGCCATGATGATCTGGCTGGTGCGCGGCAACGGCCGCAATATCCTGGTCGACTCAGGGTTTTATCACGATCGCTTTTTCAAGGACTGGCAAGTGAAGGACTTCACCAAGCCTTCCGAGACGCTAAGCCGGCTCGGAGTGAAGCCAGAGGACATCACTGACGTTATCATTACGCACATGCACTGGGACCACGCCGACGGCATGGATTTATTTCCAAACGCTCGTATCTGGATTCAGAAAGACGAGCTACAGTATTATGCTGGCCAAGCCTGGCAATCGAAGGACACTCACGGCGGCATCGACGAGGACAATGTGCTCACTCTAGTGAAACTCAACATGCAAGGACGCGTTGGCCTTGTGGATGGCGATGCTCAGCAGATTATTCCCGGCGTGACTTGCTACACCGGCGGCAAACATACTTTTCAATCTCAGTATGTGGGCGTGCAAACGGCTACCGGAACCGTTGTGCTAGCCAGCGACAATATGTATCTATATGAAAATCTCGAATGGCATGTGCCAATCGCTGCCACGCTCGATGCTGCGTCAAACCTCCGCGCGCAGGATCGCATGAAACAAATCGCTTCACGCCCGGAGTTGATTGTTCCCGGACACGATCCGGCAGTCTTCGCAAAGTTCCCGAATCCCGTGCCGGGAGTAGCCAAGATCCAGTAACCGCCGGATCCAGTAACTGCAGATCGATCAACCTCAAAATCCGATAAGCGCTGATCCGATAAGAGCAAGCTGCGACCAATGCCGCCTGGCTTTCATCTAGAATGAAACCATGGAGTTGACCGTCTATTCTGCAGCGTGGTGTCCCGATTGCCGCGAAGCCAAACGCTTCCTGGCTAAGCACAATATCCAGTACAAAGAGATCGACGTCCAATCCACGCCGGGTGCGGTGGAAGAGATCGTCAAACACACCGGCAAGCGCGCCATCCCGCAATTCGTGATCGATGGCGAGTGGGTACAACCCTATGTGCCGGGGCGCGGATTTCTGTACGAACAAATGGCAAAACGGCTCGGCATCGAAAAACCATAGCCCCACTTCCTGGCAGGAATCTTTTCTTAGGCACCTCTGATATCCCCCGGTCATCATCTTCCGTACCGTGGAAAAGCCTTGCCGGACAAGGGAAGATGACCAATCCCCCGCATTCATCGCTCGTCGCTTCCGTTGCGGAAAGGATCGAGCGCGGGGGCAATCCGCTCATGTCCGAACCGGAAGATCGTCAGGCATCGAACGAAGTTAGCGACAGCTGGCAGTGGATGGTGCAGTCCGTGCTGGGATTGGCATTGGTGGCCGGCACGTTCGCTCTCTTCCATTACTATGTGCCCGCCACAGCGCAGGCCCCGCAGCAGGAAGAAGAACTGCGAAAGCAGGTCGGCCAGCTTTCGCGGCAGGTCGCGGAACTCGAAAAAGAACAGGCGATGCCCGCCCTGGTTCTGGCTCACTATCGTAATTCGATTGGCTACATCCATGGCGTGTTCCAGGTTGGGTTTCCGAACCAGCCGGTTGCGATTCGGGCGCGCGTATCGGGAACAGGCTTTCTAGTTGGCAACGGACTTCTGGCCACCAACCGGCATGTGGCCGAGCCCTGGTATGGCGATACCGAGGCGGAAGCTCTGATTCAGCGTGGCGCCACAGCCCGCCTAGAGAGCTTGGTTGTATTCTTTCCCAACTCGCCCACGCCGGTGACGTTAACCCCCGGAACAGTTTCTTCCAGCGGCGATCTTGCCGTACTCAGGATTGAAGATAAAGAGGCTGTGAGCGGCCTTCCTATGCTTCCGCTGGCGAAAGGAACGGCATCGCCCGGAGAGTTGGTGACGGTAATCGGCTATCCCATGGGAATCGCCGGGATGGTGGCGAAGTCGCCGAGCGGAATTTACCAGCGGCTCGCGTACCGGCATAACGACATCAATGCTGCGAGCGAACTGGCAGCGTTATCGTTGATTCGGCCCTCCACGACCTGTGGGCACCTGGGCGATGTGGTGGGCGACAAACTCATTTACGACGCCCCTACAGCCCACGGCGGCAGCGGCGGCCCTGTATTTAATTCGAATGCCGAAGTGATTGGCGTGAACTCCGCCTACATCGACGGATTCTCCGGCGGCACGCTGGGAGTCTCGGTAGAAGCCCTACGCCCGCTGATCGATGCGGTCGAGAAGAAGTAGTAGAGATTCAGCTACTTCAACCCTGAAACATCAAGCCAGCTTTCCTCGGAAACCATCCCGGTTCGCGCACGTGCTCATCCTGGAAACGCCGGAGCCGCGCGGCCATCACGCCACTGCGGCCCAAATACCCCATAACTTTGCGATGGTCGGCGTGTTCAACCACAGGCAAGCGCCCGATGTCGTAACGCAGCATCTTCGATGCAGCTTCGGAGACAAGTTCGTCAGGATGAGTAACGACAAGTCGTGTGCTGCCGGCCTCCTCGACACTCATCGCTCCTGCGGAATCTTTGTCGAAAGCGCGGAGCAGGTCGCCACGGGTGATGATACCGGCAAGCTTCCCGTCACTGTCGAGGATCAGCAGTGCCTCATGGCGAGCTACGGTGGGGTCGTGTCGCGCGATGCGTTCTGCGAGTTCGCTAACCTTCGTCCCAGCCGCGACGGTAGGCAGTTCCCGGTCCATGGTCTCGCAAACTTTGCTTTGCGACAGAGTGTCAGCTTCGTAGTCCTGATGGACATGCAGCCCGCGGCGCGCAAGTTTTTCTGTCATGATCGAACTGTTGGGCATTAGGAGCATAGCGATGCCATCGGCGATGACGCTGACCAGCATGAGAGGCAACACGGAATTGTAATCTCGTGTGATTTCGAAAGCGAAGATGATGAACGTAAACGTGGCGCGTGACGCGGAGGCAAACACTGCACCCATCGCTACCAGCGCGAAGGCTCCCGGCGAGAGATGCGCACCGGGCAGAAAGTGATTGGATACCATGGCGAAGATGCCGCCCATCGCGGCGCTCCACATAAAGCAGGGCGCCAGCAGTCCGCCGGAGGTGCCGGAGCCGAGCGAGATGGCCAAGGCTGCGGCTTTGGCCAGCATGACGATTAGCAAAAGCTTCCACGCGAGCTGGCCGTTGAGAATGTCGCCGATGGTGTCATAGCCGACGCCGAGTACGCGAGGTACGAAGAAGCCGATGATACCCAGTCCGAGCGCGCCGACCGCCGGCCACCACATTTCATCGAACGGAAGTTTGTCGAATTGATCCTCCACCCAGTAAAGAAGCTTGCTGAAACCGACGGCGGCGAGGCCGCAGATCAGTCCTAAGACCAGATAAAATGGCAGCCCGCGGGGAATGGCAAAGTCCATCGGCCTGACCTGAAACATTGGTCCCAACCCCAGAAGCTGCATATGGACGGCGGTTGCCAGAGTGCTTGCGATTACCAGCGGGATGAAGGAACGCGATTTGAATTCGAAGAGCAGAAGTTCAATGGCAAGAATCACGCCAGCGATGGGAGTGTTGAACGTCGCCGACATACCAGCAGCGGCACCGCACGCGAGCAAGACTTTGCGCTCGACCGCGGTGGTGTGGAAGGCTTGTCCGACAAGCGATCCGATCGCTCCGCCGGTCTGAATGATTGGACCTTCCGCACCGAAGGGACCGCCGGTGCCGATCGCGATTGCCGCCGAGATAGGCTTTAGAATGGCCACACGCGGCGCAATACGGCTGCGGTTGAACAGCACGGCCTCCATGGCTTCCGGGATGCCGTGGCCCTTAATTTTCGATGTGCCGTACTTGGCCATGACGCCAACCACGAGGCCGCCAATCACCGGAACGACGATAACCATCCAGCCGAGTTGGTTGTGCTGGGCGCTGGAGAAGTCGGCCGACCAGCGATGAAAGAAGAAGAGGTTGGTAAACAGGCCGATCAACTTATAGAGCGCGAAGGCCACGAGGCTGGCCACCAGGCCAATCCCGGCGGAGAGAAGTGAGACCAGCAGCATGCGGAATGGCGCAGGCGGCGCCGCGTCGATTGCCGTTCGAGCCCTGTCTCGCTCTGAGGCGGCGGAGCCCTCGTTTGAGTTTGCAGGGAAGACTGAATGTTTTGAAGTTTGGTTGTCGTTCGTGCTCATGAATGTTTTACTGTCCTTCGTTTTTCGCGGGGAAGGGTCGAATGGGTTGCAGGAGCGTCGTTACCGTCGCGCATGATACGCTGAAGAGCAGCCACGAGTTCAGGTCCGGTCGAGCGTAGTTCGTCGTGATGGTGAATAGCCAGTTCGCTGAGGACCTTTTCCCCTTTGGCGGTGAGCGCGAGCAGCACCTCTCGGCGGTCGTCATGGGCACGTGTGCGATGCACAAATCCTCCCGCCTCCAGGCGGTTCACCAGTTCCACAGTGCTGTGATGGCGGATCTCCATGCGGCCGGCTAATTCGCGAATGCGAGGCCGCACTTCCGCTGGCATGCCCTTGATCGCGAGCATGAGCTGATACTGCCCGCGTTCCAGCCCCGACTGCTTAACCACCTGCTCACTGAAATGAAGGAAGCGGCGGATCTGGTAGCGAAACTCCGCCAGAGCTTGGTAATCCGATAAAGTGAGCTTCTTCATGCCGCCGATTGTATTGTGATGCGATCCAGCGTCGAATCACGACAAACTATATCGTCTAACGATATAATACCAGAAGGCCGGGCAAGAATCGATTGTTGATTGCTAACTGCTGATTGCCAATTTTCCAATGAACCCGCCCGTTCGGTTTTAAATCGGCAATCAACGATCAGCAATTGCACCTAGCGCTGGCCTCTTTTTGGCACTCCAGTTAGAATCCTCTGTCCCACTATCACCGCAATCGACAGGAGCGAATCGACTTTGATTCCGCGCTACACCCGCCCTGAAATGGGCCGCATCTGGAGCGACGAAAACCGTTTCCGGACATGGCTGGCCGTGGAGGTCGCTGCCAGCGAAACGTTGGCCGAAGCTGGCATGGTTCCGAAGGAAGCGGTGCGCGCGATCCGCGAGCGTGCCGATTTCCGTGTAGAGCGCATTCACGAGATCGAGGCCGAGGTGCGCCACGATGTCATCGCCTTTACCACCGCCGTGGCAGAGATCGTCGGCCCGCATGCCCGCTGGTTTCACTATGGCCTTACCTCGAACGACGTGGTCGACACCGCGCAGGCGTTACTCATTAAGCAGGCTTCGGCTCTCATCGCAAAAGATCTTGAGCGATTGGCCGATGTGCTGGAACGCCGCGCCTGGGAATTCAAAGACACGCCGATGGTGGGCCGCACGCATGGAATCCACGCCGAGCCCATCACCTTCGGCTTCAAACTGGCCAACTGGTTCTCTGAAACGCAGCGCAACATCGCGCGCTTTCGTTCTGCTGCCGAAGACATGCGTGTGGGAAAATTTTCCGGAGCGGTGGGAATCTTTGCCCATCTCACGCCAGAGATCGAAGAAAAAATTTGCGCGCGCCTCGGCCTGAAGGCGGCAGCGATTTCATCGCAAGTCATCCAGCGCGACCGGCACGCCAATTATCTGGCAACGCTCGCCGTGATTGCCTCGACCCTTGACAAGATTGCAACAGAAATCCGCCACTTGCAGCGCACCGAGGTCCGCGAGGCCGAGGAGTTTTTCAGCGAAAAGCAGAAGGGTTCCTCTGCCATGCCGCACAAACGCAATCCCGTGACCTCTGAGCAAATCAGCGGTCTGGCGCGCGTGGTGCGTGGCAACGCGCAGGCAGGATTTGAGAACGTCGCCCTGTGGCACGAACGCGACATCTCGCATTCTTCGGCAGAGCGCGTCATTTTGCCGGACTCAACCACGCTCGTCGATTACCTGCTGAATAAGACCACGAATCTGATCGAGACCATGTTCGTCTATCCCGAACGTATGCGAGCGAACCTTGAGAGCACGCATGGGCTGATCTTTAGCGGGCAACTTTTGCTCGACCTGGTCGAGCACGGTGTCTCACGCGAAGATGCCTACCGGCTGGTGCAGGGCCACGCGATGCGCGCCTGGAAAGAGAATCTCGACTTCCACCAGCTGGTTCTCGCCGACAAGCAAATCACCGGAAAAGTTCCCCGCAAACAGATCGAATACGCCTTCGATTTGCAGCGGCAGCTGAAGAATGTGGATAAGATTTTCGCGCGCGTCTTTAGCAAGGGCAGTGATCGATCCCGAAAACAGAGCACTTCAAGAAAAAGAGTGAAGGCGGGATCGAAACGTTCCCGCCACTGAATCATCAGGCCGTTTTTATAGGATCTTCCAGACGTCTCGTCTTCATGGCGGTGAGTTCCCCTGCCTGCCGCAACGCCGGGAACACCCAGGCCCATAGAGCGATTACGAAAAGCGTTCCTACGCCCCCGAGCACCACTGCCGGAACTGTGCCAAACCACTGCGCGGTCAGGCCCGATTCGAACTGGCCAAGTTCGTTCGACGTGCCGATAAAAACCATGTCTACGGCCATGACTCGTCCCCGCATTTCGTCCGGCGTGCCGAACTGCACCAGCATCGCGCGAATGATTACGCTGACCATGTCGCATGCACCGAGCAGAATCAGCGCCGCGAGTGACAGCATCAGGCTGCGCGAGACCCCAAAGATAATCGTGAAAACTCCGAATCCGGCCACAGACCACAAGAGCGTCGGCCCCGCGCGCCCGCGCAAGGGACGATGAGCCAAGGCCACGGCGGTGATCGCCGCGCCCACTCCCGGAGCCGTGCGCAACAACCCAAGTCCCCACGGTCCAGTGTGCAGAATCTCCCGCGCATACACCGGCAAAAGAGCGACGGCTCCGCCCAGCAGCACCGCAAACAGATCCAGCGAGATCGCTCCCAGAATGAGCTTCTCGCGCCAGATAAAATGCAACCCAGCAAGCACCGTCTTTCCGGTCAACGGCTCACGGCGCCGTGCTTGCTGCTGCGCCTTGATACGGAAGGCGGAGAGCAGCGCGCCCAAAGCGGTAAGCATGGCCAGCGCATAAACAGCCTTGGGGCCGTGCGCCAGCGCATACAGAATTCCGCCCAGCGATGGTCCAATAATCACCGCGGCTTGAAAGGTCGTGGCATTCCAGGTAACAGCGTTATGGAAGTGTTCCTCCGGAACGAGTTGCGGCAGAATCGATCGGCTTGCCGTTCCGTTGAACGATCGCACCACGCCAAGCATGATCAGAACAACATAAATCGGTTTGACCGAATGCGTGCTGCGCTCCGCAATCACCAGCAACAGCGCCGAGCACAGTGCGAATCCCGCATAGCAGGTAGCCAGTACCTTGCGGCGTTCGAAGCGGTCGGAGGCGTGCCCAGAGGCCAGAAACAACAAAATTCCGGGAAGAAACTGCGCCAGCCCAACCAGTCCCAGATCGAGGGCGCGCTTGGTAATCTCGTAAACCTGCCATCCCACCGCGACCGCCTGCATCTCGATCGCGGCGACAATCAGGAATCGTGCAGTCTGAAACAGCACAAAATCCGGATGCGTAAATGCGATGAGTCCAGCCTTGGAGTCGGAAGAGGCGGCCATTTGAGGTCGAGTAACTGATCTTTAAATAATACGATCTTCTAATGTGCCATAGAACGTGATCGCGCGTGCGTGAGGCTTCTGCGTCGGAAGTTTTATTCGCCTGAATCCCGCACGTCCCGGAACCGATCGTTATAATCCGACTTGGCTGAAGGCCAGCCTGCCCTAGGCCGACAGGCGAAGGCCGAAAGCTCGTATGCGCTTCGAACTTTTCATTGCAACCCGTTACCTTCGCGCGAAAAGGCGCCAGGCCTTTATCGGCATCATTACCGGTATCTCCATCGTGGGAGTTGCCGCAGGCGTGGCGTCGCTCATCGTAGCGCTCGCCATCAACAACGGTTTTCGCCAGGACCTGCAGGAGCGCCTCATCGGATCAACTTCGCACGTCAGCCTCCTGCGCATCGCCGACGATGGCATCAAGGACTGGCCGCCGTTGTTCGAACGCCTCTCCAAACAGCCCCATGTCGTTGCCGCCGCCCCGGCAATTTTCGAACAAGTTCTCATTTCGCGCGGACCGCGCGCCCGGGGAGCGGTATTGAAAGGCACGATCCCAGTCGATGAGCGCAGGGTCGGTGATCTGCTGAATTCAGTGAAAGAGGGATCGGCAGCTGAATTGGAACCCGCTCCGAGCAATAACCAAGGTACAAACGTGGCGGGAGCGTCGTCCGCTTCCACACAGGAATCGGCAACGTCGTCGGCTGATTCCCTCGCTGACGTGCACGCGCGCGTCGCAGCCATGCCTCCCATCATTCTGGGCAAAGACATGGCTGACAATTTAGGCGCGGCGGTCGGCTCCGTCGTGCTGGTCACCAGCCCGCAGGGCGAACTGACTCCATTCGGCATGGTGCCCAAGTACAGCCGCTTCCGCGTCGTAGGAATCTTCAATTCGGGCTTTTTCGATTACGACTCGTCATGGGCCTTCACGCGGCTATCGGACGCGCAGCGCCTCTTCGGACTCGGCGATCTGATCTCGGTCATCGAGTTCAAAGTCGACGACATCTACAAGGCCGACGAAGTTTCGCGTGAACTGGAAGATGCGGCCGGCAAAGGCTTTATGACCACCAACTGGATGGAGCAAAACAAAGCTCTGTTTCACGCTCTGCGCCTGGAGCGCCTGGTCACGTTCATCACCATCGGTCTGATTGTCTTCGTTGCCGCCCTGAATATTTTGATTTCGCTAATCATGATGGTCATGGAAAAAACCAAAGACATTGCCGTGCTCATGTCGATGGGCACGCGCAAGTCGCAAGTGCGCAACGTATTCATCGCTCAGGGAGTTCTGATCGGCGTGATCGGTACCGCCATCGGCCTGCTTCTCGGCTATGCCATTTCCTACGCCGGCGGCCATTACCACATGATCTCTCTGTCGCCGGAAGTCTATTCGATCGACTACGTCCCCTTCGCCCCGCGCCTGATGGATGGCCTGCTCGTAGCTGTCGTAGCAATCGGAGTCTCGTTCGTAGCGACGCTCTATCCGTCGTGGTCTGCCGGCAGAACCCTGCCCGCGGAAGCCTTGCGCTACGAATAAGCGCTCCCTCAAAGCCCTGTCATTCTGAGCGAAGGGCGAGCGATAGCGAGCACAAGTCGAAGAATCCCCATTGTCGGCACGACCGACGGCGCCGCGAGGCATCCTCACACGGAACTTTCCCCACTCCCTCACCGTACAATTAACCAGAAAGAAATAAAGAGGCCTCCTATGTTCACGTTCCTCCTCTGGTGCATCCTCTTCGTAATCTGCTGGCCGCTAGCCTTGTTGGCGCTGATCGCCTACCCATTCATCTGGTTGCTACTGCTCCCATTCCGCATCGTAGGCGTAGCCGTCAAGGGAGTCCTAGAAGTCGTCTACCTAGCCATCACACTCCCATTCCGCCTGCTAGCCGCGCCGTTCAGGATTTAGGAAGCAGCATTGCTCTTGTTCGCTCGAAAAAGTTTTATTGATACGGACGAGGTGTTTTTGCGTATATAATTTCCGGGCAGTTTTCCCCACCTGCGGCTGCCACTTTGCTATGCGATATCTCTTTCTTGCGGTATTCGTGCTCTCCTCAGGCCCAATTTTGTGCGCGCAAGATACGATCTCCGTTGACGCCGTGTCGGTAATGCCGGTCTGCAAGCCCAAAGGGTCAAGTTCGAATGATGACTCTCCTTGTGCTGAGCCACCGCGGGTTTCGAGTAAGATCAATCCCATCTATCCAGAGAAGGCGCGGCAGTCGCGCATGGAAGGTACGGTCGTTGTTGGGCTGATCGTAAAGGCTGATGGAACAACGGCGAATGTTCATGCCGTCAGCGGACCCGGTGATTCGCTCAACCAGGCAGCAGTAGATGCCGTGAACCAGTGGAAATTCGCTCCCGCAACCTACCAGGGCAAGCCGGTTGATGTGGAGATCAAAGCTTCGGTGAATTTCAAGCTGGAAGCGAACCCGCCACAACCGACGCAATCTTCTCAGCAAGCTGCTAGTACTCGAGACCAAATCAGCAATCTCTACACAAATGCGGCTGAGGCTTCCACTCGTGGCGACTATCAGACGGCAGTCAACATCTGTCAGCGGATAGTCGAAGTGTCGCCTCAGGATTCAAACGCCTGGAACATGTTGGGGAGGTCGCTACTCGCGCTTAATGAGCCAGAGGCTGCCGCTAACGCGCTCGAGACCTCAATCAAACTGTATCCTGCGAACTCAATGGCTTATAACAATTTGGGGCTGGCCCTCTGGCGGCAATACAAGTATGACGATGCTGCCGTGCAGTTCCGCAAGCAGATCGTGATTAATGCGGACGATCATTACGCACACAGCAATCTGGGGATGATGTTGCGCGACCAAAGAAAATGCAAGGAAGCAATGCCTGAACTTGAAAAAGGTCTGGCGATTTCTCCCAACAGGCCTGATGTCCTGATCGCGCTGGGAGACTGCAACATCGATCTTGGAAAACGCGAACAGGGCATAGCGGAACTGGAACAGGCAATCAGCGCGTCCTCATCCCCCGGTACCCGCAACAATGCGGCGTACGTTCTAGCAAAACAAAACATCGAACTCGATCGTGCCGAACGGTGGTCAGATAGCTGCCTCAGCATGGAATCGCCTCGGCTGCAGAATATCTCTCTCGATCGGCTGACGCCCGAACAACTGAACTATGTAACGTCGATCACCGCAAATTGGGATACGCGCGGTTTTATCTACTTCGAACGCGGCGACTACGCGGCTGCAGAATCGTACCTCCATGCCTCGTGGTATTTATATCCCTCTGTGGCAACCGGAAATCATTTGGCGCAAGTATACGAAAAGACCAATCGAAAAGATGAAGCAATTCGAACTTACGCTATGGCTATCGCTTCAGCCGACCGTCTAGCTCGCTTCAAAGCGAATGAACAAGACGTCGCCGATGCGAAGGAACGGTTGGCCAAGATCGATCCCAACATAAATAAGCTTGTCTCCCGTGGGCGAACGGAGCTAGCTGAATTGACTACGGTTTCATTTCCTAACTCCGAGAAAGCTAACAGCCAAGGCGACTTCACTCTCTTGCTCTCTGGCGACACACTAGTCGAAACGCGGCGCATCTCCGGCGACGTTGCGCTCGATGCTTTCAAAGGTCCGCTTCAGGCTGTGCATCTGTCGATAAAGCTCCCTAAGGATGCTAAGGTGCAAGTGCCCTTGCGTGGCACGCTGACCTGCAAATCAAATGAAAGCCAATGTAGGCTCGCGTTTTTCACTCCAGACGCAGCCGTCGATTTGGCACGAAAGGAAATGGCCACCAACGTACCGCCATTCGTTGGAAAATCGGAAAGTGATCCGCACATTTATGACAGTCACGCGATGGGCATGCGTATCACTCTGCCCGACGAATGGGTTGTGATAAAAGACGAACCTGGCAGTTTCAGCCGCCCGCACACCGTTATGTTTGGCAAGCCGGGATCCTTGGCTATGTTTATGCTTGCCCGTGAGCACTTGGAGGGAACTCCAGAGCTTTACAAGAAGGCGCTGGAGGCAGGGTTTTCGCACGAAGAGCAGTATCAGCGCAATGGCGAGGAAAGTGTAACGCGTGACGGATTATCCGGCACACGCTGGAGCATCACTATGAACAAAAATAACATTACATACTTTTTTTTAACTGAATTCTTTACCGTTGGCGACGATCATTACCGTCTTACTGCATTTGCTCCAAAGGAGATATATGATCGCTACGCGGAGGGCTTTGCGAACATCATGCGCTCGGTAACATTTCCGTTACTGCATACCGAACCGAGAGTTTTAGAGGGGCAAAAATAGAGCAAATAGCTTACAAATTTACACGTAGAGTACGCTTCTAGACGATTAACTCGCTAGGGCTGCCGTTAACTTTCCATCACCTTCAAATTCCCGCTCACCACCAACCGCGCATCCGTAGCCCGCTGCACATCCTCCGCCCTCAATCCCGGTGCCACTTCCTCCAGCACCAGCCCACGCTCCGTCACCCGGATGTACGCCATCTCGGTCACAATCGTATCCACCACGTTTACGCCGGTCAGCGGCAACGTGCATTTCTTCAAAATCTTCGGAGCGCCGTCCCGCGTCGTGTGCTCCATCGCCACCACTACGCGCCGAGCCCCGGCCACAAGGTCCATCGCGCCGCCCATCCCCTTCACCATTTTTCCCGGGATCATCCAATTCGCCAGGCTGCCGCTCTCATCCACTTCCATCGCGCCCAGCACGCTCAAATCAACGTGCGCGCCACGGATCATGGCAAACGAATCGGCGCTCGAGAAATACGACGTCCCCGCCATCTCACTCACCGTCTCCTTGCCCGCATTAATCAGGTCGGCGTCTTCCTCGCCCTCCACTGGATACGGCCCAATCCCCAGCATCCCGTTCTCCGACTGCAGAACGACTTCCATCCCCGCTGGAACATAATTCGAAATCAGCGTAGGCATGCCAATGCCCAGGTTTACATAGAACCCATCTCGCAGCTCGCGCGCAATCCGCTTCACAATGCGTTCACGCTTATCGACATCTTTGCCCGGTTTATTCATCGTCTTTAACTCGTCGTGGGGATAGCCTTGTCATCCTGAGCGAGGATTTTGCTTCGCGAATGCGAGCAAAACCGCAGTCGAAGGATCCCTAGCACCTCAACCGCACGATCGCTCCGTCGGGGAATTCTCTCGCAGCATTCCAAGCGCTCAACTCGCCTTTCTAACCGTGCGTTTCTCAATCCTCCGCTCATACAACTCCCCTTGAAAAATCCTCTTCACGTATACCGAAGGCGTATGAATTGAATCTCCGTCCAATTCCCCCGCCTCCACCAGATGCTCAACCTCCGCAATCGTCACCTTGGCCGCCGTCGCCATGATCGGGTTGAAATTGCGCGCCGTCTTCCGGTACACCAGATTCCCCATCCGGTCACCCTTCCATGCCTTCACCAATGCGAAGTCTGCCTTCAACGCCCGCTCCATCACATAAAGGCGTCCATCGAACTCGCGCGTTTCTTTGCCTTCGGCAACAATTGTGCCGACACCGGTAGGAGTAAAAAACGCCGGAATTCCCGCACCCGCCGCACGAATCCGTTCCGCAAACGTACCCTGCGGCACCAGATCAAGTTCCACTTTTCCTGACAGCACCATCGATTCCAGCAGCTTGTTCTCTCCCACGTAAGTCCCAATGTGCCGCCGAATCTGTCCCGCCGCAAGCAGCAGCCCGGCTCCAAAGCCATCGACTCCCGCGTTATTGCTGATCGTCGTGAGATTCTTTGATCCCTTTTTCACCAGCGCGCGAATCAGGTTCTCCGGAATCCCGCACAACCCAAAGCCGCCGATCATAATGACCGCGCCATCGTCTACATCGCGTATCGCCTCATCGGCATTGGCCACAACTTTATTCATAGCGTCCGCATTCTAAAATCAAACTCACCACAGAGACACAGAAAAGCAATTCGCGTCTCTGTACGGAATAGTTTAGTGCGAGTTGTTCTTCTTTTAGCCTTTCTCTGTGTCTCTGTGGTGAAAACCCTATTTCTTGCTCCCCGAACTCTTCTTCAGTCCATGCGCCAGCTCAAACTCCTCCGCCAATTGCCTCGTCGCCAGATTCTCCCGAATGTGAGCCAGCCGCTGCTCAATTTTCAACAGCGCGTCCTCCAGATTCTTCTTGTTGCTGATCGCAATATCCCGCCACATCGAATACGGACTCGCTGAAATCCGTGTCATCTCCCGCAAGGCCCGCCCGCCCGTGGAAAGCAGCGGCGCTTCCTCTCCAAACTCCTCGACCAGCACCGCCGCCAGTGCCGTCGAAATCATCTGCGGCACGTGGCTGATCCAGGCACAGAGCCGGTCGTGCTCATCCGGCGGCAGCATCGCAACTCGCGCTCCTATCTGATCGATCCATCCTGCAAATTCCGCGAACAATCCCTTCTGCAAGTTTTGTCCGGCTACGGGCGTCAAGAACCAAACTGCATTCTGAAACAAATCGGCATCCGCAAATTCCACGCCGCTGCTCTCTTTCCCCGCCATGGGATGCCCACCCAGAAATCGCTTGGCCGCATTCTTTCCGAACACGCTGCGCGCCTGCTCCGTCACCGCCATCTTTGTGCTGCCCACATCCGTCAGCAACGTTTCTGCCGGAAGTATGGGGCCCAGTTGCCCAATCAAATCCACGATAGCCAGAACCGGTGTCGCCAGCATTACCAACTGGCTGCCGCGCACCGCGTCAGCAGGTTTTATAAACCCGTCGTCGATGACCCCGCCTGTTTTCGCCCGTTTCAGAGCAGGCTCGCGATCGCAACCGACAATCCGCCCTTTGAATTTTCTCTTCCGCAGCGCCAGCGCAAACGACCCGCCGATCAACCCCGTGCCGACGATCGTGATCTGCCGAATGGCCATAAGAGAAATTGGGTAATTGGGTAATTTTGTAATCGGGTAATTTAAAAACAACCGGAGAATGTTAATTGACAAAATTACCCGATTACCCAATTACCAAATTTCTTTACGCAATGGCTCTTCCCACTGCCGGCGCAATCATCCTAAGCTCATCCATTAGTTTCTCGAACTGTTCGGGAAACAGCGACTGCGCGCCATCGGACCAAGCTTTGTTCGGGTCGCAATGTACTTCGATCAGCAGCGCATCCGCCCCCGCCGCCACGGAAGCTCGCGCCATCGGCGGAACCTTGTCGCGCCGGCCCGTACCGTGCGAAGGATCGGCCGTCATGGGAAGATGCGACAACTTGTGGATAATCGGAATCGCCGAAATGTCCATCGTGTTCCGCGTGTAGGTCTCGAACGTTCTAATCCCACGCTCGCACAGGATAACGTCATAATTTCCGCCCGCCATAATATATTCCGCCGAGAGCAGCAACTCTTCCAGCGTCGCGGCAATTCCGCGCTTCAGCAGCACCGGCTTGCGAACCTTTCCCAGCTCGCGCAGCAGATTGAAATTCTGCATATTGCGCGCGCCCACCTGCAAAATATCCACATAGGGCAGCATCATTGGAATTTGCGAGATCTCCATCACCTCGCTGATCACCAGCAGCTTGAACTTCTCCCCGGCCTCGCGCAGCAGCTTCAGCGCGTCTTCTCCGTGACCCTGAAACGAATAAGGAGAACTTCGCGGCTTGAACGCTCCGCCTCGCAGCACCCGCCCCCCGGCCTTCGCCACTATTTCGGCCGTCGAAAAAAGCTGCTCTCGCGACTCAACAGAGCACGGCCCCGCCATCACCACCACTTCATTTCCGCCAACGCTGATTCCATTCGCCAGCTTGACGATCGTTCCCTCCGGGCGAAAACTTTTTCCCGCCAATTTGTATGGGGAACTGATGCGATGGACCGCCTGCACCCCCGGCAATAGCTCAAGGTTGCGGATGTCAAAATCGATTACTGCTCCCACCGCGCCCAGCACGGTTTGCCGGGCGCCAGTCGAGCGGTGCACTTCAAAGCCCATTTTCACCAGGTGCTCAATCACCTGCTGCACCAAACCCTCATCCGCCGCTTCCTGCATTGCCACAATCATAAGAATCTCTGCTTCTAGACCCTGGCTTCTAGCTTGGAGCTTTAGCTTCTAAAACTTGTCATCCCCCTATCATTTCTCATTCACTAACCTGTTTGTCACTCCGGGCAAAGCGATGGAACCGCTTTCGCGTCCGACGCCACAATCCTTCCACTCCGCCAACACACCTGGCTTGCCTCAGCGCCCCACAAGAGAACCCCGCATTAGTCATTCACTTCCGAATCCAACTCCGTCTCCGTTTTTGTAGTCTCGGTCGTCGGCCCAATTCCTTCTTTCTGAATATTCCGCATCACATCCATAATGCGTTCAAAAATTCGAACCAGATCCTGTGCCGGAAGCGGCCCCGGATTTATCTTCTGCACATTCTCAAACACAATCCGCTCCCGTTGCGGCTCGTAAATCGGCAAATTCGTACCCCGCTTCAAGCGACCGATCTCCACTGCAGCCCGCGCCCGCTCACTCAGCAACTCCACCAGCCGCCGGTCAAGCTCATCGATCTTCTCTCGCCAATCCGCGATGTCCATGAAATCTCTTAGTCCAACTTGTCATCCTGAGCGAGGATTTTGCTTCGCGATAGCGAAGCAAAACCGCAGTCGAAGGATCCTAGCACCGCCGCGGAACCGTCTGCCCCGCAAGGCATTTCTATGCCTGCTGGGCTTCTACATTCTCCCGCGCGCGCGATCAGTTCCTCGGTGAGCTATTAACAGTCAGCCTTCCCACAAACTCCCCCACCGCATGCGCTTCCCGTCCTCGATTCCGCTCAATCGTCTCTACAATCGCGCTTCCGACTACCGCCGCATCCGCAAACTTGCCGACTTCCGCAAACTGCTCGGCATTGGAAATCCCAAAGCCAACCGCAATCGGCAATTTCGTCACGCGCCGCAGCCGCTTAACCAGTTTTTGCGCATCGTCCGCCAGTTGCTGCCTGGCTCCTGTCACGCCGGTGCGCGACACCGCATATACAAATCCTCGCGACGCTTCCGCAATCCGCTTCAACCTTGGATTCGGACTGGTGGGCGCCGCCAAAAACACCGGCGCGAGGTCGTTGGACTTCATGGCCCGCAAGTATGGCCCCGCTTCTTCCACCGGCAAATCCGTGAGCAGCACGCCGTCCACTCCCGCATGCCGCGCGACTGCGCAAAACTTCTCGATCCCCATCCGCAAAATCGGATTCAAATACGAAAACACAACGATCCCGGTCGACTGCGCATGCTGCCGAACCTCCGCCGCCAGCGTCAACACCTGTGCCAGACATGTGCCGTGTTTCAGCGCCCGCTCACTGGCCCGCTGAATCACCGGGCCATCCGCCACCGGATCGCTGAACGGCACGCCCAACTCAATCACATCCGCGCCCGCCTCAATAGCAGCCAGGACGACTGCTCGCGTAGTCGCGAGATCCGGATCGCCACACGTCACATAAACCACCAGCCCTGGCTTCTTGTAGAAAGATAAAGGCAAGCTTCCTCTGTGAACCCCTGTGTCCTCTGTGGTTAAGATTTGGACTCTGACTTTAACTTTTACTCGACACTCTGAAGTCTTAATCCAACGCAAGCGACTCGCGCATAATCCCAATATCCTTATCCCCGCGTCCGGAAACATTCACGATCACGACATCAGACTTCTTCATCTTCGGCGCGCGCTTTATCACTTCCACCACCCCATGCGCCGACTCGAGAGCCGGAATAATCCCTTCGGTTCGCGCCAATAACGTAGTTGCCTCCAGGGCTTCGTCATCCGATGCGGAAACATATTCGGCCCTACCCATGTCTTTCAACGCCGCGTGCTCTGGCCCAATCGAGGGATAATCCAGTCCCGCCGAAACCGAGTGCGTATTCGCAATCTGCCCCGCAGAATCCTGCAATACATAAGAAAATGTTCCCTGCAAGACTCCTGGAGACCCTCCGCGAAAGCGCGCCGCATGTTCACCCAGCGCCTCGCCGCGGCCGCCAGCCTCCACTCCAATCAAGCGAACTTTCTTGTCTTTTATAAATTCGTAGAAAATTCCAATCGCATTCGATCCCCCGCCCACGCAAGCGATCACTGCCGTTGGCAATTTCCCCTCAGCTTTCAAAATCTGCGCCCGCGCCTCGCGCCCAATCACGCGATGAAAATCCCTCACCATCGTCGGATACGGATGCGCCCCCAGCACGCTCCCCAGCAAGTAATGCGTTGTCCTTACATTCGTCACCCAGTCGCGCATGGCTTCATTGATCGCATCCTTCAGCGTCCGCGATCCCGATTCAACTCCGCGCACCTCAGCGCCCAGCAATCGCATGCGAAACACATTCAGCTCCTGCCTCCGCATGTCCTCGGTGCCCATGTACACCACGCATTCGAATCCCAGCAGCGCGCAAACCGTTGCTGTCGCCACACCGTGCTGTCCCGCGCCAGTCTCGGCAATCACGCGCCGCTTACCCATTCGCTCCACCAGCAACGCCTGCCCCAGGCAGTTATTAATCTTGTGGGCCCCAGTGTGCAGCAAATCCTCGCGCTTTAAATAAATTTTGGCCCCACCCAACTTCTGCGTAAGCCTTCGCGCAAAAGTCAAAGCGGTAGGACGCCCCGCATAAGTCCGCAGCAACTCTTCCAACCGTTTTTTAAATTTCGGATCGCGCTTCGCCTTTTCGTACTCGCGCTCAAGTTCCTCAAGCGCGGCCATCAAAGTCTCCGGCACATACCGCCCGCCATAAACCCCAAACCGCCCAGGCTCATTCGCGTGGGCAAGCGCGCGCCGCGCCGGGGCAAGAACGCGCCGGGTGCCCCATCCTTCTCGCGTTTTTCGCGAGAGAGCCTGCCCTGAGTTTGTCGAAGGGGCGGGGATTTTGACTTTCGTAGTTCGTGGAACCGTCGCCATCGCTAATTCGCTTTCCGATCCGCGTCCCGCACCGCTCGCACAAAGGCTCGCACTTTCTCCGGATCTTTTTTCCCTGGGGTGGCTTCGACCCCTGAAACCACATCCACTCCCCAGGGCGTGAGCACTCTTATCGCTTCGCCCACGCTCGGTGGTGTCAGCCCTCCTGCAACGATTAAATTTAGGCCGATGTGACTCATAAGATCCGTCATGGGGGCCGCGTTCTGCCAATCAAACTTCTTCCCGGTACCACCTGGACGATTTGACGTTCCGGAGTCGAGCAGCATGGCCACAACACGCTCACGGAATTTGCTGGACGCGCGAAAGCCCGCAATCATATCGGAATCTTCGGATTCTTCTTGCTGCAGTTGACTTGCCGGGAGAGCAACAATCAGTCGGAGCGACGCTTTCTCTAAGAATCGATCGTCCGGAATCGATAGCGGATTGCGAAAATCCGGATAGGTCTGCGCGATGGTTAGCTCAGCTTTCTCCGAGATTTCAAGCACTTTTTCCGCCGTCTCTCCGACAAACACTCCGACCTTCTCCACGCTCTCCGGCAGCTTCTCCACAATCTCCCGCGCCGCCTCCACCGAAATATTCCGCGGGCTCTTCTCATAAAATACAAAACCCACCGCATCCGCCCCCGCATCCACCGCAGTCAGCGCGTCCTCCAAATTCGTCATCCCGCAAATCTTGACCCAAGTCATATACAAAGTTGTCCGCTGCAAGTAAAAATTGAGGGCTATGTCGCGCCTCTTTTGCGAGACATCGGACCTTATTGTTAGCTCGACGCTCGCGCCTCGTGGCTCGCAACCAGCTCCCGCAACGCCCCGCCCGGCGAAACCGCCCGCATCAGCGACTCCCCAATCAAAAACGCCTGATACCCCGCTTCTCGCAGCCGCGCAATATCCTCTCCCGACTGGATCCCGCTCTCCGCTACTCGCACCACATTCTTCGGAAGCCGCTCCGCCAACCGAAACGCCGTCTGAGGATCCACTTTGAACGTCCGCAGATCGCGCGTGTTCACTCCAATCAAATCGCAGCCCGCATCCAACGCCAGCTGCAACTCTGATTCGTCATGCACTTCGCATAAAACATCCAAATCGCGCGAACGCGCACCCAGAGCCAGCGCCGTCAACTCTGTCTGCGTCAGAGCCGCCACAATCAGCAAAACTGCATCTGCCGAATGCGCGCGCGCCTCCAGCAACTGAAATTCATCCACAATAAAATCTTTGCGCAGACACGGAACCGTCACGGCCGCCGACGCCAACCGCAAATTTTCGAGCGATCCCTGAAAGAATTCCTCGTCCGTCAGCACCGAAAGCGCCGCCGCTCCCGCCGCTTCCAACTTCGCTGCTAATTCCTCCACACAAAACTCCGCCCGGATCAATCCCTTCGACGGCGACGCTTTCTTCAACTCCGCAATCACCGCGATCCCAGCCCTGATCTTTTCTTCCAAAGCCCGCCGAAACCCGCGCGGCACATGCCGTTCCGCTCGCCGCTCCAGTTCGCGCAGGTCGGCCGTGCGTTTCGTTGCTGCAACTTTCCCGCGCGTCGAGTGGACAATCTGATCAAGGAACACGGGCATAAACGATCCCTGAATTATACGGGAAGGAATGATTCGCCAATCGAGACGGGCGCTACTGGCAGGCGCTTTCCAGCTCTTTATAAGGCTTGTCCGTGTGCTCGGGATACTTGATCTGCTTCACTTGCATCCACTGGTCTAGAAACGTGCCGGCATCATGCAAACCGGCGTCCGGGTCGTCCTCATACGCGGCGTCACTCTCTGCTTCCTGCAACGTCACCAGCTTAAAACCTTTCTTGTGCAGCAGATCCAGCGCCTCCGGCAGAATGGTGCTGCTGAACGCTCCCAGATGCAGCAGCAACACGTAACTGATGTCACGCCCGTAAATCAGCTTCGCCTGCGCCCGGCCAAGATCGAGAAATTCCGACGCCGTGCTCAAGTAACTCGACCGCAGCCACGCAATCGATTTCTGATCGTTTTTCGCGGCGCACTTCGCATAAGCAAAATTCCACAGGTAGTCTTCCCAGTCGAGCGTCACCTGCGCAATCCTGTAGCCATGCGTCTTCAGATAAGCCCGCACTGCACGCCGCTTCTCCACCGTGTCTCCCTCATGCAGATACGGATACCGCAACCAGTGCCAGTCGTCCTTTGCCTGGAGCAGTTCGAGCACCGGTTCGTTCTCCTCAATATCGCTCTCGAATGCCTCGGGAGTGTTCTTCTCGAGGTCCATGTGCGAATAAGTATGATTTCCCACCGGCTCTGCCGCCACCCACACCTTCATTGCCTCGGCCCCATCCGGATTTCCTTCCAGCTTTTTCGCGTTAACGAATCCGTACACCGGAGGCACATGCTTCTTCTTCAGAATCGCCAGCACATCTTTGGCAGTTTCTGTCAGCGTCACCCCCGGTGGCAGCGCGCCGCTCATCGGCAGATCGTCGAAGGTAATTGCGAGCTTCTGCGCGGCGCAGATCCCCGCTAGCCCCAGGAAAAAGACAAACAGAGACGGAGTCTTCCAGAAGATCAACCGAACTAGATTTTTCATGAGAAGAGTGACCTCACGTGACGCACCGGCTGGCTGTAAACCTTGGGGAAATCTCGATGGAAGAGAGACTCTAACCCAGACTTGCGGGAGCCATAACAATATTCTTTGGTGCCATCGAAGGGACTCGAACCCCCACACCCTTGCGAGTACATGGACCTGAACCATGCGCGTCTGCCAATTCCGCCACGATGGCAAGTAGACAGTCAACTGCGGCGGTCGGAACGCCGCCGCATCAGGAAGACCTGCGCCTCTATTTTACAGTGATGATCTCAACTGTCAAACGCGACCGTCTATAGACGAAACAACCTGCGTGCATTGCCGCTGGCAATTTTTGACCGGTCTGCCTCGTTGATTGCGGCGTGATCAAACCATTCCCCCGCCACGGCCATGTCCTCGAAGGGATAGTCGACCGAATACAGAATGCGGTCCGCACCAACTTCCTGCGTAACTTCCGTGAGCGTCGGTGTACGGAAGTTGCCGCTGGTGGTGATGTAGAAATTTTCCCGCAGATAATGCCCAATTGGCTGCTTGGCTTTCGGTCGCGCACCTAGCGTTCGCGCGATTCGGTTGTCAATGCGCCAAATGTTGCAGGGCAGTCCTTCGCCGAGATGCCCAATGATGACTTTCAGCTTCGGGTAATCATCAAACAGGCCGCTCCCTATCAAACGCAGCACGTGAATGGAAGTCTCGGCTGCGAATCCCCAGATCGATCCCGTTAGCCACGCGTGCCCCTCGTAGGCGGGTTGGTGCTTTGGCAAGGGGGAGCGGGGATGCAAATAGAACGGCACGTCGAGTTGTTGAACCGTCTCCCAAAACGGCCTGTATTGCGGCAGATCGTAGAAAACCGTCGAATCCTCTTCCCCTACCTGGGAGAACCCATTCACCAGTGCTCCACAGAATCCGAGTTCTTTGATGCAGCGTGTAAGTTCCTGCGCCGCGGCTTGCGGATCCTGCAATGGCAGTGAGGCAAATCCCTTGATTCGTTTGGGGTTCTTTGTGATCTGCTCGGCAAGATGGTCATTCGCTTTCCGCGACACGCTGATCGCCTGAGAGACGTTGGGAATTCCCTGAATTCCCGGAGCGGTCAGCGAGAGGATGCATAGTCCCACGCCTCCGCGATCCATCTCTGCGATGCGCATGCTACCGATCTCTTGAATTTGTTTCTGAAATTCGGGAGGGCCAGAAGCGGCGAAGCTCGCGCCCAGCGTCTCCGGGATTGCGAAGTGTTCTTCTAGCGCAATTTTGCCCGAGATCGATGCACCCGACTTTACCGTTTCTTGCTCACTTGATTCGTATGCCGCCGCGGGCGTGACGCCAGCGAGCATTCCCGCTGTCGCCACGGCCCCGACACTGCGTTCGAGAAAACCACGTCGTGTAATCCGGCTTTTTTGATTGTCTGCCGTCATGGATGGGCTCCCGGACGATCTTCCTCGAAACGATCTGCACCGATGATCTTTTAGGACGAACGAGTCGACCGACGGATTATCTCAGCTTCGCAGTCATCGAAATCTTCGCGTTCAGCACTTTCGATACCGGACAGCCTTTCTCCGCCGCTTCCGCATACTTCTGAAACGTCGCTGCATCCGCGCCCGGAACCTTGCCCACGACATCCAGGTGACTCGCCGTAATTGTCCAGCCGGAATCCAGCTTCTCCATCGTCAGGGTAACGTTCGTGCTGATGCTCTCCGGAGTCAGATTCGCGCCGCCAAGCTGCGCCGACAACGCCATCGAGAAACACGCCGCGTGCGCCGCGGCAATCAACTCCTCCGGATTCGTTCCCGGACCATTCTCAAACCGTGAAGTGAACGAATACTGAGTATCTTTCAGCACTCCGCCCGGAGCCGAAATCGATCCCTTCCCATCCTTCAGCCCACCCTTCCATACCGCGCTCGCCTTGCGTTCCATTGCTTTCTCCTAATCATGCCTAAGAAAATTTGGCCGTTGTTGGCAACTCAACGACCATTGTAGACGGATACCGTCCGGACCGGGCAGTGGGAGTTTGATGGCTATCCATCGCAGCAATGGCGCCTAAACTCAATAGAAATCCGAACAGCTCAAATAGAATCCGCACTGCGGACAGCTCAACTTGCAGCGCTGCTCCTTCAACTCTGCCGAGCAGTTCGGACAAAATCGCTCTGGCTGCCCCCCGCCTCGCGTGTTGGAACGATTAGTCCTATCGCTCCCGACCTCTGCTGGCGAGGCCGATCTACTCTCCAAAATCGCGCTGCGGATCTCCAATGAATTTTCCTTACCCCCCATGCTCGTTCGCGCAAAGATACGCCGACCGCATGCACCCTACAAGTGGAAAACCGGCTTCTTTCCAAGCCCTCCTCCCAAGGGGGAGTCCGCCCCTACTCCCCGAGCGGAGGCTCCGACCAGCGAAAAAAGTTTTCCCTTCCACAGCCACTTTTGCGCTAGAATCCTTCTGCATTTGAGAACGGGCACCCATGGCCGTGGGAACCCGCTCTTGGCCTTCCCCCAGGAGGTAGTAAATGTATCGCTCCTACTCGAGTTCCGTAGCGGACTCGCGTCCATTTTTGGACGTTCAGTCATTGATTCGCAACCTTTGTCTGGATTTTGTCACGTCGTTTAACACGGCCAACTACGATCAGGTAGCAGCCCTTTTTGCCCAGGAAGGCGTCCTCATGGCGCCGCACCACGAGCCCGCCTACGGCCCCAAGTCCGTCGAGCGCCTGCTGCGCGAGTTCGGCGAGGCCGGATACGAAGATCTGCGCTTCGAAACCATTCGCGTCGATTCTTCCGGCGATATGGCGGTCGAGATCGGGCGCTACACCGTCGCCATCCGGCAGCCCAATGGCACCATCCAAGCCGACCGCGGCAAATACGTGAGGGCATGGCGACGCCTCGGTGCGTGGCTCATCGTGGCCGATTGCTGGAGCACGAATCTCCCGCTTCCCGTTAGCGGGCCAGCGCCAACGACTCGTTAGGCTGTAGTGACTGAGCTTTTGCGCCTCGCAGACGCCAAAGCCCACCGGAACCACGCGCTCAGATTACAAAAGCAGTCGAGGGTTCCGGCTGTTCGGATCCACCGCGATCTGAAAGTCGACGCTCAGACGTGAGGTGCGCGTCTTGGAATATCTTGCGTATCTCCTTCTGAACCCCATAAGTTCCGGCCCCGCGAGCAACTAGATCGCCTCCCGATGAAGTCGCATGCTAAAATCTGACAAAGCACCCAGTTGTAAGCTCGTCTCAACGCCCAGATTCTGAGAGATTCAGCTTTTGATTGAACTTGCACCATCGATTCTTGCGGCGGACTTTGCCCGCCTTGGCGAGCAGGTGCGCGCCGCAGCTGAAGGCGGAGCGGGTGTCATCCACGTTGACGTTATGGATGGACACTTTGTCCCCAACCTCACCCTCGGCCCGCCGCTGGTGAAGTCGCTGCGAAAAGTCACCGACTTACCCCTCGACTGCCACTTGATGATCGAGAACGCGGACGACTTTATCCCGCCATTTGCGGATGCAGGGGCGGATTGGATTTCGGTGCATCAGGAAGCTTGCCGCCATTTGAACCGTACCCTGCATCTGATCAAGAGCCACAATTGTCTGGCAGGCGTGGTAATTAATCCGGCAACTCCCGTGAGCACGCTTGAGGAAGTGCTCGATATTGTCGATTATGTCTTGGTGATGTCGGTCAATCCAGGCTTCGGCGGGCAGAAATTTATCCCGTCTACTTTGCACAAAATGCGGCGATTGGCCGAGATCCGCAGCCAGCGCCGTCTCACCTATCGCATCGAAGTGGATGGCGGAGTAGGGCACGATACCGTTGCCGATGTGGTGCGGGCTGGAGCAGAAATTCTGGTGGCAGGCAACGCCGTGTTCGGCAATGGCGATCCAATCAAGAATACCCAGTCGCTGCTGAAAGCGGCGACGGAAGCCGCCCTGCTTAAAGTCTGAACGTTTGAGAACGGAACCATCTGAGAATGGCACGAACCCGGGAACAGCACGACTTTAGTCGTGCCCGTCAAAGCCTTAAAGGACGCAGGCTTTAGCTCCTGATTGCAGGATATGCATTTCTAATTCGAGGTTCTTAATGTCACGTCGAAAATCCCCCATCGCGATGCTGGTCATGCTGCTGCTAATCACTGCAGCCTGCACCAATAAGAAGTCCGTCAATCCGCTGGCCAACATCGGCTCCAAGCAGCCCGACAAAGTCCTCTTCGACAAGGCCATGGACGCGATGAAGCACAACCGCTTCGACGTGGCGCGCATGACGCTGCAGACCTTGATCAACACCTATCCTGACTCCGAATTCATCGCCCGCGCCAAACTGGCGGTGGGCGACTCCTGGTATGCGGAAGGTGGAACAGCGTCGCTGGCACAGGCCGAGCAGGAATATCGCGACTTCGAAACCTTCTTTCCCAACATGCCGGAAGCGGCCGAGGCGCAGCTGAAAATCGCCAACATTCAGTATCAGCAGATGGAAAAGGCCGACCGCGATTACACCCATGCCAAGCGCGCCGAAGATGAATACCGCAACCTCATCATGCAGTACCCGGACAATCCCAAGCTGGTAAAAGAAGGCAAGGAGCGTCTGCTGGAAGTGCAAGAGGTTTTAGCCGAGCGCGAGTTTGAAATCGGCCGGTTCTATTTCCTACGGCTGTCGTATCCCGCATCCATCGCGCGTCTCAAGACGCTGGTCGAGAAGTATCCTCTCTACAGCCACGCCGATGAAGCCCTGTTTGTGCTCGGCCAGGACTATGAAGGCCAGGTTGCACAAGTGCGTGCCCGGCCTACCTGCGTCAAGACCAGTCCGCAACCCGGCTGCGTTCTCGAAACCGATAAAGCCAACATGATCGAAATCCTCAGCAAAAATGCGGCTGTCGCGTATTCCCAGATTATCACGCGCTACCCGCTGATGGATCGTGGAGAAGATGCGAAGAAGCGTCTGGCAGCGCTGCATCAACCCATCCCGCGGCCAACCAAGGCGGCCGTGGCGCAGAATAAAGCGGAGGAGGACAGCCGGCGCGAGGCCGACGCGCTTGGCCGCTTGATGAGCGTCGTAAAGAAAGGCCCTGACGTTGCCCAAGCCGCCAAAGTTGGAGAGCCGACGTTGGTGGATCCCACCCCTGTCGCCGCGAGCACCGAGATCAAAGAAGTAGGACAAGCGGCAAATGCCATGAGAACTTCAGGCTCGGGGGGCGGTGAGCATGGCCTCAGCATTGAAGTGGTGAATGGTGGAACGCCCGCGGCCAACGAGCCGGCTCCGCGATCCGATGCGCCGCCCGTTGCCAAGGTCGATCCCTTCGCCCGGCCCAACACCACCGCAAGCGTGCCCGACCCCAATGAACTCAAGCCCAGCGGCGCGCCCGATCCCAATGAGCTGAAACCCAGCGCAGATCCAAACGAACTCACCCCGGCCGCTAACACTCAAGCCGCCGTTGCAAACAGCCAACCCTTGCCTCCACCGGCGCAGCTCAATGAGATTCAGCCCGGCCCGGCCTCGGCCAATGCGGCAGACTCAACTTCCACCTCCACTCCGGCCAGCGATCAAGATATTTCCAGCAGCAAGAAAAAGAAAAAGAAGGGACTGAAAAAGATCGTCCCTTTCTAGAAAATCACCTTTCTCTAGAGGAGTCAGGTGTTCGTTTTCTCCAGACCCAAGCCGTCCGCAAAGCTTGCGTGAGCCAATTGTTTCGCTGCGATGAAATTCCCGCGTCTGCGCGACTTGGCTGAAAAGCCGGGGTTGTTACTGCCTAGGGGGATCATGACATGTCACCTAGACTGAGCCTCACTGTACGGCTTTTTCTTCTGTGCAATGCAATCGCATTGGTGTCGAGCCTCCAGACGAACCAGGCTCTCGCGCAAAACGTAGCTCCAATTCTTACGCAACTCTGCGCTCCTAAGGTCATCGCCGACCAAGTGGTCGAAACTCCAAAACAGCGCTATGCCGCCGGTCAGAAGGCACAACCTCCAATCACCGATGCTTATAATAGCTTCGCTTGGCCCGACACTCCGCTAGGCGTGATCAAGGCATCCGGCGGATACGCCTTCTTCGGCAGCGACGGAGGCACGCACGCACGGCAAATGTGGCAAGGTCATTGGGTCGGCAACAACAAGTCGGGATCGGTGGTCACCACCGTTGGCACGCTCGATAATCCGCTAGGAACGGGCGATCCGCTCGATGTCGGCGTCTCGCCGAATCCGGATCCCGCAGTGAGTGCAAATTATCCGAGCTATGGCTACATGGGCGGAGGTCCGGTCTATCAGGTTCCCGCAGGCATGCCTGGCGCAGGAAATCTGCTGGTGATCTATCATGCGGAGCTGCCGAACGACGCGCTGTACGCGGCCCTCGGGCTCGCCGCCTCTTCCGACAGCGGAGTGCACTGGACCGACCTCGGCGAAATCATTCGCCTGAATCAAGCTTACGCCGTCGGGCTCGATGGCTTTGAGATCGGTGATGGCCCGCTCGTGCTCTCGCCCGACGGCAAATATTTCTATTTATATTTTCCCGACTGGCTGGCCAACGGAACGCTTCACGCCACCACAACAACGCACGTTTCGGTGGCACGCGCCCTGGTTTCATCCGTGCTGCAAGCCGCCTTCGGACCGAATCCACATGCAGTCCCGTTCCAAAAGTTTTACGAAGGCAATTGGCATCTGCAACCCGCGATCGGCGGCGCCTCCACTGATCTCATTCCCGGCTCATCGTATTCCGGCTATCTCGATATCCACTTCAACAGCGCGCTTCAGCGTTACAGCGTGATCATCTCCAACGACACAACTTTCGCCTATGCGGAGTCTGTCGATGCCCTGAATTGGACCTTACCCACTTCGCTCGGTAACCTCGAGACTATCGCCGCATATCCCACCGCGGTCGGCCTCGGCGACGACCCGCATATCCTGGGAAAAACTTTTTACGTCTACTTCACGCACCTGCCGACCGATGGCTCAGGCTGGGCTGGCGGCTCGTTGCGGCGGCTAACGCTGGCCTGCCAATAGGATTGGCTGGCAGCGCGTTCGAGTCGAACGCACAAGGCGTTGACCACTGGTAACCAGGTAACCTCCAATGGGAACATTGACTTACGTTCAGCCTCAGGTTACCTTCGCCATATCTCCCCGCTTCGAGGACTTTCTTGGCCAGGAAAATACTGCTAGCCGACGACAGCGTGACCGCCCAGAACATGGGGCGCAAAATCCTCGCCGATGCGGGGTATGAAGTAATTGCCGTCAACAATGGCTCGGCCGCACTCAAAAAGATCGCAGAACTGAAGCCCGACCTCGTCATCCTCGACGTCTACATGCCCGGTTACAGCGGCCTCGAAGTCTGCCAGCGCCTGAAGGAATCGCAGGAGACCTCGCGCATTCCAGTGCTGCTGAGCGTAGGAAAACTTGAGCCCTTCAAGCCGGAAGAAGCGCATCGCGTACGCGCCGACGCCTTCATCGTCAAACCTTTTGAAGCCAGTGAACTCCTGAGCGCGCTGTCTAAACTCGAAGACAAAGTAGTGCCGCGTGCCGAACCTTCCAAGCCGGGGCGCTTTGCGCGGGCGATCGCGGCGCAGGAAGAAGCCAGCCGTGGCGGCGCGAAAGAACCTTCCGGCGAAGACAATGGATGGAAGAGCCGCATTGGATTTCCTCACGAAAAAACTGCCGAAGAAAAAGCAGCGGATGAGCCTTCCATTTATAACCAGATGAATCGGGATCTCCGCACAGTCGTGGACAAATCCCCGGAGCACGCCGCGCCTCTCGTGCAGTTCCCGGAAGCGGAGTTCCCGGAAGCGACCCCGGACGCTGTCGCGCCAATCCCTCCAAACCTTTTGAACGATGTGACCCCGGAAGAGGTTGCCGCCATTGCAGCCGCCGTTGCGCAAATGCAAATGGCAACCGCTGCTCAGGA
>Ga0210391_10000582_pt1 | contig 37196 bp, 37 predicted proteins | sample IncBWC12OmetaG_FD_160573 | JGI IMG/M metagenome (GOLD analysis project Ga0210391, IMG submission 160573) | Forest soil microbial communities from Barre Woods Harvard Forest LTER site, Petersham, Massachusetts, United States - Inc-BW-C-12-O ...
ATGAAGGTCGCAGCCTCGATGCGCAACCCTGTTTTCTGCACGATCTCGGCGATCGGACGAATGTCGTTCTCGTGCGTGCGCGCCGCGCAGTTGGCGCGAATCTTCATTTTGTGTGCGACGATTTCATGCGCCAGCGCCGTCACGTGTTCGACCGCGCGCGGTCCGGCGCCTGGGAGGCCGAGATTGAGGAAGTTGATTCCGAGCCCTTCCATCAAATGCAGGATTTCGATTTTCTCGGCGATCGAAGGATCTCGCACCGACGGCGATTGCAATCCATCACGCAGACTCTCGTCATTCAGCAAGACTGGTCCCGGCGGCTTCAGCCCCGGCGGGTGATTCTTATTCCAGTCGTAGATGAGATCGGAAGAGTTCATGAAGGGGCCAGTACCCAGTACCTAGTAATCAGCAAACCGGAGTTTCTTTTCGACTCGGTACTGGGTACTTGCACTTACTTCTCTTTCGGCGGCAAGGTCAGTCCGAAGACCGAAATCATTCCCTGGCCCGCAACGTTCACTTTCGCCTCCGCGGGATTCGGCAAATACAAGGTCTGGCAATGTTCGCAGCGGTAAACCTCGGCGTCCGGCCCCCAGGCCTTTGCAACGTCGCCGCAGGCTTGTTCAACCACGTCAGTCCAGTAAGACCAGCGTTTCAAATGGCCGCCGCAGAATTTTCCTTTTTCGTTTTTTTCGTTGCACGCGCGTTGTCCCGCCTTCTTGATCTTGACCTTATGATGCGGGAGTTGCGGGGGAGTTTGCGCGTCCGAAGTTGCGATCTCACCAGTCGCCAATGACAATGACTTACCCTCATTCGCGGCGCTCGCGCCGCGTCATTCAGCCGATCCAGCCTTACGAGCGCCATTGTAACTCAAACGAGGCAAGGCCAAAGACGCCCAGCACCGGGCCTGGACTCACGGCTGGGCATCCTGATCGCGCGACATGGTGATGGCATTTCCGGTTACCATTCTTATCCACCGGCCGGGTATTTTCGAGATTTAGGCTTTCTTACTGTTACCATCCATTTTTCCCCGGTTGCACGCCCCAAATGGAAATCGATATTTGCCCACGTTGGATTCTGGCAAAGCTTCGCGTTGCGGAGCAGAGTCAGGATCACGTTGCCCTCTTTGTCTCGACGCTGCTGGCTCTGCTGTCGATCCCTTTGGTTGGCCGCATACCGCACATCTGTTTAATGCAAAATATTGTGGGGATCGCCTGCCCGGGTTGCGGCGTTTCCCATTCGCTCATCGGGATTCTCCAGTTGAACCCTTCCATGGCTTGGAAGTCTAACCCTGCAGGCTTTGGGATTGCATCGGTCTTTTGCTTCCAGCTCGTAGCGCGGCCGATCGCGATAGCGGTTCCAGGAGTCGGCGATTTTGTGTCCCGAGCATCACGCAATCTCTCGAACATTACGCTGGGCTGTTTGCTGTTGGTATGGATTTCTAGAGTGATCTAGAGAGGATTCAAATGGCGATGATTTCGTGTCCCAAATGCACCACCTTGACTCCACAGGCTGGCTTCCCGACGTGGGCGATTATCGTGGCCATCTGCTTTTTTCCCATTGGACTGCTTGCCTTGCTAGCCGGCCGCAAGCCAACCACCTGCGGCCAGTGCGGGTTCACGTGGACCGCCTAGGTGCTCTATCCTATTCGCTTGCGTTCAAACGCAGAAGTGAGCCTCGCATGAACCATGATCGGTCTCCCTTGAAAATTACTCCCCTCGCTTGCGCCGCAATTCTTGTCCACCTCACTTTCTTGCTAGGTCCTGGCATCGCCCAGACGCCACACAAGAAAACCGCCGCTCAGAACGATGCTGAGGGCGGCGTTCAAAAGAACGTGCAGCAAGAACTGGTGCGCATCGAGACCGGGTTTTTCGAAGCCTGGAAGACGCAAGACCAATCCTATTTTCGCGAGCACATGCCAGAGGGCGGAGTTTTCTGGGGTGAATCCGGAACATTTTCGCGCGAGCAGGAACTCACGGAACAGCAAGATACCGCGAAAGTTTGCACTGTGGAAGGTTACGGCCTTTCCGATTTCGGAGTTCTCCCCCTTAACTCAGGCACTTACCTGCTTACCTACAAAGCCGAGCAGTATGCCACCTGTGGTGGAAGCAAAATGCCAGTCCACATGAACGGCAGTTCGGTTTACGTTTTGAAGTCCGGCCACTGGCAAGCTGTCTACCGGGCGGAAGTCCCGTTGAAAAATCAAAGCTAGTCGCTACTAAACTCCTGCTTCGGCGGTTTCTGATCCGCCCCCACGCGCCCGACTGCAATCTCGGCGACAAAATAATTCTCGCCCTTTACCGGTCCTCCGGCCAAGCGGCGCAGAATGGCGATCTGCCCAATGTGCGTCAGGGCATCCGCAATCGGTCCCTGGAAAAGCTTTTCCGCGGGAGCATGCAGCGGCTCCGCGGAAGCCAGGTAATCGTCAAAACGCCGCAGTGCGGCGAAAAATCGTTCCACTTCCTGCTCCCATGGCAACGGCTTGGAATCATGCCATTCGCGCTTTCCATTCGCCATCGAGAGCGCCCAATCGAACAAATCGCCGATGTGCGCAAGAATCTGCCCCGGAGTGCGCACTCCTTCGTGAGTCTGAAAGGTGGCAAACGATGCTGGAGCATTGCGGACTGCCTTTCCTCCGCGATAAGCTACCGTGGCGACGGTGTGACGCAGCAATTCTCGTTTTTGATCCGGAGTCGAGCCGTTCATAAATGGCCTTTCAAGTTCTTTCAGTTCTCAGCACCCTACGCTCGCGACTCACAATTGCTTGCGGCTGATGACGCCTACCGCGCGCAGAGCCCCGCGCAGGCGTTCTCCGATCCCACGTGCAAATTGGAAATCGACGAATCCTTCCATCTGGCGGGCAAAACTTTCGCCGTAAGCGTACCACCAAACTTTTTTCATTCGCGGCATGCGATCACTATCCAGATACTTCAGCCGCACCATTTCTTCCAGGCCGAAGCGGCCATGAGCACGGCCTACGCCGCTCGATTTTACGCCGCCGTGCTGCGCTTCGCTGATGCCGAAACATGAAACCACGTCATTCACCATCACTGTACCGGCTTGAATGCGCCGAGCCAATCGCTCTCCGCGCTTACGGTCGCGGGTCCACACACTAGCGGCCAATCCGTATTCCGAATCATTGGCCAGCCGCACCGCTTCCTCGTCGCTGTCGAATGCCATGACAGGAAGCACCGGGCCAAATGTTTCCTCCCGCATGATGCGCATTTCATGGGTCACATCGGCGAGCACCGTGGGCTTGTAAAAACTCTTCCCCAATTCCAGCAGACGAGACCCTCCGGCCATGACCCGCGCACCACGCGCCACGGCATCTTCCACGTGAGTTTCCGCAATCCGCAACTGGCGTTCGTGGATCATGGGGCCCATGTCGATCTTGGGGTCCAATCCGTGACCAACGCACAGCTTCTTCGCTTTCTCAGCACATGCGTTCAAAAACGTCTCGTACAAACTGCGATGCACGTAGCAGCGCTCCACCGACAAACAAGTTTGCCCGGCATTCACGAACGCTCCCCAGACCGCCGCACTCGAGGCCACGTCCACATCGGCGTCGTCGAGGACGAGCATGGGATCTTTTCCGCCCAACTCGAGCACCACGGGAAGCAACCGTTCCGCCGCGGCAACTGCAATACGCTTCCCCGTAGCCACGCTTCCAGTGAAGACCAGCTTGTCGATCGGAGATTGCATCAGAGCCGCCCCCGTTGCGCTGTCTCCCACCACAACCTGGAAAACGTCCTGCGGCACGCCTGAGTCATGCAGTAACCGCGCCAGCTCCAACGCCACAAGCGGCGTCAATTCCGACGGCTTCAGCACCACTGCGTTCCCAGCGACCAGAGCCGCCAGTGTCTCTGTTGCCGGAATCGAGAACGGGTAGTTCCACGGAGAGATGATCCCGATTACGCCATGAGGTTCGCGCAGAAGGCGTCCGCGCTTGAGCTTTGTGGCTAGGTTGCCGTGCGGCACCGGTTCGTCGCGGAGTAGTCGCCCGGCGTTCTCGATCAGGAAGCGGGGCCGCGTCGAGCACGACCAGCACTTCGGTCGTGATTGCTTCTGCCAGGGGCTTGCCCGCTTCGCGCGTGATAGCAGCAGCAATTTCAGATTTCCTGGCGTGCAGTTTGCTCTGAAACTCCCGGATCACGGCAACGCGCCGTCCAACTCCTAACTCTGACCAAGCATTCTGCGCCGCCCGGGCACGCGTGACGGCGTCACACACTTCCGCCACATTCGCGCATTCCAGCACCCGAAGAACCTCGCCGGTCGCTGGATTCAGCGAAACTATCTCACGCCACGCGAGTTGAAGATCGCTAGCCATATCGTGCCCGCGCGTTCCGCGGGCGAGCGGTGCTTTTCTTGATTGACAGGGTGGGGCTGAAATTCGCGCCCGCCATTCCATGACGGCGATTTCGAGCCTTGCGGTGAGTATAGACGCGTCGCTTACTTCTTTGACACAGCCGGCTTGAGCTTCGCGCTCTTGCCTTTGATTTCAAGAGTGCACTTTGACAAGGCTTGGGCAAAATTCCCCGACAAGAACTCCTCGGCTAGCTCAGGCGGCAACGCCAGTTGGTGGACACGATGTCCATCGGGAATCTGGATCTGATCGGTTACCCTGGGACCGGCCGCCGACCGCCCGGTGGCTGGAGAAAAAGACGCTCCGACAATCTTGCCCGCATGATCGCTGATCACTGATATTTTCACGAATCGCCTCCTTGCCGTCTCACGAAGAAAAAGCGGGATGTTTAGCCGTCGTAGAACTTGTCCAGCCTCAAAGTCACGCCAAATGAATTGTTGTTCGTGACGCTGTAGTGATAAACGCACTGGCTGGTTAGCCCATCCGAGTTTCTGGACAGGAATTCGACTCTGGTCGTGGTGACGTCCACGGACTGATGCAGGTCGTCGGGAACCCCTAACGCCACCAGCGGTCCGACATAATCTCCTCCATTGGTGGTATCCCCATTTATTGCCGAAGTGAATCCCCACGTTTGGCCGGAGGGAATAAAAAAATGCGTGCTCCCGTAAACAAGCGACATAGTTCCTCCTGCTTACCTTGCGAAACGGATTCCCTGAATCACCGCGGTTCGGCCCCACAAGTTGGCGCGCCGCAGCAATGTGGCCGAAATTGTGCATCTTCGTCCGTCGGCGAGTCAAGCACTTGACGCTCAACACTAGTAGTGCATTTGGAAGGGAATTCGTATCAGGACATGCGGTTCAACAGTTAAATAAATTCCGATGGCGTGTCGTTCCTAATGAGGCTGCGACTTGAAGATTTAATACTCAACTCCTACCAGATACAACCCGCTCGCGGGCGCAGTCGCCCCTGCAGCGGATCGATTACGCGCTTTCAGAATCCCCGTTACATCCTCCGCCGACAAAGTTCCCTTCCCCACAAGGATGAAAGTTCCGACCAGATTCCTCACCATGTGGTGCAGAAATCCCGATCCCTTCACGGTATAGACCAATTCATTTTCCTGGCGTTCCCACATAGAAGAAAAAATGCGCCGGACGTTCGATGCCGGTTCGCCTTCGCGCCCACGCTCAGGGTCGACGGCGGCGAACGACGTAAAATCATGCTCACCCTCGACGAGCCCCGCAGCCTGTGCCATCACCTGCTCATCCAAAAGAAACGGATAATGCCATAAATACCTGCTTAAGAATGGCGGACAGATCGCTTCCCGATAAATGCGATAGCGATAGGTTTTCCCGCACGCCGACTTGCGCGCATGAAAATCGGTGGCAACCTCTTCCACTTCTAGCACCCGCACCGTGGGCGGCAGCACGTCGTTCAACGCCTTTACAAAATTCGCGGTCGGAACCGGGGACTCGGTAACAAACGTCACCACCTGCGCAAGAGCGTGCACTCCAGCGTCCGTCCTGCCCGAACCCTGCGGCAATACCTTTTCGCCGGTGACTCGTCCAATGGCTGAGGCGAGCGTTCCCTGCACGGTTGGTGCGTTGGGCTGCACCTGCCAGCCGGCGAAGTCCGAACCATCATAGGAGAGAATCAGTTTGAGATTGCGCATGCGATCTTTCGAGTCCACTTCGAGCGCAGACTCATCCAAATCATTTCATGCATCCGGGGCATCCGAGCGGCACTCTGATTCGCAGGGCAGCGCCTGCCCTCGCGAGAACTCTATCAGTTTCAAACAGCATCAGTTTGAGAAGAACGGGCAGCTCGCGAATGAACCTGCAGCGTCAGATATACTGCAATGTTTCGACACAATTTTCATTCAGGGCGAAGTTTTTTGTCCCACAAGAAGCCAAGGTCGCATTTCTGGAGCTTTGCGGAGCTTTTCCGGAACCCAAGCGCCGCCGGTTGCGTATCAATGACTGAGTAGAACTTCCATTTTGATTCGTCTGTCGGTCTCAGATTAATACCAAGTCCTTTTGCCACAACGTTTTAATGAACGGAGATGAGTAGATGCCAGTTCCACGTTTCGCATTAAAGCACCGTCTGATCATTGCCGCCGCCGTCCTCGGAATGCTGACGACCGCCGCGTGGGCTCAGGAGCCGCCAGCAGCGCCGAATCCGCAAAATTCGCCGGAAACGCGGCCGGTTCCAACCTTGAACTACACCCAGCCCGTTTCGCACTTCCCGAACCCGCTTGGGCCCTACACGCCTCGGCACGTGGACCCGCCCAATCTTGCGAATACGGCGCGTATTGATCAGCTTATGCACGACGGCAAGCTGTATCTCTCGCTCAACGATGCCATCGCGCTCACGCTGGAGAACAATCTCGATGTCGCCATCGCCCGCTACAATCTCAACATCGCAGATACGGACGTGCTGCGCGCTAAGGCCGGCGCCACTATTCTCGGCGTCAACGCCGGAGTGGTCCAGAATACTCCCGGCGGCGGATTGGGCGGCATCGGCGCCAGCGCGGGAGCTTCCACTGGCGGCACCAGCCTGGGAGCGGGAGGCATCGGCGCCGGCACCAACGGCTTGGTCAGTTCGACTTTAGGTTTGGGGCCGCAGATCACCAGCTTCGATCCCGTGGTTACGGCTACGCTGCAAGAGGACCATTTGGATAGCGTCTCTTCGAGCTTGTTCAACGGCGTGCCAGTCCTGGCGCAGAACACAGGCACCGTGAATTTCAGCTACCTGCAGGGTTTTAGCTGGGGCACCAACGTGTCGGTCGGATTCAACAACAGCCGTGTCACTTCCAATGTTCCCTTCACGACGTACAGCCCGTTAATTAACTCTTCGTTGCGCCTGCAGTTGACGCAGCACCTGCTGCAAGGTTTCGGATTTCCGGCAAACACGCGCTTCATTCACATCGCGAAGAACAATCGCGAATTGTCCGACGTCGCTTTCCGCCTGCAGATCATCGATACCGTCGACCAGATCGAGAACATCTATTGGGACCTGGTCTACGCCTACGAGAATGCACGCGTGCAAAACGAGTCGCTAGCGTTCGCGCAGAAAACCTTGTCGGATACAAAGAAGCAAGTGGAAATCGGCAGCCTGGCGCCCATCGAAAATATTCGCGCCCAGAGCACGGTGGCGCAGGATCAGCAACTCGTAACCCTGGCTCAGACCAATCTACAGTTGGAACAACTGCTGATGAAAAACGCTCTTACTCGCACGTTGAAAGATCCCCGGCTGGCCACCGCCGATGTGATTCCGACCTCCACGGTCGACATTCCGGCGCAAGAGGAAGTGATCCCAACCGAGGATCTGATCAACGATGCCCTGCGTCATCGCGCGGAACTGGTTGAAACCCGCATCGATTTGAACAGCCGCGATTACAGTAATAAGGCTGTGCGTAGCGCTCTATTACCCTCGTTGGATGTGTTTGCTTACTACGCCGGATCGGGGTTGGGCGGATCGCAAAGCTCCGCCAACTTGTGCGCGAACCAGACTCCGGAGCAACTCCTGCTGGGCTTCTGCGCGGGTGCGGGCCATGTTCCTACGGTGGGTTCTACGGGTATCGGCAGCACGTGGGATCAAATGGTAAATTCCACGGCGCCGGATAAAGGTGTGGGCCTGCAGCTCAACATTCCGATTCGCAACCGCGCCGCGCAGGCGGCTCAGATCCGATCGGAGTTAGAGTACCGGCAGGCGCAGATGCGACAGCAGCAGATCGAAAACCAGGTGGGCATCGAGGTGCGCAATGCACAATACGCCGTGCAGCAGAACCGCGCCAGCGTGGAATCCGCGAAAGCCGCCGTGGAGTTAGGCCGCCAGTCGCTCGACGCCGAGCAGAAGAAATATCAGTTCGGCACCTCGACCAACACGCTGGTACTTCAGTATCAGAGTCAGCTGGCGACTGCTGAGTCAACTCTGGTGAATGCAACGGTGGCGTATGAAAAGTCGCGCATCGAACTGGACCGAGCTACCGGACAACTGCTTGACCACAACGGCATCAGCATCGACGATGCTGCCAGAGGGCAGGTAACGCGCATGCCCAACGTACCCTATATTGCACCGCGCAAGGACATGCCATCCGTAGCGAAACCGGCGCCGCAGGCTGGCGCTCCGCAGCCGCCTCAGTAGTACTTATAGATGAGAAAGAGGCGCGGTCACAAGCCGCGCCTTATTTTTTTCTCACAATTCTTTACAATCTCTGACCGTGTCCATGGCTCCAGCCCGCTAAGATGGAGAGACGCTCAGCATGGCTTCCGCATCCAATTCTAAAAAAATTCATCCTGATCACACGCTTGACGCACTTTTTCTAACCGCGCTTTCAATTTTAGGAGACGAAACATGTCTTTGTGCCTAATCCGGCTGACGGCGGCCATTTGGCGGCACGCCGTAGTCACGACGGTATTTGCGACACTCGCCTGCCCACAGTTGTTCCAACCCCTGTACGCGCAGGATGTCCCCGCGCAAAATGTCCTGGCAGCCCCAGCGCCGCAGACGACGGCAACTCCCGCACAGCCGCAGGCGGTTCATCTGCAGGATTACTCCAAGGCGCACTCGTCCTTTCCCCGCATATGGCAGCCCTACACGGCGCAAGACGTCGCTCAACCAAACCTGAGCAACTCGCCGCGCGTTGACTCGCTCATGCGCGACGGCAAAATCTATCTTTCGGTGGATGACGCCGTCGCTCTCGCCTTGGAAAACAATCTCGATATCGATATCGCCCGCTACAACCTGAACATTGCCGACACCGATTACCTCCGCGCAAAATCCGGCGCCAACATTCTCGGTGTCAATGCCGGCATCGTGCAGAACACTCCGGGCGGTGGCGTGGGCGGCCTCGGTGGAACGGTAGGCTCGGGCACCGGTGGCACCACGGTCGCAGCCAGCGGCGTCGGCACCGGTACCAACGGCCTGGTGAGTTCTACGCTCGGCATCGGCTCAACGATCACCAGCTTCGATCCGGTTCTCACTGGCACACTGCAACTCGACAAAGACAATAGCGAATCCACCAGTCTCTTCAGTCCAGTTCCGGTCGTGGCCCAAAATACATATACCGGAAACTTCGCTTATACCCAGGGATTTCAATGGGGCACAGCGCTGACCGCGGGATTCAACAACACCCACGTCACCTCTAACCTTCCTACAACTGAGATCACTCCACTCATCAGCTCGAACTTCCAGTTCAGGATCACGCAAAACCTGCTGCAGGGATTTGGTCCCGGACCCAACCTGCGCTTTATTCGAATCGCCAAGAACAACCGCGAAATTTCCGACGTGGCGTTCCGCCTGCAGACCATCACTACGGTCGACCAGATTGAAAACATGTACTGGGACCTGGTTTATGCCTACGAAAATGTGCGCGTGCAGCAGGAGGCACTGACCTATGCACAGAAAGCCTTGGACGACACTAAGCAACAGTCAAAAGTCGGCACGGTGCCGCCGATACAAGTGGTGAGCGCGCAGAGCACTGTATCCACCGATCAGCAGAACTTGATCCTGGCGCAGAACAATCTGGAGTTGCAAGAACTCCTCATGAAGAACGCGCTCAGCCGCAGCATTGAAGACCCGGTGCTGGCTGAGGCTGAGGTGATTCCGACTTCCACCATGCAACTTCCTGAGCAGGAACCAGTCACGCCCACGCAGGATTTGATCGATCAGGCTCTCAATCACCGCGCTGAACTCGTGGAGTCGCGCATCGACCTCAATTCCCGCGATCTCAGCAGCAAGGCAGTTCGCAATGCAATGCTGCCCACGCTTGATGCCTTCGCTTATTACGGCGGGTCAGGCGTTGGAGGAACGGTGAATCCGACCCTGCCAACCTGCGCCGCCGCGCCCACTGCCAAATACTGCTTTACGTCCTCGACCGCGCCTCCGCCATTTCAGACCAGCAACGCCGTGGGCTATGGCGGAACCCTCAACCAACTCGTCAATTCGACCGCGCCCGACAAAGGCGTTGGCCTGACCCTCAACATTCCATTGCGAAATCGGGAAGCGCAGGCGAACCAGGTGCGTGCGGAACTGGAATACCGCCAGGCTCAAGTGCGGTTGCACCAACTGGAAAATCAGGTGCGCATCGAAGTGCGCAACGCGCAATTCGACGTAAAACAAAACCGCGCATCGGTAGAGGCGGCCCAGTACGCGGTCGATTTCGCCCGCCAGACTCTGGACGCGGACCAGCAGAAGCTTAAAGTTGGACTCACCACCACAACCGCCATCCTGCAGGATGCGTCTGTGCTGACCACGAACGAGTCGAATCTGGTCTCGGCGAAGGCCGCATATGAGAAGTCGCGCATCGAACTTGATCGAGCCACGGGATTGCTGCTGGATCACTCACACATCGATGTGGCCGATGCCACGCGCGGCCAGGTCACGCATTCTCCAACTGTGCCATACGTAGCGCCGCGACAAGATACAAACCCCAGCACACAACCCACGCCAGCGCAGCAACCGCCGCAGTCGCCGCCGTCTTAGGCCAATTTCCATCAAATTGTCATCCCGACCGAAGGACCCATTTCTGGAAGAAATGGGTCCGAAGTGGAGGGACCTGCTTGTTCAGCGTCCCGGATGATGCTTCCCCGTCAATTCTCTGCCCCAGCCTGAACGTTGTATTCTTCCTCCCGTGACCCTGTCAGTCGTTATCATTACGCATAACGAGGAAGCCAACATCGGACGCACGCTCGAAAGCGTGAGACCGCTGGTCAGCGACGGAGGGGAAATCGTTGTCGTCGATTCAGGCTCGACCGACCGAACCGTGGAGATCGCGAAATCTTTCGGCGCGAAAGTGTTCGTCGAAGAGTGGAAAGGTTACGCTGCGCAAAAAAATTCGGCGATCGACAAAGCGCAAAGAGACTGGATTCTCAGCTTGGATGCGGATGAAGAAGTCAGCCTAGAGCTCGTCACATTCCTGACAGGAAAGCCTCGTGAGAACTCCGCGAGCTTTTCTCACGAATGGTGCCTGACGATACAAACGGGATCCAACGCTGAAAAAATGTCCGTTCCCGTCGGTTTTTACGTGTGCCGCAAAAATTATTTTCTCGGCCGATGGCTCAAACACGGAGGCTTCTGGCCCGATCCCAAGTTGCGTCTCTTCCGCCGCGAAGTGGGGAAATTCGAAGACCGGCTCGTTCACGAAGGCGTTAACGTAGACGGCAAAGTGGGATCCATCAGCACCGGCACCCTGATCCATCATTCCTACCCCACGCTCACCGACTACATCGACCACATGAACCGCTACTCAACGCTAGGTGCGGAGATGGTCATCGCCAAGTCCAATGGCAAGGCTCACTTCAGCATCGTCAACATCGTCGTGCGCCCGTTACTGACCTTCGTCTACAACTACTTTTTTCGCCTCGGCTTCCTCGACGGACGCGAAGGCCTGTTGCTGCATCTCTACCACGCAGTTTACGTCTCGTGGAAATACGCAAAGGCATGGGAATTATCGCGCACACGGCAGTGATGCGACATTTTCTTTCAACCTGTTATCCTGAGCAGAGCGACTGCTTCGCATATGCGAAGCAGTTGCGCAGTCGAAGGATCCCTATCGCTCAGTACATCGATGGTCTGAAGTTTTCTAGATTTTCGCCATCGCGGGCGGTTATCAAGCAGAAAATGAGCAGACCGACCGGTCGTTTGACGCGTCTTACACCGTCTTGCCCACAGACGCGCGCTTCCCTATCATCAGACCAGCACACTGGGGTTTGTATGGAAAAGAAGCTGGCTAAGCCACAGATCGCAGAAAGCCCTGTGGCCGATGTTTTTGAGAATCGCCATCCCGCCGCCGCAGAAAAGAACTGGGCTGAGAAAACCCTCGCCCCCACCATTGAGAAAGCTCCCGAGCGGCCGATTGGCGCGGCAACTGGGGTCAACGTCGACGAGCACGGGCACGCCCGCTTTACTACGATTTCCGGCGTCCCCATCCGCCGTCTCTACACGCAAGCGGATCTTCCCGAAGACTGGAGCGAGGAAAAGTATCTCGGCTTTCCCGGGCAGGCGCCCTACACGCGCGGCATTCACGCCACGGGCTATCGCGGCAAGCTGTTTACCATGCGCCAGTTTTCCGGCTTCGCATCGCCCGAGGAAACAAATCGGCGCTACAAATATTTGCTTGAGCACGGCGGCGGAGGGCTTTCCGTTGCCTTCGACCTGCCCACCTTGATGGGCTACGACTCCGATCACCCGGCGAGCGAAGGCGAGGTGGGTAAGTGTGGCGTCGCCATCGATTCGCTCGAAGACATGGAAATTCTTTTCAGCGGCATCGATCTTGAGAAGACCACGGTCTCAATGACCATTAATTCGCCGGCGTCCGTGTTGTGGGCGATGTATCTGGTAGTGGCCGAGAAGCAGGGCGCCGACTGGAAAAAAATTTCGGGAACGATTCAAAACGACATCCTCAAGGAATACATCGCGCAGAAGGAATACATCTACCCTCCGGCGCCATCGATGCGGCTGGTAATCGACACCTTTGAATTTGGGTCGAAATTCACACCACGTTTTAACACGATCTCGATCAGCGGATATCACATCCGCGAGGCCGGTTCAACCGCGCTGCAGGAACTGGCGTTCACGCTGTATGACGGCGTGGAATATGTCGAATGGGCGCGGCGGCGCGGGCTCGATGTGGACGACTTCGGTCCACGTCTCAGCTTCTTCTTCAACGCACACAATGACTTTTTTGAGGAGATCGCAAAATACCGGGCGGCCCGAAAAATTTGGGCACAGGTGATGCGAGACCGGTTTGGCGCGAAGAATCAGCGCACAGGGCTGATGCGCTTTCACACTCAGACCGCCGGCGTGTCACTGCCTGCGCAGCAACCTATGAACAATATTGCACGCGTGGCGCTGCAGGCCTTGGCTGCCGTGCTCGGCGGGACACAATCGCTGCACTGCGACTCCTACGACGAGGCACTGGCTCTGCCCACTGAAGAGGCGGCGCGCATTGCGCTGCGCACACAGCAGATCATTGCGTACGAATCGGGAGTAACGCAGACCGTCGATCCCCTGGGCGGGTCTTATTTCCTGGAAACCTTAACGCTCGCGATGGAAAAAGGCGCATTCGACTACTTCGGCAAGCTCGATGCGATGGGTGGCATGGTGAAGGCCATCGAGCGAGGCTATCCGCAGAAGGAGATCGCTGAGGCGTCTTATCAATACCAGCGCGCCGCCGAGGCGAAAGAAAAGGTCATCGTAGGAGTGAACGAGTTTGTCATCGAAGAAGAGTCGCCACATATTCTCTACATCGACGAAAGCGTGGCCAGGCAGCAATCGGCCAAGCTGAAGGCGTTGCGCGCCTGGCGATCGAACGATGCGGTACGACGCTGTCTTGAGGCGCTGAAGAAGGCCGCCAGTCAGGAGCCGAAGGCAGGCGCGGATGGAAATATTTCTCCAGCAAACACCATGCCTTACATCGTAGACGCGGTACGCGCCTATGCCACCGTCGGCGAGATTTGCGAGGCGCTGCGCGAAGTACACGGAACTTACACGGAAGTAAGCATTACGTAGTAGGCAAGAAACGCACGGCGAAGGCGTTCCCGGGGTTCACGCCTGGGCAGTTGCTGCCTGGTTTCCTCTCTGATTAAATCGATTTCATGTTCGCACGCAAGATTCGGGTCGACTACGAAGACCACGGCCAAAGGCTCCCCTGCCCGGTGAAATGGCTGGATAGCTTTTCCATGCGGAACTTTACCAATGCCAGCGTGTTTGACGATACGGTCCCAGTGTCCGACGGGCGCCTGGAGATCGGCACGAACGTTCCTCTGCACCAGCTTCGAGAAGCGATGGAGGACTGGTTTCGGCGCAAGAGCTACCTGCCTAAAGAATCAAAGCTGGTACTGGAAGAAATCATGCCAGTTCACTCAGACTAGCGCAATAATTTCATTCCTTTGCGCCACCCGCCGAGTGCAGTTGAAGAAGACGTAGTCGAACTGACTAATGAGATTCAGTCAATGCGGCTTGATTAGTCCCGTTTTGGTCGGACCGTAAACAGTTTATTTGCAACCTGGCGGGGGTTGGGGGCGTCATATTCTTGTTAGGCTTGACCATCGTGATAGGATGGCAGCCGATTTGCTTAGTCAAGCTTAGAGGTACGGATTATGAGCAGGAAATCACAGCTCACCCCCGAGTCCGGCACCAGAGAAATGCGGTGGCACTTACCGATTGAGGGTCCATGGAGATCTTCGTCGGCGAATTTGCGGGAAATGAAGTTTCTTCGTTCCTGGCTGGTCTACGACTCGCAAATCGAGAGCGGATTCACACATCGCCGCCTCAACTGGAGGCTCGTTCTTGGCTTGGCGATCGTGGTGACGATCAGCGCAAGTTTTTGGACAGGTATTGGCCTACTTGTCGCGCATATTCGGAAGTAGTCCCGCCTCAATTAAGTTCTGATGCAACTGTAAATTGTTTTATCAGGTTACTCGTGCTAGCGCCCACTTATAACATCGGTTACTTATCATGTGTAACTATCATCATAGAAGCTACTTGTCATAGTGCAGCAGTGACATTACCTCGTAGTTCTTGAATTTCTGCCGACCATTTAGGAAATCTAATTCCACGACAAAGCCGAGTCCTGCAATCTTGGCCCCGAGTGAAGACGCAAGCTTTACCGTGGCCTCGGCCGTTCCTCCGGTCGCCAACAAATCATCCACAATCAAGACGCGCTGGCCTTCCTGTATCGCATCCTTATGAATTTCAAGCGAGTTGGTGCCGTATTCGAGCGCGTAGTCATACTTCACGGTTTCGGCGGGAAGTTTACCCGGCTTGCGCACAGGAACAAATCCGGCATTTAGGCGGTAAGCAAGGGCTGGCGCGAAGATAAAGCCGCGAGCCTCCATGCCCAGGACAAGGTCGATGTTACGGCTTAAGTAGTGCTGGGATAACTTGTCGATGAGCGTGGCGAAGCCGATTTTGTCTTTGAGCAGCGTCGTGATGTCGTAGAAAAGGATCCCCGGCTTCGGAAAATCCGGCACTTCGCGAATCATACGCTTGAGTTGATCTGTATTCAGCGCCGAGTTCGGGGACATCTACCACGCTCCTTCAATGCGAAATGAATTAACAGCAGAGCCCATACGGGCTTCGGATTCTTCCACGGCATCCACGCGCGCGGCGCGCGGGCCTTCGCGCAAGCGCGAGCGCAATCCGAGAAGCTGATCGCGAGTACCCTGGGCAAATACTTCCACGCTTCCATCCGAGTTATTGCGCACCCAGCCGGCAATGCCGAGGATGTGCGCCTCCCGCTCCACAAACCAGCGGAAACCAACTCCCTGAACACGGCCGCGCACCACGAAGCGGCGAGCTTCGATCGCTTTTTCAGTCGAGGTCATTGCTGGAAATGTGTAAGTAGGATTTGAAACGCAAAAGTACAAACCGACTTATATCTTAACTTATACGGTTTAACTTATGCATTCTAGCTTCTGATGCTGTCCTACGCGCGGGACAGATAGACGCCCTCAGCCGTATCAACTTTGATTTTTTCGCCTTCGTTGATGAACGGCGGCACCTGTACGACGAGGCCGGTCTCAGTCCTCGCAGCTTTAGTGACACTGGAGGCAGTCGCGCTCTTAAGCCCGGGCTCGGTCTCGACCACGGTAAGTTCGACCGTCTGCGGCAACTCGATGCCGACAGCCTTGCCGTCGAAGAATTCGACTTTGATTTCCAGGTTCGCGATCAGGTAATCGACGGCATCGCCAAGAATATCTTTGGTGAGATGAGTCTGCTCGTAATTGGCCGTATCCATGAAGTAGTAGTTGTCGCCATCGGCATAAAGGAACTGCATATCGACCTCATCGACATTGACCTTCTCGATGGGATCGGGCGAGCGGAAGCGGTGCTCGAACATGGCCCCGGTGCGCAGGTTACGGAGTTTGGCCTGAATGAAGGCACGAAGGTTACCGGGCGTGCGGTGCTCAACAGCGAATACGGAGTGCAGATCATTGTTGTGCTTGATGATCATGCCGGGGCGCAGTTGCGTGGCAGGGATCGACATTGCTCGAAACAGTCTCCTTCAAAATAAGTGCGGTGTTTTGAGCCGGCGGAAGGCGGGCAGGCCACATTTTCCGCCGCACAAGAGGACCGAAAGGACAATTCTACACTCCCCCCGGCAGAAAGAAAACCTTTCCAAGGCTCAATTCATCCCATGAACCCCCGGCTTAGCGCTACGATTTCGCGGCGCGCGCAAGCAGGACTAGAATCGTTGAGGCGAAACCATTGCGCCGTCGGGTACCGAACGATCGGGGCTTGTCGCCATAAGGAAACGAGGTTAATCATGCGCTTTGGACGTTATGAATCTTCAGAAGGAAACAATATAGGAACCGCAGTCACTTTCTTTCTTATTGGACTTGGTGCAGGAGCGCTGGTAGCGCTTGCGCTGGCACCGAAAACCGGCAAGCAATTTCGGCGCGATCTGAAACGCGGCTATGAGGATGCCCGGGAAACTTTGCAGGATTGGACCGAAGAGGCCAAAGATCGGGCTCGCGATGCCAGGGAACGCGTGCGCGATGTGGCCGAGCGCGGCGCCGATCTGGCGAATGACCTGGGCAACACGGTGCGGGAGAAAGTGGAACCGCTGCGTCGAGCCGTCAATCGCGGGTAGGCGATCACGGGCCTGCTCTGGCATGATCCGTCATCGCGGGTTCATCCTTAGCAGAATCCGCTGAGCAGATTGTCAGTCAAAGATTGCGACGAAGATTCTCTTGATCCGCCGTAGGATGTGAGGACCTTCGTTCTTCTTCTTCCGTGGGGCTGTCGAGCCGGCGGGCGGCGGTTGCACTTTTGCTTCAAGATAAGGTGACGCGTTCGACGGTTCCAGCACCGGCAGGGCAGCAACCTCTCTCGTGGGTGGTGGCGGGGCAGCCGTGCGGTCTTTCGCGTGGAAAACAAACGGCGCTTCGACTTGAATGTGCACGTCGTTCGGCTGCGAGGCTGGGAGGGGCTGGATTTCTGGTCCGTTGGAAAGCGTCTGCGAGCCTTGATTTTGCATTTTTGCGGAGGGCGGTGATGCGTTAGTTTGTTCCGATCGGGCCTTCGGTGGAACATCCGCCGCAGAAGCGACCATCACCGGAACCGGCGGAGGACAGCCACATTCCAGCGGGATATTTGAATCGACTTTATCGATCCTCCCTGCGCGGAACACCGCCTGCTCCGTTGGTTTGACCTGATAGATGCGGTCTCCCATCAACTCAGAAACGATCGCAGAAGAGGTATTGCCCCTCAATCCGCGTACGCAGGTATCGCCATGCGAGTCGCTACTGATCGCATAATGAAACTCTCCCGGCCCCGCAAACAGAATGCGGAAGTCGGGAGTCAGCACGGTATCGGCTGAGGCGTCGAGTGTGTAATGCGTTTCGAGCGCCCCGGTGCTGATGCCGAGCATCAGGTCGTGCGTGCTGGCCGAAGGTGTTACCGAGATCGTCGTTCCCGGACAGACGCGAACTTCTCCGCCCCGCGACAACTGCAGCACCGCGGTATCGGAACCGGCGGTCAAAGATGATCCGGCCGTGACGCGGCTTCCCGCATATATGACGTCGCTCCCATGCTTAATGACAGGAACAAGCGCAGGCCCAACCGCCCGCGCGACAGTAGGCACGTCTTGCGGCTGGAATAGCGGCTTCTTGTTTGCGGCGTTCATGCTTTCAGCGGGCTTGAGACGCACCATCAGTCGGTTCCCGGCCTCGTCCCACGTGTAGCCGTATGGTGCAAGGAGGTCGAGCACGATCCTCGTGATGGGAGGGTCATTCTGGAATTGCTCCGTACGAATGGCCAAAATATTTTCCTGCAGCACCGGAATCCGCTTGCGCTGCAGCCCCAAGCGAGCCTGAGTTAGATCGATGACTAAACGTGGAGGCGACTTCAGCAACTGGATCGACGGCACTACGGGGTGGGTGGAAACAACTTCAAGTGCCGGAACGCCGCGATCATGCACCACGCGGACACTCGTGACGACTGCGGTTTCGTACCCTGGCGCAACTGAAATGTTCGAACTCCCACTCGACGTTGCATCCTGCGACTGAGCGCTCGCGATCAACAGCACCGCCAGAAACAGAGCGCCAACAAATTGGATGGCCGGTCGCGCCAAAAAACAGTCTCCCAAGAAAAAACTGAGCCTATGAAAGGAACCTTATCACTTGCGAGGAAAGCAGAGAAGTGGCGGGTGAAGCGAAGTTGAAGGGCGTGATGCGTCCAAAAACGGACGAATCTAAAAATACCAAATATCGAGTGAATCTCTGGAACACTCCCGAAGCCAAAAGAAGCCAGGGGATTCTAAGCGCAATCGACCTGGCCTCAGCTCTCAGGAAGAAATTCGTATTCTTCAATGATCGCGGCGACAGCCATTTGGCCGTTGTTGGCACCGTTCTCAACCCGCACGACTCGCCCTTTACATTGCACGCGGATGCTTTCCGTCAGCGTAATTTCCGGCGGGAGTGTCAGCGTGAAGCCGATGGGTGACCCACTCTCGATGGGTGAGTTCAGGTAGAAAGAAATACCGCGCGCGCTCACGTCGCGTATCTGAGCTGACTCGCTGTATTCCAGGCTCTCACCGCGAGCCACCGATACTGGAATTCTAAGCGCAAAACGTCGTGCAGCCCTTTTTTCCTGCTGGGCTTCTGCCATGAGTTGCTCCAAGCTATTGAAGTGGCGTCAAACCTACGCTTAAATAATATGCGCACAAGAATGACGTAAACAGCATATCCCGTCAATACCACCCTTGGGGATGACTATGGCCCGTTCCGGTGAGGAGTGCAGATGAAACGGCCTTTATTCATAAGGTTTTTCGGACTCTGCCGCTCACTCGTTGCACTCGCGCATCTGGGTGTAAGCTTTAACCTTGGAAGGACGCGATGGTCTTCGTTCTCGACAATTACGATTCTTTTACCTACAACCTGGTGCAGTATCTCGGGGAACTCGGCGCGCAGGTGGAGGTTCGCCGTAACGATCAGGTCACCGTGGATGAGATCGATACGATGCAACCGGAGCGCATCGTGATCTCACCCGGTCCGTGCACACCGCAAGATGCAGGCATCAGCATTGATCTGATCTATCATTTTTCTGGCAAGGTTCCTATTCTGGGAGTGTGCCTGGGTCACCAGGCAATCGGCGCAGCTTTCGGCGGCAAAGTGGTACGCGCGCCTCACCTGATGCACGGCAAAACCAGCGCGGTGACACATGACAACAAAAGCGTTTTCCGCGGCTTGCCTATGCCGATGACGGCCACGCGCTACCACTCACTGATTGTGGAAGAAAAAAATCTGCCTAGTGAGCTGGAAGTAAGCGCGTGGACTACGGAAAAAGATGGAACCCGCACGATCATGGGCTTGCGCCACAGAGAGTTTGCCGTCGAGGGAGTGCAGTTTCATCCCGAAAGCGTGCTAACGGATGCAGGGAAGAAACTGGTGGAAAATTTCCTGAGTTTGTGAAAGCTGGACCCGGCGGTACCGGCAATAAAGCTTGAGGTATTCCATGGACAACTCACCTTCATCAGGTGACAGATCGATTTCTTCCGACAAAGAATGCGATCTCAGGTTGATGCTGGTTGCGAACCGCGGGTACCGCGCGGTGCTCGTGCTGGCCCTGGCGGCGACGATCGTGGCCGTGTGTCTGATCGTCCTTGTGTTCAGGATTCCGTGTCATCGTCACGCTCGCAAACTTTCTGCGATCAAGGTGGCGCCCGCGCAGGCCGCGGCGTTGCCCGAGGGCGCATGGCGATTCATTGTTTCCGGCGACTCGCGCAACTGCGGTGACGTCGTGATGCCGACCATCGCCGCCCACAGCGCGCAGTTTGCCCCAGCTTTCTACTGGCACCTGGGAGATCTGCGCGCAATTTACAAAATCGATGAAGACATGGCGTTCGCGGCCACGAAGAACGGCGAGATGCTAGCCTGCGAAAACTATGAGCGGTTAGCGTGGGGCGACTTTATAACGAATCAGATCGCTTCTTTCGGCCACGTGCCTTTCTATCTGGGAATCGGAAATCACGAGGTCATCCCGCCGAAAGGGCCCACCGAAGATGCATTCAAGCGCGAATTTGCCGATTGGCTTGACTTGCCAGTGCTAAAGGAACAGCGCGAGAAGGACAAGGAACCGGCCCAGCCCGAACCCTACTACCACTGGATTCAAGGAGGAGTGGACTTCATCTATCTCGATAATGCATCTAACTCATTTTCTCCGCAGCAATTGACCTGGCTGCAGAACCGATTGGATAGCGCAGAAAAAAACTCCGAAGTGCGGAGTGTGGTTGTGGGCATGCACGAGGCGCTGCCGGATAGCCTTGCCGAGTCTCACAGCATGGGCACCGACCCGGCTGGGCGTCCCAGCGGCGAGACAGCCTATAAAGCTTTGGAGAAGTTTAGAGACCACACGTATCCGGACGGACACCACAAGTCCGTATACGTGCTGGCCAGCCACTCGCACTTTTATATGGAAAATATTTTCAACACCGACAAGCTAACCGACAATGGGAAAAAACAGCCGTTAGTAGGCTGGATTGTTGGCACCGCCGGAGCCGTGCGCTATCCGCTTCCGGGCAAAATTCCGGGCGCAAAAACCGATGTGTACGGATACCTTGTGGCGACGGTTACACCGGACGCGCCGGATGGCGCGATCCAATTCTCTTTTAAAGAAGTGCAGGAGTCGGATGTGCCACAGTGGGTTCGGCAACGTTATCCGGATGCTCTGGTGCCCTGGTGTTTTGCGCACAACTCACAAAGCAAGGAACCCAAAGCTGCGGACATAACGCCGCGGTGCGCTCCTCCGAAGGCGGACGCATCGGGCGGCCAACATTGAGGCAACGCTAAACTCCCCTAGCCATCTCTACAGCCCGCAATAGCGCCTGCGCCTTGTTCATCGACTCCTCAAACTCGCGCGCCGGATCAGAATCCGCCACAATACCCGCGCCCGCCTGCAAATACGCATGCTTGCCTTGCATCAGCATGGTGCGAATGCCGATACACGAGTCGAGGTTCCCGGCAAAGTCAGCGTAGAGAACAGATCCGCCGTAGATGCCGCGGCGCACCGGTTCCAGTTCCTCGATGATTTGCATAGCGCGAACCTTGGGCGCACCGCTCAGCGTGCCTGCGGGGAAGCATGCGGCGAACGCGTCGAGCGCGTCGAGATCCTTGCGCAGCGCGCCTTCCAGCGCCGACACCAAGTGCATCACGTGGGAGTAACGCTCCACATACATCAGGTCTTTCACCTTGACCGAGCCATACTCGCTGACACGCCCAAGATCGTTGCGGCCAAGGTCAACCAGCATGACGTGCTCAGCGCGCTCTTTTTCGTCCGTGCGCATCTGCTCTTCCAGGCGCAGGTCTTCAGCTTCATCGCGCCCGCGCGGATGTGTGCCTGCGATGGGGCGGTACTCCAACTTTTTCCCGGTGACGCGCACCAACATCTCAGGAGACGAGCCGAGAATCTGCGTATCTCCCATGCGCAGAAAATAAAGATACGGCGAAGGATTCACCTGCCGCAGCGCGCGGTAAAGATCGAACGGGTCAACTCCCGGAACGAAGTCGAGCCGCTGCGAGAGCACGACTTGAAAAATGTCGCCCGCGGCAATGTATTCCTTGCAGCGCTCCACGCTGCGCAGGAATGCCTTCCGGCTCGTTCCCGCATGGATCTTCAGCTTCCCCGGCTTTGCTTTTGCCGTTTTGCGCCACAATGCAGGGCGCAATCCCTCGGCCAATTTTCTTTCGAGCGTGGCAATGTCGCGAACGGCGCGGTCATAGGCCCGCCGGGGATTTTCCTTCGAAACGTCGGCTGAGGCGACGATGTGAATCTGATGGCGCAGGTGATCGAAAGCCAGCAGCCGGTCGAAGAACATCAACTCGGCGTCGGGGAGCGATAAATCGTTCTTAGCATGCTCTCCGATTTTCTCCAGTTGGCGAACCGAGTCATAAGCAAAATAGCCGACGGCTCCGGCGCTGAATGGCGGCAGCCCGGGCACCGCAGCCGTCTGATGCTCGCGCAGCAATAACTTCATGAACTCAAAGGCGCTGCCTTCATGACGTTCGCGATGCCGTCCGCGCTCGATCTCAATGGCGCTGCCGCGCGCCCGCACCCGCATGTAGGGCCGCACTCCGAGAAACGTGTAGCGCCCGACCTGCTCGCCGCGCTCCGCCGATTCCAGCAGAAAAGCGTACGGCTCTTTATCTGCGATCGCGAGAAAAGCCGAGACCGGAGTGAGCAGATCAGCGCTCACCGATTTCACTACCGGCACCAGCGTCGCCGAACCCGCCAGCCGCGAGAATTCTTTGAACTCTGGATAGAGCATGCGAAAGATGAGGTACTCTGAAGCTGATCGTGACCTTGCGCTTCATTATAGGGGAGGTGCTAACGGAACGCTCTCCGCGAACGTAACCTTGCGGCTTTTTGCTTCACCCCCGAAACTATCCTGATCCGAGGTGTTCGAGTTCCGTAACAAATTCTGCTTTCTTGCGTTAAGAAATCCGTTCTGCGGTATCGTACGTTCGACGTTCATGAATTGATCGCAGAGTGATCGATTCATCCGACCGTGGGCCCCTTGCTGACGTGCGAAGTTGTGCCGCCCTGGCACATGCGCGATACGTAAACCGATCACCACAAAAGCAGTTAATTCTGCAAGGAGGGAAAAGTGCGCGTAAAACATGCGAGCATCTTGAAACCATCTTCTTTGTCCCTGGCGTTCGTGCTGGTGGCGACACTCTACAGTTCGATCAATACATTTGCCCAGAGCGCGGAGTTCAATCCACGCAGTCTGGGTACTACCGATGCCGGATTCCCCATCAGAAAGGCACCGACCAGCATTGGCACGGTCAGCCCTTTTCTAGTCGTTAGCAGCGCACAGTACAGTAGCGGAGGCGTTGCTCTGCGCAATCGAGGAACGGGCGCGATCCATGTCAGCGGCGTGATCGCACCGGTCAAGGTTGCATACATCTACTGGTCGGTTTTGATCAACGCTGCGGGCGTAATACCGGCCATGACCAGCGTTACTCTACAACGTCTGTTTCCGCTACCCGCCCCAGCCCCTGTAGTGCTGAACGGAGTTCTGCTAAAGGTCGGAGCAGATCCCTGCTGGGGTAGCGCCGGAGCAGCCGTTTTCCGCGCACCTGTGCCGATCGCTGTTGCCAACGGAAACGGTTTGTACCAGATCACCTTAAACGCCGGTGCCAGTGGACTTACAAATGGCGCCGATCCTTGGGTAGGCGCCCCTGTCTTTCCCCTGTTCGAGGGGGCATCTCTGGTCATCGTGGGCACAGGCACAGGGAATGTGGCAATTTACGATGTTCCTTTAGCGGGCACAGAGTGGGATATGGCAAACCCGCTGAACTATGCTCTGACCCTTCCTGCCGCCGCCACCGGCGCGCTGACACTCTGGGATAACATCGGAGATGACGGCCAGATTGGAACGAGCCGTACTGCCGCCCCAGGAATCAGCCTGGAGACGACAACAATTAACGCAGTAGCAATTTCCGGTGGTGCGGCCGCGCTCGACAACGACAGCGATTGGAATGGCAGTTCAGGATACCCACTTCCTCAACTCTGGGATGACACAGGTCACGACATCACCAAGGCTACGCCAGCAGGAACCGCAGTCCTCAACGTCGCCTTCGCCTCGAACGGTGACTGCTTGAATGCAATCGCCAACGTGGTGGAAGTGCATTAGCGGCAGGGGAAAACATTGCATTGGCAGCAGTCTACGTCTACGGCTACAAAGGAAAGGCCACGGTGCTTGCGCAACGTGGCCTTTTTAATGGCGGCGGATAGGATGGAAGCTCTCAAAGGAGCAATCTGACGCTGCAGAGGCTAGGATTTATTTGCAAGTGGTCGCCACTCGGAGGTCGCCGGTCCTTGCCGTCGCGAGAAACACCCCGAAATTGTGCCCCTGAACCAATCCGGCAATTGACGGCAGCCCCTGCACATCGGAAGATACCAAGATATAGACCGAGCGGGCGGCCCCTCGCGCGGGCCCGGGAGCCTATGCGGATTAAGTTCTGGGGAGTGCGCGGTTCTACACCCACTCCACAACCCGAGAACATGCGCTATGGAGGCAACACCTCCTGTGTCGAGGTCCGTCTTGGCGACCGCATTTACATCTTCGATTGCGGCACGGGATTCCGCGTGCTCGGCCGGCAACTGGAGAGCGAGTTCGGCGACCGTCCTTTCTCGGCGCATGTTTTCGTTTCGCATTTTCATTGGGACCACATTCAGGGCATGCCGTTCTTCCGTCCTTTGTATGCCAACGCGGAGAACCGTTTTTTGTTTCAGTGCTCCAGCCGCATCAGCAACCTGAAACAAGTTCTTGCGGCTCAGATGGCGTCGCCTTACTTTCCCGTAGGCATCGATCACATGAAAGCCCGGCGGGATTTCTACGACATCGAGAGCGGACGCACTGCGATGGAGGACGGCATCACACTGCAGACCGCGTGGCTGAACCATCCGCAGGGATGCATGGGATTCCGCCTGGAAACGAAAGATGGAATTCTGGTCTATGCGACCGACAACGAACCGGGCGATGCGACATTCGACAAAGCCGTGCGCAAGCTGGCCGAGGGCGCGGATGTGCTCATCTACGACGCACAGTATTTGCCCGAGGAATACGAAGCCCGTCGCCGCGGCTGGGGACATAGCCACTGGCGCGAGGCGGTGAACGTCGTGATGGAAAGTGGCGCGAAAGAGTTAGTGCTCTTCCATCACGATCCCGATCACACCGACGTTGTCATCGACAAGGTGGTGCATGATGCGCGGAACTACTATCCCAAGGTAAGGGCTGCGGCGGAGGGGATGGAGATCGTGCTGGGCCAGCCTTCGCGCCGCAAGTAATGCAATCCGGGTTCCCCACCTTCTTAATGCGCAAACACAAAAGCGGCCCCGGCCTCGTCGTTTGTGCCACCCGCACCCAGAACGATGTTTGTTTGAGACACGGCAACCGCGCTGTCGAAGTTACCCGGTTCGCCGCTCCCATCTGCAAATAGTCCGTACGTAGGAGTAGACGTGGTCTGCCATCCTCCAGCGGGTTTGAGGAACACATATCCGAGCGAGTCCGGCGGCCCGCCCGACAAATACCCGCTCACCACTGCGTTTCCGGCTGGATTCAATGCTAAATTCTCGCCAAGAATTGCAAAGTCGCTCGGAATGTTCGCCACTGAAAGTTGAGCGGTTTCGGTCATGGTTGACCAGCCTGCCACCGGCTTCTCGAACACGTAAATAATTCCCTGGTCGGAGTTCGCCAATGGCGAGCCCGCGATAATCGTATCGCCTGCTATGGCCACGCCAAAGCCCATGCCAGGGATGATTTGCGGATTCGAGGGTGTGAGCGTCGCCAGTGGTTGAGCGCCTTTCTTGGACAGATTGAAAACGTATACAGCACCGCCCGGACTCGTCTCCTCGTCGCCAACGGCCAGCACGCTGCCGTCCAAAGCAAGATGAAAGCCGAACTCGTCGGATGATCCCGTCGGCGCCTTTATGATGGCGCTAGGCTGGTCTGTATTCGCCCATCCACCGGCGGGCTTTTGGTAGACGAGCAGGTCGTTATGGGGTCCAACGCCGGCAACGATGAGATTCTGCTCCTTGTTAATAGCTGCCGTTAGGGCAAAGTGTACGTTACATCCCTGAACGCCGGAAATGGAGAGAGTTGCGGTTGGCTCCATGTTCGTCCAGCCGCCTTCCGGCTTTACGAACACGAAGATCGCCCCCGTATCGAAGAAGCCGTCGCCTGTGCAGCCCAGATCCATGGCAACAATCGTGTCTCCGCTGAACGCCGCGAGCACCATCATACAGCTAGCGTCACTGGTCAGTTCCGCGGTTTGTGCCATGTTCTGCCATCCGTTCGCGGGTTTCTCATACACGTAGACTGCTCCGCCGCCATTGGCGCAATACTCACCGCCTGACTGCTGCGGCGCCCCCACGGCAACGACATTTCCGCTAACAGCAACCTCCGCACCGAACACGGCTCCGTACTCCGCGTCCGAAGCGGCCAACGTGGCGAGTGGCTGCAGCGATCCGACTGTCATGGGACCCTCGCCGGCTCGGGCCACAGACGCCAGCGATGCCGCCAGTGCAACAAAAATCAGTCGATGGATTACACGTGCGCGTAGCGATGGCATGAATCCTCCGAATTACGTATATACAGCCATACATCTCGTCATTCTTTCCTCGCCCGGATCTATTTCACCGCAAACGAAACATTGCTGGTAAGAGTTCCACCTCCCGAGGTCGCGACCGTCACCTTGCCTGAGGTCGCGCCGGTGGGGACCGTGGCTGTGATTTCAGTAGCAGAGACAACGGTGAACGTGGCGGATGTACCGTTGAAGTTCACAGCCGTCGCGCCCGTCAAACCGTTGCCTAGAATTCTGACGTTCGTTCCTGCTTTTCCAATCGTCGGGATGGTTTCAACGAATGGAGACAGGCCCGTGGTCAGTCCGAAAATAGTGCCAAAGCTTGTGGGTCCTCCGCTGTAAGCCGTCCCGTACAGATTTCCATTCGTGGCCTGAAACAACGCGGCGTAAGGTTCGTCGCCATCGTTGCAATCGGTCTGGGCGCAAAAGTTGTAAAGCGTCTTCAGCTTGCCGCTGGGTGAGATTCGAAAGAGTGTGCCACCGGTATTAGCGCCGTAGCTGGAGGTGCTGCCGTAAAGATTTCCGTCCGTGGCCTGAATGAGACTCGCGTCCGGGAAGCCGCCGTCAGGGCAGTTAGTTTGAGCGCAGAAGCTGTATAACGTTACAAGCGTGCCGACAGGCGGGATCTTGAACACCGTGCCAAAATCGTATGCCCCACCGTCGTCCGCCACTCCGTAGAAGCTTCCATCGCTTGCGATCACAAGCTGGCCCTGGGGATGAGCGCCGTCGGGGCAGTTCGTAGCGACACAAAAGCTGTAGATCGTGGTAAACGCGCCTTCGGAGGTGAGGCTGTAGAAGACGCCGCATCCGTTTCCACACTGGGGACCGCCGCTGCCGGTGCCACCGAAGTTAGTGAGGCCGTAAAACAATCCGTTCTTGGCCTGCACGACACCGCTGGGATCCGAGGTGCAGGTGTCAGTGCTGCAGAATTGATAAACAGTGGTCAGCACGCCCTTGGGTGTGATTTTGAAGACAGTGCCGCAGCCAGTGGGTTTTTCGATATCGCCATAGCAGGCGCCTGCAGTCCCTCCATACCAGGTTGTACCGTAAAAGTTCCCGTCGGTGCCTTGGACCAGCACAGAATTAGGCAGCGCGCCGTCGGCGCAATTAGCTAGGCTACAGAAATTGTAGATTGTGGTGAACTTGCCGCTGGGAGTAAGTCGGAAGACGGTTCCGCAGGCGCCTACTTCTTCGCCCCGGCAATCGATGCTCGAATTGCTGCCGCCTTCGAGGGTCGTGCCGTAAAAATTTCCGTCGGTGCCCAAGACAAGTCCGTTAGGACTCGTGCCGTCGGCACAATTTGGCTGCGAACAGAAAGTGTAAAGAGTCGACGCCTTTCCCGTCGGTGTTACTTTCACAACAGAACCGCCATCGCCATAGGTTCCGGACGTGAAGTTAAGGATTCCGTACAGATTTCCGTCCAGGCTTTGGATGAGCGGCGCGCCGGAACCGCCGTTGGGGTCCAATACCTTGAAGGTTTGAGCGGGCGCAGCAACTGCTGCCGCGAGGCAAAGTACAAGTAGAAGAATAGAACGGGAAAGATAAAACTGCCGGGCGGGAGCGATTGATCGCATCGTGAAATACCTCACAGATCATAATAATTAGGAGGGGCGCACAGACGCCGACAACCACTCGCCGGATAGCTTGCATCCAGGAAGCAATCCGCCTGCAGCCGGCCGTCCAGCCGAATACAAGCCGCTCGCGCCCTGCATTCTTGCCCAGGCCGTTTTGTCTGTCAAGTTGAAATAACTTGCACATCGGGCGGGAATTCAACGGGCGGTTAGGCTATTTCCGATTTGGCATGGCATCGTTCCGCTAATTACGCCAACGGTACCCAGCTCCTTGCTTCCCTGCCATCCCCGCTCATATACTCTGAACGTTTGCCTGATCATTGCAGGAACTCGTCCCGGCGTCGGCCGACAGGTTAATCGCAATCATTCCGGAGAAAAATTATGACCACACTGGCTAGCCCTCCACAGATCGACAAAGAAAGTAATCCGTGGGAATCGCAGCGAGCACGTTTCGATCTGGCGGCGCAAAAGCTCAATCTGGATGACGGCCTGTGGCGGGTTCTGCGCTATCCCAACCGCGAACTTACGGTCTACATCCCCGTGCAGATGGATGACGGCCACCTCGAGGTTTTCACGGGATTTCGCGTGCAGCACTCGATCGCGCGCGGCCCGGCAAAAGGCGGCATCCGCTACGCGCCCGATGTCACGCTCGATGAAGTGCGCGCGCTGGCGAGCTGGATGACGTGGAAGTGCGCCGTAGTCAATATTCCTTTCGGCGGAGCCAAAGGCGGGGTGATTTGCGATCCGCACAAGATGTCGATGGGCGAGATCGAGCGCATGACGCGCCGCTACACCTCAGAGCTGATTGAATTTATCGGTCCGGAAAAAGATGTGCCCGCACCCGATGTCAACACCAACGAACAGATCATGGCGTGGATGATGGACACCTACTCCATGCACATGCGGCAGACGGTGACGGCGGTGGTAACCGGAAAGCCCATCAATATCGGCGGCTCGCGCGGACGCCGCGAGGCCACCGGCCGCGGCGTGATGGCGGTATGCGACGAGGCCATCAAGAAACTCGGGCTCGCGCGGGAGAGCAGCCGGGTGATTGTGCAGGGCTTTGGCAACGTCGGCTCGAATGCCGCCCAACTTATGTATCAGGGCGGATACAAAATTATTGGCATCGCCGAAGTGGGCGGCGGCCTTTACAACAAGAATGGCATCGACCTGAACGCGCTCGTCGAGTTCCGCCAGAAAAATGGAACGGTGCACGGCTATACCGAAGCGGAGCCAGCCGACACCGCCGACTTGCTGACGACTGAGTGCGAAATTCTTATCCCGGCCGCCACGGAAAATGTCATCACTTCGCGCAATGTCAATCGCGTGAAATGCCGCATCCTGGCGGAAGGCGCCAATGGTCCAACCACATCGGCTGCAGACGACGTTTTGACGGACAAAGGAGTCTTCGTGATTCCCGACATTCTGGCCAATGCCGGCGGCGTTACCACTTCGTATTTCGAGTGGGTGCAGGACCGCCAGGGCTACTTCTGGAAGGAATCTGTGGTCAACGAGCAACTGGAAGAGATTATGGTTTCCTCTTTCAACGACGTGGTCCGCTATGCCGAGACTCACAAGGTGAACAATCGCATCGCAGCGTATATGCTGGCCATTGATCGCGTGGCCTATACAATCCGCCAGCGCGGAATTTACGCGTAGAACCAGTGGTCAGTTGCTAGCGCCAGTTGCCAGTAAAGCACCGGACTTACGGTCCCGGTGAGGCCTGAAGAATTTGGGGGGGAATTTATGAGTGCACGGACTAAGAAGTTGTTCGCGCGGATCTTACCGCTCCTGCTTGCCTCCTTGATGTTGCCTGTTGTCGCGCCGGCACGATCTTTTTCAGCCGCAGCGCCGCAGGTCTCGACCGCTGGCGACAAGCTCGACATCAACACCGCTACCGCCGATCAACTCAAAGCCCTGCCCGGAATCGGCGACGCCTATTCGCAGAAGATTATCGCTGGCCGCCCCTATCGCACGAAACTCGATCTGGTTCACAGGAAGATTATTTCCCAAGCCACTTACGACAAGATCAAGGACCAGATCATCGCCAAGCAGCCAAAGGCGAACGCAATGACCCCGGCGGCTCCTAAGTAGGCGCACTGGCATGCCTATTTCTTCCGGCTGGGATCATCGTCAGCATTGATGTAATTGAATTGCACGGGCGACATGCCGTGGATCTGAACCACCACCTCGCCGCTGGTCATGACGTAATGGTGCATATTGGGATCGAGATAAGCAAAGCTGCCCGCTGGAAAGCTGCCCATGGTGCCTTCGTCAAAGCGGTCTCCCATCCCAACTTTAAGCGTGCCCGAGAGCACGGTTACGTTCTCGCGCTGAGGATGCCAATGCGGAGCGATTCGATATCCATCGGGCATCTTAAGACGCACAGTGTAGTCGCCGCGGGATGCCAGAGGATTGCCTTCCAGCACAGCCAGCTGAGCCCCCGCCGGCACAAATGATGGCGCCGGACCGTAGGGTATTGCGTCTGGGGTAAACACATTCTTCTCGGCAGCGGGAGAAGCCGCCAGAACCTCAAAGCTGCTGGCATGATTCATCCACGCGATTCCGGCAAAGAGCGCCAAAATCAAACCTAGGCAAAGATTTCGTTTCATCGGTATTCCTCCACTGATTTCCTTAACTCGACTCATGGGAAGACACTATCGCCTGACTTCGAGGATGTTGCAATAACGCCGGAGTAATTTTTGTGTATTTTTCGTGTATCTTCGTAGCTTATTGGCACTTATGGCTTTACCCACCAAATCCGGCTCAAAATCTGGTTCGAAGATGGACGAAGTGGAGCTTGACTTGGGCCGCTATGAGTTGCGCCGCGGCGGCCGCAGGGTGAAGCTTGAGAAAAAATCAATGGAACTGCTGATCTGCCTGGTCCGCCGGCGCGAGCAGTTGGTTTCCCGTCAGGACATAGTCGCCAAGCTCTGGCATTCCGACCTCTTCGTCGACACGGAGCGGAACATTAATAACATCGTGCGGAAGATTCGCCGAGCGTTGCGGGATAATGCAGCGAGACCGCGTTTTCTCGAAACGGTGGTGGGCAAAGGTTATCGCTTCGTCGGCCCCATCCGTCTCATCAGTCCTCTCTACCCGGTTTCCGATCCGGCGGAAGGTTCCGAGAGCAATCCGCCGGTTGCAAACGATGTGGCTTCGCGAACGGACCGCCCGTCGCTGGCCGTGATTCCGCTTCGTCTTCTTGGAAACACTCAGGAGGACAAAGGCATTTGCCTGGGTTTTGCCGACTCCCTAATTTTTCGGCTGGCAAATCTTGAGGGGGTCGATGTCCTGCCAACCGCCACGACCTTGAACGTACCCGCCGGAATGGCGCCGCCAGAAATCGCGTTGCGGCTCGACGTTCGCTTTGTTATTCACGGCGCGGTTCAGGCTTCCGGGGATGAGTGGCGTTTGTCCGTGGAGCTCTTCGACTCCCATTCTCAAAGCAGTTGCTTCAGAAGAAAATTTATCCTCGATGTCAACCGTCCCTTCTACCCGGTTGACGACATTGCCTCGCGTACAGCCAAGGCACTTAAGCGCCCTCGTCAAGAACCGAGGCGAGCGGGCCGCGCGCGCTACAGCCGTGATCCGCTGGCGTACGCCGAATTTATTCAAGGCTACCAGCTTAGTTCATCCGGCGATCCCAAGCTGCAGGAGGAGGCCACGCAGCCCTTAATGAATGCAGTTGCTCGCGATCCTGCTTTTGCGCTCGCCCATGCGATTCTTTCCTTTGTATGCACCAAACGCCACTTCGAAACCGATCCTCGGCGAAGCTGGCTGGAGAAGGCCGAATTCCACTGCCAGCGCGCTCTAGAACTAGATGCTACCCTGGCAGAAGGACATGTGGCGAAGGCGTTTCTGCTGTGGGGACCGTCGAAAAACTTCCAGCATATCGAGGCGATTGCAGAATTGAAGCGCGCCCTTGCCCTTCAGAAGAATTTGCCTCATGCCTACAACCGTCTGGGCACCATCCTGGCGCATGTCGGCCTGCTCGATCATTCTCGCGCCATGTATGAAAGAGGCGGTTCTTTCCATCCGGGAAAAACCATTAGTCACAGTATTGTCCAAGCTTATCTGTGGAATGGAGAGTACGATCTCGCCCGGGAAGAGATGCGCAAATGGCGTGCCGAGAGTCCGGAGCACAAGTACCCCATCCATTTTGCCCTTGAAATTGCGAGGTTGACCGGCGAATGGAAGGAAGCTAGGAGCTTGCTCAAGGAAGCTGGCAGCCTTGTGCACGAAGAGCCCATGATCACCGCCATGCAGGGTGTAATGCATGCATCAATGGGGAAAACGGAGCAAGCGCTGCAGTGCATGAACCAAGCATGTACGAACTCCAAATCGTTCGGTCACGCGCATCACACATATTATGAGATTGCCTGTATTCTCTCCCTGCTGAACCAGTCCGAAGTCGCGTTTGGGTGGCTGGAACGAAGCGTCGATACCGGTTTTGCCTGCTGGCCGTTCTTTATGAAGGACCCGTGTTTGAAAAACTTGCGCAGCCTTCCCCAGTTCGAACTCCTGGTGAGTTCTTTACAGGCCAAGTATCCCGACCACCTGGGCCTGCTGTAATCCGCGTCCGCAGCTCCCAAATTCAAAAACCAAATTCTGAAAAGATTGGGAGACCACCCTCCCTGATTGCGTTCCCACTCCCCGTGGAGGATAATCAATTCACGTTTCGGTCGCCTTCGGGAAAGTTGTTGAGCTGCGGTGAACCTGCCTAATTCCATCACGCTGATCCGTATCTGCAGTATTCCCCTGCTGATCTGGATCTTATCGTCGAATCACTTCAGCAGCGAAAACGGCGCCAAGGAATTGCTGGCATCGGCAATATTCATCGCCGCTTCGATGACCGATGGCATTGATGGATACCTCGCGCGCAAGCGCGGGCAGATCACCACCATGGGCATTTTGCTCGATCCCATGGCTGACAAGCTCCTGATCGCCGCTGCCTTCGTTACGTTGGTGCAATTCAATCCCAGCCTTGTTCCGGCGTGGATCGCAGTTATCATTATTGGCCGCGAGTTTCTGGTGAGCGGCCTGCGCTCCATTGCCGCGTCTGGCGGGTTCACCATCGAAGCCAGCGAACTGGGCAAATTCAAAATGGTGGTGCAGATTGTTTCCGTGGTCGCGGTAGTTCTGGACCATCGCTGGAAGGAATGGCCGGTCTACAGGAATTTCGTTTTCCCGATTCACTGGATCGCTTATCTTGCGATTTGGTTTGTGGTTTGCGTATCACTGGTTTCCGCCATCGATTATTTCGTGGCGTTCTGGTCGAAGATCGATCGTCGCGTTTCGAAGCGCCGCCGCCGTGCTTTCGTTCTCAGCCGTCGCAAAAAGCCGCAAACGGCCCCGGCAGATGCCGCCTCTACAACCTAATTCGTCGTCGGCAGTGGATTCTTTGTCGCCAGGCAAAGCGGAAGGAATCCAATCCAGTGGATCAACTTCCGGTGAGGAATTCTCTCTCGAGGAGCGTGCCTTGCTCCTGCGGTTGGCGCACGAATCCATTTCTTCGGCATTCGAGCGCCGCGCGATTTCTCTGGAGTCACCCACACCTCATTTTGCCGAGCGCCGCGGCGCGTTCTCGTCTCTGTATCTACGCGGAGAGCTGCGCGGATGCGTTGGGTATGTTATGCCTAATTGTTCGCTTTACCGGGCCGTGGCCGAAACCGCCCGCGCCGCGGCATTCGACGACAACCGTTTCTCTCCAGTGACTGCGGAAGAGGCCCCCTATCTGGAAATCGAGCTTAGCATTCTCTCTCGTCCGCAGCCCATTACGGCTGAAGAGGTGGAAGTCGGACGCCACGGCCTGCTCATCAGCCTGCACGGACGGCGGGGACTACTGTTGCCCCAGGTCCCGGTCGAACATGCCTGGGACCGCATAACTTTTCTCGAGCAAACCTGCCGCAAAGCCGGATTGCCGCTTGATGCCTGGCGCTCTGGCGCGATCATCGAAGGATTTACCGCCGAAGTCTTTCGGAGAGAAGAAACACTCGACTGAAGATATTTGAGCGGCTTTTCAGCCGCACAACTCGCGAACGATTGTAGCGATCTTGTTTTCCTGGAATAGACGGATGCCGGCGATTCCGGATGCGCCAGCTTGCATACAAGGCTTCGCATTCTGCAGAGTCACCCCTCCCAAAGCCAATACCGGGATATTGGCATAGCAAGCTTGGCGAAGAGCGTCGGGACCGGCAGGTGCGGTTCCCGGAGCGTCTTTTTTTTCGAACACAGGGGCGAAGACCGCGAAAGTCGCGCAAGAGGCAGTTGCCCGAATAACTTCTTCTGGGGAGTGACAGGAGACGGCGATCAGCGGGTCGACGCGGTTTGAGGTTGCAAATTGCGGCGGCCGCAAAATGCTTGTGTCCCCTTGGCTCGCTCCATCCTTCCATGCTTTTTGAACGTCTGTTGGCGAGACGTCGTTGGCCGGGAGATGAACTCCATCTGCACCTGCAGCGAGCGCAACATCAGTGCGAGAGTTGATTAACAGCCGGGTTCTCCGTTCTCGGTTCTCAGTTCCCGGCTTTTTCGGCGTGCCGCAAATGATGCGCACAGCTTCGCGTGCAAGCGACTCCAGTTCGCGGATTGGCATGTCTTTCTCGCGAAGTTGGATGTAGTCGATGCCGCAGCCAACAGCTTCCTCGATTTTTTCCAGCAGACGAAAACGGCGTGCTTGCTCGTCGCCCGGAAACGCGGCGCGACTGGTGATGTAGTACAAGAGTGGGCTTCGAACCATCAGCTCTCAGCTAACAGGTCGGCCGCAAAAAGGCAAGTTTCGTCTACGACACTCACGGTCTGGTCTTCGCAATCTCGGGCAGAACTTCCTCTTTTTCTTTCTTGGACGAGCCGCCGAGATGGTATTCAGTCAAACCGTCGCGAAGGAACGTGAAAGCATCTTCGGGAGTATCGACGAACTTGAACAGGTTAAGATCGTCCGGAGAAACCGTGCCAGCGTCGACAAAGGCCTGGAAGTTCATGATGCGGTGCCAGTATTCGCTGCCGTAAATGACGACAAGAATTTTCTTGGCGAGTTTGTCGGTTTGAGCAAGCGTAAGAATCTCGAAGAGTTCGTCGATAGTGCCAAAGCCACCAGGAAAAATCACCAGAGCTTTGGCCAAATAAGCGAACCAGAATTTGCGCATGAAAAAATAATGAAACTCGAAATTCAGTGCAGGCGTGATGTAGGAATTAGGGTTCTGCTCAAAAGGCAGGTTGATGTTGAGCCCGATGCTCTTGCCTCCGGCCTCGTGCGCGCCTAGGTTCGCGGCTTCCATGATGCCGGGACCACCGCCGGTGGTGACGACGAAACGGCGGCGGCGCGCGGGAATCTGAGTCGACCACTCCGTCAGAAGAAACGCCAGGCGGCGCGCGTCTTCGTAGTAGCGGGCCATTTCGACTGCGGTGCGAGCACGCTTCAGCAATTGATCGCGCTGGGCGTTCGAAGCTTCAGTGCGATTTTTCTCGAGGATGGAAAGCTTTTCTTTGGCGGAAGCCTGACCTTGAAAGCGAGCCGAGCCGAAAAAGACTACCGTATCCTGAATCTGCTCGCGACGAAAACGGGCGAGCGGTTCCTGATATTCGGCCAGGATGCGTAGAATGCGGCCGTCCGGACTGTCGAAGAAAGCCGGGTTGCGATAGGCGAGTGGCGCGGGATTCAGCTTGTCGGGCATGGGATCGTTCTCGTTGAGATCAAGGGTAATGGCTAAGTCTCAGAATGTTTTCGGTTTCATTGATGTTCGTGGTAATGCAGAGCTTCCCAGAAACCGATCCAGATGTCGAGCAATCCCAGGCCGCTGCACAAACCGCGAAAGAAGCCAGTGGAGACCGCAGGACGAAGCCATGGAAACGAGAGCAGCAGGTAGTTGTCGGTCCACTCGGGAGTCCAGGGCAGGATCACCAGAAGCACCCCAGCTACGGCGCTGATCAGCACGAAGAGGAAGACCGACGCGCGATGCAGCCACAGTTGGAAACCGCTGTGCGGCGTGAGCGCCAAACTTGAAGACGGCGAATCGAGGAGCGCAGTGCTGGTTTCAGTATGTGCAGGTGCAGGCTGCGGAGGCGGCGCACCAGGCCCGTTTTCGACGGGCAGCTTGGGATCGATGGTCACTGGGCGCTCCGCAGGGTGCGTAATAGAGATCCACCGTGGCCGCGGGAAAAAAAGTTAGGGGAAAAACCCATCGGGCTATTCTACGACTTTAGGGCCTTGATGCGCTCGGCGACGTCCCGATAGTCGATGTTGCGGCCGTAAACTTCCATGAAATGCTTGAGCGCGGCGCTTTTGTCGCCCGCCACCTCATGGGCCCCTGCAAGCTCGTAGTGGAGAGCGGTACGCGTTTCTTCGTCGACCCCCGGGGCGGCAAGAGCCTTTTCGTACCAACGGATCGCGGCCTCGGGCACTCCCTTGTCGAGGAAGCATTGCGCCAGCCAGGTGTAAGTCTGCATCACCTGCGGGAAAGGATGTCCGCGATCGACCGCCTGGCAAGTCTTCTGTAACTCGCCGATGGCTTCATCGAGCAGGCCCATTTCACGGAACGCAATGCCGAGGTTGTAATGCGTCTCGGGGTCTTCATCGGAGTTCGTGGTGCCAGCTTCGAGATCGTGTTTGAGTTCGCCGAACATTTCGGCGAGATCCACACCCGCCTCTTCGCCGAACGGAGAAGCCTTGGCGGCGGCAGGCGCACTGGGAATAATTGAAGAAACTGGTGGCTTAGGCGCGGCGGACGGCGCGGGTGGTTGCACCAAGACCGGAGCCGACGATGCGACTGGAGTACCGCCGGAAGAAGCTGCGGCAGCGGTCGCTGCTTGAGCGACAACCGCCGGAGCAGGAGCCGGAGCGGATACGTGTAACGGCGGCGCAGGAGCCGCGGCGACGGGCACCTGTGCCACTGGTTCGGGCTCAGGTTGGGGTGCAGCTTCGCTTTCGGCGACCGGAGCACCCTTAAGGAAATCGTCACCTAGAGAAGCTTCGAGATCGGCAACGAACTCGCCCATGACCTCAGGCTCGCGAACCTCAGCCTCCGACATACCAGACTCGCGCACACCGAAGACAGTGGGCGCAGCTTGTCCAATTGCCTCGAGTTCCGGTTGCGTAATTTCGGGCTCGACTTCCTGCGAAACCGCGCCCGGGATGAAGCCTTCGCCGAGGGAAGACTCGAGATCGGCAACAAACTCCTG
>Ga0210391_10000585_pt1 | contig 37078 bp, 23 predicted proteins | sample IncBWC12OmetaG_FD_160573 | JGI IMG/M metagenome (GOLD analysis project Ga0210391, IMG submission 160573) | Forest soil microbial communities from Barre Woods Harvard Forest LTER site, Petersham, Massachusetts, United States - Inc-BW-C-12-O ...
GGCGCGGACAGCGGGACCGTGGTGCCTTCAATTTTGGTGGCCCAGCCAGCCATGTAACGAAACACCTCGACTGCGGTCGGGACATCGACGATGCGTGAAAAAAGGAGCGGCTTGCCGTTATCCAAGGTTTCGAGTTCGGCAAGTTCCTCAAGGTGTGCCGCAACTAAATCGGAGAGCTTCCACAGAAGATGCCCGCGTTGGGACGGAGGCATCTCGGGCCACGGGCCGCTCTCGAAAGCCTTACGGGCAGCCTCCACGGCCAGATCGATATCAGCTGTGTCGCCTTCCGCCACTTGTGCCAATACCTCGCCGGTGGCGGGGTTATAGGTTTCGAAAGTCTTGCCCGACTGCGCACTCACCCACTGGCCTCCGATCAGGAGTTTTCTGGGTCGGCTTACAAACTCCTGAACCGAACGATCAAGCTGTACGGGTGCGGTTATCGTGGTCATGTATCTCCTTTGTGATCGTTCTTAATGCTGTCGTGCAGTCTCTGAGTCGGTTGAGGCTTTGAACAACTCGATTGGCAAGAACAGTTTTCGCACCAGCCACGTGGCCCAACCGATTGTAGGCAGACGTAGAGCGATTGCAAGTGGGAACCCGAACGTAACCTTGTCTCTACTCAGAGACTGTGAGTTCGCGCCTTCGTTCTTCTGTCGGTTTCGTCGTCTTTACGAAATCCTTACGAATTCCTTAAGCCACATTTACGCCTGAAGCAGTTAACTGGAATGTTGCGCAACGCAGGACTTCTAGATCGGGGCCAATACGATGCAGGACGCAATCTTCCTTGGCGTGACGATTTTATTTTTTGCGATCTCGCTCGCTTACGTGGTCTTTTGCGAGCGCGTGCGTTGAAACAGATATGAATTCAGAACCGATCATCATGCTGATTATTTGTGCGGGCCTGCTCGCTTACCTCATCTATGCCATGCTGCGGCCGGAGAAATTCTGATGACGGCGAACGGATGGCTGCAAATCCTTTTCCTTCTCTTGATGGTGTTTTTGATCACCAAGCCGCTGGGCAGTTTCATGGCGCGGGTGTTCGGAAGAGAGCGGACATGGCTCGACTCGGTGATGCGGCCGGTTGAACGAATTCTCTACAAGCTGACCGGCGTGAACGAAGACCACGAGATGGATTGGAAGGAATACGCGCTGGCGCTGCTGTTGTTCAGTGGCGTTTCCATGATTTTGCTGTATGTGTTGCAGAGGGTGCAGCAGTTGACATTTCTCCCTTGGAATCCACAGAAGCTGCCCGGCGTACCTCAGGCACTAGCCTTCAACACGGCCGCATCTTTTACGACAAATACAAACTGGCAGAGTTATGTGCCCGAAACCACCATGAGCTATCTCACGCAAATGGTGGGTTTGGCGTATCACAACTGGGTTTCAGCGGCAGCGGGCATGGCTTTGGCCATGGCTTTCATTCGCGGCATCGCACGCCGCGAGCAGAAGACCATCGGCAACTTCTGGGTAGACATGGTTCGGGGTACGTTGTGGATTCTGGCTCCGCTCTGTTTGGTGGGCGCATTGTTGCTCGTGTCGCAGGGCGTGGTGCAGAACCTCAAGCCCTATGACACGGTGCAGTTGATTGATCCGTATCAGACGCCGCAACTGGGCTCCGATGGCAAACCGGTCAACGGACCGGACGGCAAGCCGCTGATGCAGACCGTGACGCAGCAGGTAATCGCGCAGGGGCCAACCGCTTCGCAGGAAATCATTAAAGAGTTTGGCACGAACGGAGGCGGCTTTTTTAATACGAATAGCGCGCACCCATTCGAAAATCCAACGCCCTTCACCAACTTCCTGGAAATGTTCTGCATCCTCGCAATTCCCTCCGCGTTCACATATACGCTGGGAAAAATGACAGGTTCTCCGCGCCATGGATGGGCCATATGGGCTGCCATGGCTCTGCTATTTCTGGCGGGAGTAACTACCGCGTATTGGGCGGAAGCACGAGGAAATCCTTTAATGGCCGATGCTGCACAACACGGTTTTCAACATCGATCTTCGACCGTGCAAGCCACAGCTAACCTCGAAGGCAAAGAAGTGCGGTTCGGCGTGGCAAACTCAGCGCTCTTCGCTACTGTCACCACTGACACAAGTTGCGGAGCAGTCAACTCGATGCACGATTCCTTTACCCCGCTGGGCGGCATGGTGCCGATGATCAATCTCATGCTCAGTGAGGTAATCTTCGGCGGAGTCGGCGCGGGAATGTACGGCATGTTGGTCTTCGTAATTCTCTCCGTCTTCATCGCTGGATTGATGGTGGGCCGGACGCCGGAATATCTCGGTAAAAAGATCGAAGCCTATGACGTAAAGATGGCGATGCTGGTGGTGCTGATTTTTCCCCTTGTCATTTTGGCGTTCACGGCAATTTCGGTTTTGTACAGCTTCGGCACTTCCTCCATGGCAAATGCCGGTCCGCACGGATTCAGCGAAGTGCTTTACGCGTTTACCTCGGCGGTGGCCAACAATGGATCAGCTTTTGCAGGGGTCAACGGCAACACGCTCTGGTACAACACGTCGCTCGGCATCGCGATGCTGTTGGGTCGCTTCATGATGATTCTGCCCATGCTGGCGATCGCCGGGAACCTGGCGGGCAAGAAACAAGCTCCCGCAACGTTGGGCACTTTCCCCGTGACGGGACCTCTGTTTACGGTTCTGCTGATCGGCGTGGTGGTAATCCTGGGTGCGCTGACATTTTTTCCCGCGTTGAGTTTGGGACCGATTCTCGAGCATCTGCTGATGCAGGCTGGCAAGACTTTCTAGGCAAACAATGATAAGCAAAAAATCAAAACGAAGTCTGTGGGACATAAAGATCGTGCGCCGTGCGGCGTGGGATTCGTTGATCAAGTTACATCCCGTCACCATGATGCGCAATCCCGTGATGTTCGTCGTGGAAGTGGGAAGCGTCGTGACCACGATACTTCTCGTCATGGAACGATCGCAGGGCAAACCTGGATTCGGATTCAATCTGCAGATCACGCTGTGGCTGTGGTTTACGGTGTTGTTCGCCAACTTCGCCGAGGCGATGGCGGAGGGGCGCGGCAAGGCGCAGGCTGATGCCTTGCGTCGCGCAAAAGCGGAAACCATGGCGAACCGTCTTCTTCCTGACGGAAAAACCGAGACAGTGCCGGGATCGAAGTTGCGTTGCGGCGACCTGGTGCTTGTCGAGGCGGGCGAGTTTGTGCCCGGCGATGGCGAGATTGTGGAAGGCGTTGCGTCCGTGGATGAGTCGGCAATTACGGGCGAGTCTGCGCCTGTGATTCGCGAGGCCGGCGGCGACCGCTCGGCCGTGACCGGAGGTACGCGCGTGCTCTCGGATTGGGTGAAGATAAAGATCACGTCCAATCCCGGCGAAACTTTTCTGGATCGCATGATCGCGTTAGTGGAAGGCGCGGAGCGGCAGAAAACTCCGAATGAGATTGCGCTGAACATCCTGTTGGCAGGTCTGACTATCGTGTTCTTGCTGGCCGTAGTCACGCTGCAGCCTTTCGCAATTTATGCGGGCGCACCGCAGACCGTGTTCGTGCTCGTGTCCTTATTGGTATGCCTGATTCCGACCACGATTGGCGGATTGCTCTCGGCCATTGGAATTGCAGGCATGGATCGACTGGTGCAACACAATGTTCTGGCAATGTCGGGACGCGCCGTGGAGGCTGCCGGCGATGTGAACACGCTCCTGCTCGATAAGACAGGCACGATTACGCTGGGCAACCGGCAGGCCACGGAATTCGTGATGGCGCCCGGTGTGACGGAAGCGATGCTTGCCGATGCTGCGCAACTTTCTTCTCTCGCCGACGAAACTCCTGAAGGACGCTCGATTGTAGTGCTGGCGAAAGAAAAGTACGGACTGCGGGGGCGCGAAATGAGTTCGCGCGACGCTGAGTTCATTCCCTTCAGCGCGACTACGCGCATGTCCGGCGTAAATCTGGATGGCCGCGCCATCCGCAAAGGCGCTACGGATGCGATTGCAAAATATCTTGAAGAGCAGGGAAGCCCGCTCCCTGCGGAAGTCCGCAGCGCAGTAGAAACCATTTCCCGCTCCGGCGGAACCCCGCTCGTGGTTGCGGAGAATGGCCGCGCCATGGGGGTGATCCATCTGAAAGACATCGTGAAGGGAGGTATGCGCCAGCGTTTTGATCAACTGCGTGCGATGGGAATCAAAACCGTGATGATCACGGGAGACAATCCGCTGACCGCAGCCGCAATCGCGACCGAGGCTGGTGTCGACGACTTTCTTGCGCAGGCCACACCGAAAGACAAGCTCGATTTGATTCGCCGCGAACAAGGGCAGGGAAAACTGGTCGCCATGACGGGCGACGGAACCAACGATGCGCCAGCGCTGGCACAGGCCGATGTAGGCGTCGCCATGAATACCGGAACCCAGGCAGCAAAAGAGGCCGGCAACATGGTGGATCTGGATTCCAATCCCACCAAGCTAATTGAGATCGTTGAGATCGGCAAGCAGCTATTAATGACACGCGGCGCACTGACGACCTTTTCGATCTCGAATGACGTAGCGAAATATTTTGCCATCATTCCAGCAATGTTTGCCGGGACATTTCCTGTCTTACAGGCGCTGAACATCATGCGGCTGGCGACGCCGCAATCGGCGATCCTGTCGGCTGTCATCTTTAATGCACTGATCATTGTGGCTCTGATTCCGCTGGCGCTTCGCGGGGTGAAATACATTCCTCAGGGAGCCGCCGTGTTGCTGCGCCGAAACCTGCTGGTCTACGGCGTGGGTGGAGTGATCGTTCCCTTCATCGGAATCAAGTTAATCGACTTGCTGATCGTACGAGCGGGGTTGGCCTGAGAATGACTATGAAAAAGAATTTGATTATTGCTGTGCTTATGACGCTGGTAACCACTGTATTGTTCGGCTTGCTATTTCCCCTGTTAATTACTGGACTCGCGCAAGCTTTCTTTCCGAAGCAGGCCAATGGAGAACTGCTGACGCGCAATGGGCACGTGGTTGGGTCTCGATTGATCGGCCAGACATTTTCGTCGACGGGTTATTTTCACTCCCGCCCTTCGAGCGCCGGCGCTGGATATGATGCGGGCAACTCAAGCGGATCGAATCTGGGACCGACGAATCAATCTCTCATCTCGCGAGTGCAGGGAGATGCCGATCGGTTGCAGCCGGAAAATCCAACAACAACGATTCCGGTGGATCTGCTAACCACATCGGGCTCCGGACTTGATCCTCATATTTCGCCCGAAGCGGCGGAATTTCAAGTGCCGCGCATCGCGAAAGAGCGGGGGCTGAGCCAAGACATCGTGCGTGAAGCAGTTCGTCAACATACAGACTCCCGGCAATTTGGATTTCTGGGTGAGGCGCGAGTCAATGTCCTCGAATTAAATCTGACCTTAGATGAGATTTCATCCAAGCCTGTGCCCCGCTGAATCCAATTCTTTATGGCTTTAGGGATGTAATTGAATTCACCCAACAAAAATTCCGGCAGAGACGATAACGGTGATTTGGCGGAGTTGAAACCGTGCCGTTCAGCGGCAATGCAGTGTGACTCTAATTTGCAATATAGCGGGGCGTGATGAATATCAAAACTCAGGTATGCGAAGGCAAGCTGGTTTTACAAACAATTCTAGCTTTTAGTTTTGCGGTTGCATTCGTGCCGCACTGTAAGGCCCAGACTCAGGCTTTGCTTGATGTTGAAGCAAAAGTGGCGGCTCCGAATGAACCTGCAGGGGACGGGTCTGCCCGTGACGGCGCAGCGCCTGGCATTTCTTCTTCCGCAGCATCCGCGCCAGCCGCCGCTATACCCGACCCCCGGATATCGGCGGTTGAGCAAGAGCTCGCTGCCATGAAAATGCGCATCGAACAGCTCGAAGCTGAACTAAAGAGCCGCACCGCCGCACAACCTGGGCCTGCGACACCAGCAGCAGCCGTGGCTGCAGTTCCCGCAAAATTGGAAGCGGTCCCGGCAGCAGCGAGCACAAGTCCGGCCGTGGCGTCTTTGCAAGCACCCAGCGATTCAACGGCCGCGCCCGCGAAAAAAGAAAAAGAAAAGATCGCTCCTTTCTCGGACTGGGACTGGAGTTGGCTGAACGGCAATCCGCGGAACAAAGACACGGCTTTCGATTCAAAGTTCTTCACCCCGGAGATCCGCGCTGACGTTACGTATAACTACGATTTCAACAAACCGGTCGACAATTCGATAGGCGGGTCGAGCGAAATGTTTCGCGCCAACGAAATTGGAATCGAGCAACTGGGTGTTGGCGGCGATTTCCATCTCGACAACGTTCGCGCCCGGCTGATGACTCAGTTCGGCATGTACTCCACGGCGACGGTGCGCAATGATGCCAGTTATACCAAGGGGCAATGGCAGCTCAACGACGCCTACCGGTACTTGTCGGAAGCCTATGGCGGTTATCACATTAATGTGCTCGACGGGATCAACATCGACGCGGGAATTTTCATGTCGTACATCGGCTTGTTCAGCTATTACAACTATGACAACTGGGCTTACCAGCCTTCGTACGTTTCTTCCAATACTCCGTGGTTCTTCACCGGCTTGCGAATCCAGATCTTTCCCAATCCACACCTGAAGATTGAGCCGTGGATTATCAACGGATGGCAGTCCTACGCCTCGGCCAACACGCGCAAGGGTTTGGGCGGACAGATCAAGTGGACGCCATTTCCCTGGATGAACATCATCTCCAACAACTACGGTCTCGGTCATGACGACCTGTACATACCGAATCGCGGCCGCATCCACACTGACGACAGTATCGAGATCAAATATTACGACCATCCCGAGAAGACCCTCGACAAGCTGGCTTTCTCGTTCACTGGCGATATGGGTTGCGAGTTCGGCCCCAGCACGGCCACCTTAGCAGGCGTGAGCTGCCACGGAAACAAGAAGGATCCACTCGGGCCAGCGAGTGCCAATTTTCCGAATGGGGGAATCGATCCCAAGCAGAGCTTCATCGGCTTCATGTTCTACAACCGCGCATGGTTCAAGAAAGATAAGTACGGATTAACGCTCGGCGGAGGCCGAATCAACAATCCGGGCCGCTATCTCGTGTTGGATCCACCCATCAACGGGGAGACTGCGTCCTCTGCCGCGATCAACGCGCCGTACTTTACCGGAAATCCCGGTGATCCATTCAAGGCCTGGGATTCTTCGATCACCTTCGATTACATGCCGAAGCAGTGGATCACCTTCCGCTGGGAGGCAGACTACCGTCACGCGAATGTGCCCTATTGGACTGGTCACGGCGGAGTCACGCCGCCTGGTCCGGGCGGGGTGCCTTATACGAACAACGGATATCCCCAGTACTTTGCCTGCAACAACGGGAATTCGTCCATGCAAGAGGCCCTCAGCGGTGCCCAAGCGGCCTGCGGATCGCAAGGCAGCAGTGTATGGTTCCCTGATTTGCGCAAGGACGAGATGCTGGTCGACTTCGACATCATGGTCAAGTTCTAGTGTTGGCGCAGAATTTTTGAAGCGATTTCGCTTAACGCGCTGAGTGATCTTAGAGGGGAGGTGGGACACGTTCAGGCACTGGCGGACTGTGCTCGCGATCATTGCAGCGGTGTTCCTAACCGAAGCCGTCGCAGGGAATGTCGCCGCAGCCCAAAGCGAGAAATCAACCGGTGTAGTTTCTCCAACTTCGGAGGCCGAAAAGGCTGAAAGAGAAAAGGGGCTCGCGGCCGCAACCGAGGCGGCTAAACAACTGTTGCTCGCGATGGACACGAACAAGAGTGGAAAGGTCTCGAAGGAAGAATGGATGGAGTTTATGGAGGCAGAGTTCGACAGGCTCGACACAGATCATAAGGGGCAACTAGACGTAAAAGAATTAACGCAGTCACGGGTACGAGTGCGTCCATATGTCGGCAAGTGATCTCGAGTGAGCCTGCGACTCGGGGGATGGAAGAGGTGTGCGGATACAGAGTGAGTGCTTCCGCTGCGTGCCCAGGAGGCGTACGGTCCCTGGAGATCCTGCATTGGTAGGGATGCGCTGAAGTTTTCGGGGCACGATCCAAATGCTGACGTGGGCTGGACTGAGATGAAGAGTTGGAAAAGTGTTGAGAGTGTTTTGTGTGCCCGGTCTCCCATCTCTGCTGGCGCTGGTGGGCTGTAGTGCGCACGCTGACCCCGTGGTGGAGGCGCCGTCTCCCGCAACATTGTGCCTGGTGCGGACCCTAGCTTGTTCACGGTAGATCATCCTGAGCAGTTCCCGCTCGCGGCTGCCGCCAGATCGAACTGGCGCGCAGATTCCTGAACGTCGTCAGTAACGCCCGGGCCGGTCTGACCTGCTATCGGCAAACTTCCGCTGCAAGCCTGAATAGGTTGTGACCATACGGAAGGCCAGACGCATGCGATTAAAAGCAAACTGGTAATAGCATAGGTAATTGGCTGCCGCGTCCGCCGCGAGCCATTCCACGGTCCTGAGCCAAGGATTTCTTTGCCGTTCCTGTCCCGCCTATGCTTCGAACAGTTATGATTCGCTGCGATCTATTGCGTAATGCGATCTTCGCGCGTAAACTGCACTGCAGAGTTGGGCGCACGGGAAGTTATTTCCTGTCGCGGACTCCATCTCGACGGACAAATACCAATCGTTAGACCTGCAAGCGCATCGCGGGATTAGCAGAGAAGAGAAAAGAAAATAGTTTCGCGCGGAGGCACAATGGTTACACGAGATAGATTGAAAAACTCTGCACTTCGTTTGTTGCTCGCGGCTGCTTGCATTTCGATTGTGCTGCAAGGGTGCGAAAAAAAGCAGCCCGCTGCTCCCGCCGCTTATCAGCAGCCAAAGGCTGTTTCGCGCGTGGAGGTCGAACCCACGTCTACGGGTCCGTTAGTGATCAAGACCGCAACTGCGGAATTTGATATCACTCAGCACGGTTATGTCGAAGCGTTCTTACTACGCGAAGGCCGGCGGCTCACACTCGACGATCCCGCAGAAGAGACTGCTGGCGGTGGCATCGTCGTAGCAGGGAAGCCAGTCCATGATTTCGTTCTTGATCTCAACAAGGCTGTGGTCACTGACGCCACCGGCAAGCTCGGAACTCTCGGCAGGCGGGTTGACATTGCGGGACACAGTGCGTCCGGTTTGGATGAAACGCTCTCTGTCGAAGTTTACGACGACTTTCCAGGCATGGCGCTGGTAACCGCTTCGTACAAAAACGTGGGGACCAAAGATGTTGTGCTCGACCGCGTAAGTACGCAAGAGCACCGTATCAACGCCTCACTTGCCGATGCTAAGTCTGCGCCGCACCAACTCTGGTCATTTCAGGGTGCAAGCTTCACCTGGGGACAAGACGAAGTGCTGCCAATTCCCGCAAAGTTTTCCCGCCCCAATCTCATGGGAGGCGTCGTGCCCAAGCAAGGCACGGGAGGCGGCGTTCCTGTAAATGCCTTTTGGACGGCAGATGTTGGCGAAGCGATAGGTCATATCGAGACTCTACCTTTGGTTCTGTCATTACCGGTAAGCGTGGGCGCCGACGAACGCATCCAGACAAACCTGACTCTGGAGCCGAACACAACTCTGAAGCCCGGCGATTCCTTCGCCACTCCGCGAAGTTTCGTTGCGGTGTACCACGGTGATTTCTACGAGCCTTTGAGAACGTACTCGCTCGCGCTGCAGAAAGAAGGCTGGACTCTGCCGAAGCCAAATCACGAGTCTTACAACATTGCCTGGTGCGGTTGGGGATATGAATTCAATGTGACTCCCGCACAAATGCTGGGTACAGTTCCTAAGCTGAAAGAGATGGGGATCAAGTGGGCAACGCTCGATGACCGCTGGTTTAACACGTATGGCGACTGGGAGCCGCGTGCGGAGACCTTCCCCGGCGATTCGATCAAGAAGATGACGGATGAATTTCATAAGCAGGGCATCAATGTGCAGCTCTGGTGGTATCCGTTGGTGGCGGAAGATGGCCAGGGAAAATGGGAGTCGCATAAATATGTTGTTTCGAAAGTGGTGAAAGAACATCCAGACTGGCTGGTGTTGGGCAAGGACGGCAAGCCGGCGCGTGTGTTCCGAGGACTCGCCGTCCTGGATCCAGCCTTGCCGGAAGTGCAGGCTTACTACAAGAAGCTGACGGAGAAATTCATCAACGACTGGGGCTTCGATGGGCACAAGCTCGACAATATTTACACGGTTCCGGCTTGCTACAACCCCAAGCACCATCACAAGTCGCCGCAGGATTCCATCAACGCGATGGCCGATGTCTACAGGATTATCTATCAAACGACTCGCGCCCTGAAGCCGGAAAGCGTAACCCAAATCTGTCCCTGCGGCACCACGCCAAACATTGCCTGGCTTTCTTCGATGGATCAGGCTGTCACGGCCGACCCGGTAGGCGCCGTGCAAGTCCGCCGCCGCATCAAGTGGTACAAAGCGCTGCTCGGCCCGCAAGCTGCGATCTACGGCGACCACGTTGAGCTTACGGATATGCCGCAGACAAAGCCGGGTGAGTACAAAGAGATTGGCCGCGATTTTGCATCCACTCTTGGAACTGGAGGAGTTCTCGGGACAAAATTTACCTGGGGAGATTCAAATCCCAAGTTCCAGAGAGTAGCCCTGACCCCGGAGAAGGAAGAACACTGGAAGAAGTGGACGGCGCTCTACAACCAGAAGATGCTCTCCAACGGAGAGTTCAAAGATTTGTACATCTACGGATATGACTTCCCCGAAGCCTACGCCATCGAGAAAGACGGCAAGATGTTCTACGCCTTCTACTCACCCACGGCAGATGCGGCTTGGAAGGGAAAGATCGAGCTACGAGGCCTGGCGCCGGGGAAATATCGCGTTCACGATTATGCCAACGATAAGGATCTGGGCGAAGTCGATGCCGACAACCCCACGATGAATGTGGACTTCACGGGAAGCCTGCTGCTGGAGACTGCCAAGGAATAAGTTTGTCGGTTTCAAACCCAAGCGGCTTTTTCCCGGCTGCCGAGGGTCTGACTCATGAAAGCGCGTACCAAAACCGATTAGAGTAGGAGGAAGCTGGGTTCCTAGTCGGTGCACCATAGTTGGCCAGATTTCTCGTCTTCAGAAAAGTTGCCCTGATGGTGTAAGGCGGTTGACGCTTCTCTAACGCCCCAGAAACTTCTTGACAATGTTTAAAAGCGAAAGTAAAAGTAATCGAACGTAATAATATGTCATAGCTGGACCCTGCCCGCAGGTAGCGACTGCGACAGTACTTGAAAGCCTACACATCCGCCCTCTTTTAGCGGCATGTGTCAAGGGAGGTTTGCTATGAAGAGTTCGCGTATTTCTCGCCTTTTCGTTTGTGTGACCCTGTCATTCTCATGGTTTGTCCTTTCGCCGCCCACATGGGCGCAAAAGGACGCCGGCGCCATTGTGGGCACGGTAAAAGATACGACTGGTGCGGTCGTCGTTGATGCGGCGGTCGAGGTCACGGATGTCGAGCGCGGGCAAACCTTCAAAACGACCACCAACGACTCGGGCGAGTTTGTGGCCAGCCCATTGCACGTTGGCCGGTACAAAGTGACGGTGGCGAAGACTGGTTTTAAAAAGGCCGTGTCAGAGACGGTTGAACTGAACGTTCAAGGGCGCGTCGCGGTTAACATTGCGCTGCAGGTGGGGCAAATCAGCGAAGAGATGATTGTGACTGGGGCCGCACCCCTGTTGGAGACGGAGACCTCTGAATTAGGACAAGTAGTCGACCAGAAACGAGTCAGCAACTTGCCGCTCAACGGACGCAACTTCGCGCAACTGGCACTGCTCAGCACCGGCACCGCGCCCAGCGAACCCGGCGCCCGCGACGAAGGAGGTTACGGCTTCAGCGCGAATGGAGCGCGATCACTGCAGAACAACTTTCTGCTTGATGGTGTGGACAACAATTCGAATCTGCCAGATCTCCTCAACGAAACCAATTTCGTGATTCAACCTCCCGTAGAGGCCTTGCAGGAATTCAAGGTCCAGACGAACGCGTACAGCGCGGAATTCGGGCGTGGCAATGGGGCGATCGTCAATGCCGTCATAAAGTCGGGAACCAACCAGATCCACGGATCCGCATGGGAATTTCTTCGCAATAATAAGCTTGATGGCCGCAATTACTTTGACGATCCTACCAAGCCCGTCCCGCAATATCAGCAGAATCAGTTTGGAGCCACCTTCGGCGGTCCAATCGATATTCCACATCTTTACAATGGACGAAATCGAAGTTTCTTTTTTGTCGATTATGAGGGCTATCGCGTACGGCAGGCCCAGACCCAGACCGCGTTTGTACCGCCGACGGCGTGGCGGATGGGAGACTTCTCCAGCCTGATCGACTACACGAATGTGACGGGAACCGATTGCAATGGGGCGCCGACTTACGCCGGCGAAATTTTCGATGCCCGCCTGGCACAAGCTACCTGCGGCGTTCCCTTTCAGTATGACGGCACCGGCAAGCCCCTCAATATCATTCCAGCGACTCCGGTGGTAGCGGGAGGAGGTTCGCTCGATCCGCTCGCGCTGCGGTTGGCCGCGCTTTACCCAGTTGCAGGACCTATCCAGGCGAGCGGCAATAACTTTCTGGCGAATCCGGTGCGGCAAGAAACACGCAACAATTTCGATGCTCGCGTAGACCAGAAATTTTCCGACAAGGACAATGCCTTTGTCAGATTCAGCATTGAGAACCAGCCGAGCTTTATTCCCGGCACGTTTGGGGGGCTGGCGGATGGCGGAGGATTCTTCAGCGGCAACGAAAACTTTTCCTATCGTAGCGTGGCCATCAGTGAGACGCACGCTTTCAGGTCAGACCTGATCAACGAATTCCGGTTGGGCTACAACCGCATCAATGCCCAGCGCCTTGAGCTTAATGCCAACACAAATGTGGCGGCTGATCCCAGCATCAACTTCCCGGGCGTTCCATTTTCTCCTGGAATCGGCGGACTGCCGCAGCTGATTTTCAGCGACGTGGCGACATTGGGGAGTCCAACGTTTCTCCCCTCAAGGGAACTGCAGAATTCCTACACGCTTTCTGAAAACCTAACTTGGGTACGCGGACGGCACACGTGGAAATACGGGACGGAGATCCGTCGCGAGGAGTTCACCATCTTCCAACCGGCAGCGGCACGTGGAACTCTCAACTTCGACAGCACATTCACAGACAATCCAGCGGACATCGGCTCAGGCGGCACTGGATTCGCCTCGTTCATGGCCGGGCTTACGAGTGGGGGAAGCATCAACAACTTACACAACGTCGACTACTTCCGCAACACGTATGCGTTCTACGCGCAAGACGATTGGAAGGTCACGCCGAACCTGGTCCTGAACCTCGGGTTGCGCTACGAATTGTTTGGAACAGTTTCGGAACGATTCAACGACACCGGAAATTTTGACCTGAGCGATCCGACCGACCCCACCATCATCGTTCCAAAAGGTAAAAATGCGGCATTGACGCCATATATTGCGCAATACGTAAACGTCAGCGCCACCGGGAGCCGCGGCCTGATCAACTCTGACCGAAATAATTTCGCTCCGCGCGTTGGCTTGGCATGGGAGTTCATGCCGAAGGCAGTGCTGCGGGCCGGATACGGCATCTTTTATGGTGGACAGGAAAACGGACCCTATTCGAATCCGAGCCCGGGCTTCAACCCGCCTTTTTTTGTGAATGAATCTTTTGTCGCACCCTGCGGCGCGCCGTCTGCCAATCCGGCGACGCAAGACTGTCGAGTTACTGGGATCCCGACGCTTGCATCGGGCTTTCCGGCGACAGCCTTAAGCAATCCGAATACGCCCATCTTCTTCTCTGTCGACCAGAACCTACGCACGCCTTATATGCAGCAATGGCATTTGGGAATTGAAAAAGAATTGCCGGGCGACAGCGTTTTCGCCTTGACCTATGGTGGCTCAAAGGGCACGAAGCTCTATACGTTTTTCAACGGCAACCAGGCGGCGCCAAGTGCGAATCCTGCGGATGCAACCGCTCCGCGGCGGCCAGTGTTTGCGTCCACTGTTGGAGATGGACCATGCACTTTGGCGACCCCGGACAATTGCAGTCCGGTCTTCGACACGGGTATCGATTGGTTCCGTTCAACCGGATCATCGAGTTATAACTCGCTGCAGGCGCGATTCGAAAAGCGGTTCTCCAAGGGATTGCAGTTTGAAGCCTCTTACACATGGGCGCACTCCATCGACATTGCCTCCAACGCAAACCTGGGACCGACGCAGAACAACAGTGACTTCCGCTACTTCAAGGATCCGCAAGCGGAGCGCGGTAATTCAGACTTCGATGTACGGCAGCGCTTGGTTGTGAATTCGATTTATGAATTGCCGGTCGGCCACGGCAAGAAATTCTTTGGCGGAGCCAGCGGATTGGCCAATCAAGTAGTCGGCGGCTGGCAGGTCGCGAACATCATTTCGGTCTCCACCGGCAATTGGTTCACGGTGCTCGACGCCGATGGCAACTTTGCCAATGCTGACGGTGGCGCGGGCGGAGTGTCGCAGCGGCCGGACCAGGTAGGAGATCCCAACCGGGCAGGGCCAGTTGCGGCCAACCCGGGTTGCGCCGCACCCAGTAAAATTCGCACCCCCTCCGCGTGGTTCAATACCTGCGCGTTCGTCGACCCGGTTTTGGGCTCCTTTGGAGACGTTGGCAGAAATACAATCGTGGCTCCGGGCTATACCACTTGGGACTTCTCGGTCTTCAAGAATTTTCGAACATCGGAACGAACAAATCTGGAATTTCGCTCGGAGTTTTTTAACATCCTGAACCATACCAACTTTCTGTTTGCGGACAGCGGACCTCAGAACGGCAACAACGCAACCATCTTGGGAACATCGCAGTTCGGCAGCCTCACGGCGGCACGGCCGCCACGGCAGATTCAATTTGCACTGAAGTTTAGTTTTTAGGCCGCGGTTAGCGATACTTCGACTATCCGTCGCACCCTTCGCGCCATGGGTGTTTGAATATTTACAGACTGTTCCTTCCGGATGTGTATCGCGAGAACGCTCTGCTTCCACTGAATACCGGCTTCAAGAAATGAATCTCGGTGCTGAGATCGCAGCTAAGAAGTTGCGATTGGAGATTGAATGCACGAACAAAAGATGGCCGCGCTTTTCCTTCTTCTTATTACCCTCAGTTCTACAACATCTGCCCAACAAGACTGGACCAACTATGCGCGCATCGGCGCCTACGGTCTGAAAGCCGACAACGCCGACAAAATCGTGGCGAATGCCGAAGAGACTGGTGTCTCCGGAATTGAAGTCGACAACGACATCCCCGGTCGCTACGAGAGCTTTCTTGACCCAAAAGCAAAATTGGAAGCAATTCGGTCCGTCGCCGTGAAAGCCCACGCCGCAGGAAATCATGCCTTTGTGTACATCGCCGGAACGGAATGCATCACAGCCAATGGCGATAAGGTGCCCCACACGCTGGCAAAGGATCATCCCGACTGGTTGCAGCGCAAGATTACCGGCGAACCCGCAATCTTTGGCGGAGGTTCCGCGTTTTGGATCGCCAAAGGCGATGAAGACGTATGGGTTACTCCTTATGCGCCCGAATGGCGAAAGACATATATGGAACGCGTACGGCAGATCGCCGCCACCGGCATCGATGGCATCTACGTCGACATTCCATACTGGATGACTCACTTTGATGGCTGGGAAGATACCTGGGCGAGTTTTGACGACTACACTGTGGCCGCATTCAAGAAGCAGACCGGTCTCGACGCGAAGAAGGACGTGAAGCTCGGAGATTTTTCGGACGCAAATTTCCGCCGTTGGGTCGACTTTCGCATCCAGACGTTTACCGATTTCATGCAAGAAATTGACCAGAACGCAAAATCAGTCAATCGGCAGATCAAAACCATTCCGGAAATCTACCCGGGAATTGAGCAAGAATCGGTCCGCGTAGGAGCGGACGTATACAGCCTCTACTCTGTCGTAGATGCGATCGCGCACGAATACGAATTCGGTGAGGGTGACCACATGGCTTCCTCTCGCACGCCACTGGATTGGTTCCGCTATCAGGTTGGCATGTACTCATTTCGAGCGTTCGCGCAGGGCAAAGCAACCTGGATCCTGAATTATTCCTGGGATGGCGACAAGAACGTGGACAGGCGCGAGGCCATGCTCAACCTGGCGATGTCTCAGATTATGGCGGGAGTAAACTTCTGGGACGCTCCCGGACACTCCATGGCTGGGTCTAACGATGCTCCAACCCGGAAAAAAATCTTCGCGTGGACCAAGCAAAACGAAAAGACGTTCTATCTACCGCGGACTTCGCTCGATCCGATTGGAGTGTACTTCTCTCCACAAACGCGCAACTACTATGCGGATGAATTCATACGCTCGTATCGCGGAATTCTGATCTTGTTGATGCAGTCCCATCGCGAGTTTCAGGTCGTGACTCCCCGGACGCTCAATGAGTTTCATGGCGAAACGCTGATCCTGCCCGACGTTCGCATACTCCGCGAGCAGGAGCGAAACTGGATCGAGCAATATGTAAAACAGGGCAAGAAACTCATCGTCACCGGCGAAGACGCCATTCCACTCGGAAATCAGCCAAATGTCGTCCGATTCCCGAAGTGCCCGGGGAAGGCCTATAACGCTGTGCTCGAAGCGGACTTCGATCACGCTACTCCGCAATTACAAGAAGCGATCCTCGACAACCTTCCGCCGAATCACGGTGTTGAGGTCTCTGCCTCTCTTTATGTTTCGACCTCCATCGCGCAAGTAAACGGCGCACCTCACGTGTTCCTTGCGAATTTTGCGGGATTGGTCGGCGGCAAGAACCCGGTACAGACTCCACAGACGGATGTGAAGATCAGTTTGCCAATAGTGCAGGGTAGTGCTGGATTCTTTCTGCCATTTCTCGGAGATGTTCAGAAAATAGACGGTACTGAAGCAAATGGGAGGACCACGTTTAAGCTGCCGCCCATCTCAAAAGGTGCGGTGTTCTGGTATGGCAGTGATCCGCACTTTTAGAACTCGAACCTAAGTCCGAACTGGAAATACCGCGGCGTTTCCCCGGGTGCGTCGCTGGTAACGGTCCCGAACAACGGATCTCCCACGAACGAATTAGGCTGCCCGAAGCGCGGATGATTGGTGAGGTTAAATATCTCAGCTCGCACTTCCAGCTTCGTACCTTCCTTGGGCACAAACGACTTATATAGATTCAGATCGATGTTGTGGATGCCATCGACACGCAGGCCGGAAAAGTATCGTGGAGCATTGCCGGGAGTCTGGTCTCCTGGGTTGGCAAAGCAGCTGGCATTGAGGAAAGGAGCCGGTGTCGCATTTTCCCAAGTCAAGGCCGCATCGTTCACGCTAAGCCCCGCCTTAAGCTGCGGACAGACCACGTTGGGACGCTGGGTGCCATTTGCCAGCTGCGGACTGGTAAGAGAGATCGCCATGGGTTGTCCTGATTGTTCCGTGATCAAGGTAGCGATCGACCAGCCTCCGACAACGGCATCGAGTACGCGATTCATGTCGCTGCCAATCCATTGGTTGCGGCCGACCGGCATGTCAATTACAACCGCGGCCGCCAGGCGCTGCGGTGTATCGTTGGCGCCGATACTGTGCTCCAAATTTAGACGGTCGAGTTGTTGAGGCATGCCGTTGGCGAGCGTCCCAATGAAGTTGTTCCTGCCTGCTGAAGACGTGTCAGTTGACTTTGACACTGTGTAGCTGCCCTCGAAACTGATGTGATGCGTAGTGCGCTTCTGGAAGCGAATCTGTATCGCGTTATACCAGGAGCTGGCTTCCTCCAACATCAGGCCCTCGAAGTCTCCGCTAAATTGCGGATAGGAATTGAGCAAATTTCCTAAAGCGATGGTCGAATTGCCATAGTTCGAGTCGGGCTCGTTGAAACAAGGGTGGGACAGCGACGGAGCACAAGGTGCCGTGAACAGAGGAGAAAATGGATTACCCACCTGCGTCTGCAGGAGGTTGCTTACGCAACTGGCATTATCGCAGGCCCCGACGCCGTTACCCTGAATGATGTCGTAATTGTTGTGCGCAGCCTGTGAAATCTGCGCCAGCAAAGTCGATGGGATGAAATCCCGGTTGTTGGTGCCCGACCATGGCAGATGGGTGCTCCGGTTTGCGGAGTAATCTACACCGAGCACGATTTGGCTCGGCAACTCCCTCTGGATTCCCAAATTCCATTGGTAGATATTGGCGTCTCGCGCGGCAGTCGTACCCAGATCGTTATTGTTGGCGTATCCCCAATTCGCCAGCGCGCCGTATTGCTTTCCCTGCGGACCGGTAAACCCACCTGGAAACGGATTTTCCAGAGTTGAGGATTGAGTGGCAAAATTATCATTTGTAAAAAATATGGTTGCAGTCTTGAGAAACGCAGTGCCTGGATATTGGAAGTTTGTGGCCGGGCTCATTCCAAAATAAATTCCGGCGCCGCCGCGCACGACTGTCTTCGAATCGATCGAGTAGGCGAAACCTAGCCTGGGACCAACGTCCTTGCGGTATACCGGGACGGTTCTATGGCTCGAGGTGGGGAACAGGGTAGTTCCGAATAACTCCTCCGAGGAGGGAATGTTTACGCCGTACGGCTGCAGAATCCCCTGGGCGCTGAGCGTGCCCTGCGGCGCGCTCGACGGGATAGAGTTCAGCGGAATATTGACGCCGGTGTCGGCCGTGAAGTCGCTGAATTCGATTCGGTTGTGGCGCTCATTGTACGGCGTACTCCACTGGTAGCGCACTCCGAGATTCACGGTCAGCTTCGAGTTTACTTTCCAGTCATCCTGAAAATAGAATCCTGTCTCCGCCGACCGATTGGCCACCGAAGGATAGACAATGAGTGAAGTCGGTTCCTGCGGGAAAGGGTTGACATTGTCGGCATAGCCGAAAAGAAGGCTGGCAAAGGGGTTGCCGGTCGGATTCCCCGATGCATCGGTGTCGCTATTCGGAGTCGGAGACGTTACAAAATCGCTAAAATTGAAAGAGCCAGTCGGATCGGGAGGTTGAAAGAAGTTGTTGTAGAAAAGTCTCTGCTCTCCGCCGAACTTCATCAAGTGCGAGCCTCTCGAGATCACGAACTGAGAAGAATAGCTGAGCAAGGTGTGCGCAAAAGTGGTATTCAGGGCGGACTGATCAAAAAGATTGGTCCACGATGAGGCGCCCACCATGTAGAACGCCGGCATTCGGTCTACGCCGTTGGCCTGCTGCAGCAACGCGGGTAATCCCTGAACGCCTGCCGGCAACGATGCATTGAAGCTGGAAATCGTTGGGACGCCGGGCGTCTCCACTTCATGCACGCGGTCAACCGCCGCGTGACTCGTCCAGACGATCCGCGGATTAATGGTTCGTGTGTATTCGAACGAGCCATTTTGCGCCAGTGTTGGTCCGTTCCCGATTCCGTCGTTGTCGAATCCATCTCCCAGGATTTCAGAAGTGTAAAAGTTGGACCATTCCCGGCTGTAACGAGCATTGATACTCTGCTTGTCGCTGATCTTGTGGTCCACCTTGATGTCGAACTGATAGTCCGGTGAATGCGCCGCCGTGGTGAAAACAAAGTTGTTGAATTCATTCCCATTCGTGGGTTGCGGATAAAGATTGAGTACGCCCTTCCCGATGGGGTCAATTTCGTTTTGGGGGATCACATTCGGAGGCCCGATCGGCTGGCCGCCGAGATTAAATCCAACCTGCGGCCTGACACAGGTTGCCGGGGTGGGGCAATTTACCTGTTTTGGATCGAAAATGTTCGTCGCTGTTGCGGAGAAGTCGCCAGTTCGTTCGGCTATAGTCGGTACGGAAGCGACATTGCTGGTCGCGGAGTCGCTGCGCACCTTTTCAAAATCGGCGAAGAAAAACGTTCGGTTCTTTCGGATCGGGCCGCCTATGGAAAAGCCGCCCTGGTCGCGCTTGCTGTCTGGTTTGGGGCTGGGCGCGGGATTAAAAAAATCGCGGGCATCAATCCCCGGACGCTGCAGGAAATACCAGCCGGTACCATGAAAATTGTTGGTCCCGCTCTTCAAAACCATGTTTACGACGGTACCGCCATTGTTGCCGAACTCCGCGGAAAAACTGTTGTTCTCAACCTTGAACTCCTGCACGCTCTCGACTAATGGCTCGTAGTAAACGTTCGAGTTCCCGCCTTCTCCCTGTTCCGGTGCGCTGATCAAGGCGCCATCCAGTCGCACCTCGGCGGTTGCATTGCGTTGACCGTTGGAAACGAAATTGGTTCCAGAAGGATAATTATCACTGGTGCCGGACCCGGCTACCTCGGTTACGCCTGCTGACAAGAATGTCATGCCAAAGAAATTGCGGTTAATAAGAGGGAGTTCTTTCACATACTCGCTTGTGATATCAGTACCTAGGGTTGCATTGCCCGTGTCGAGTAGCGGAGCTGTGGTTGTGACATTGACCGTCGTCGATGCGCCGGCCGTTTGCAGACTGAAGTTCAGCGACGATTCCTGGTCGACCGCCAGCACCACACCGGTTTTCTCCACCGGTCGAAAGCCGGGGGATTCCGCCGTAACGCTATAAGTGGAAGGGCGCAACCCGGTGAAAAAATACGAACCCTTATCGTCGGTGTGCGCCAAACTGGAAATGTTGGTGCCAACGTCCTTGATCGTGACCGTCGCGTTGGGCACAACCGCTCCACTTGAGTCGGAAACGACGCCGCGCAGTTGCGCGCGGTAATTGCCCTGCGCCGCCGCCAAGGCTGCGCAGGCGAGAAACAACCACGTCAAAAGAAGAATACGTCCGGTCAGCCGCATGGGGCTCCTCGTTGCAGACATCGCGAAGTATTTCGTTTGCTTGCGGTTTATTGCGATAGTAATCTTTGAACAGTCGGTCTTTCCGTGTCAAGGTAAATGTTTGGTCAAGCAGTGGGAGCCGGAAGATGGTCCCTGTATGCAAGAAATGTGTAAGATCGTAGGGTGCCCGCTCCTTAATCCGATTTTCAGGACTGAGTTATTTTTAAAATCAAATTCAGATAGCAATCTGGTTTCGAGTAGTTATAAAATGTTTCTATCTGTTTCATTATAAATTGGCTGAAATGCCGGTTAGATTGAGATGCGTCGCGGTTTTCCCACAATTTTTAAGGAGGATCCCTTGCAGAATTCGCTGCAGACTCTGCTGGAGCTGCCTGATGAGGAAAAGGACGAGCGGGGAATCCGCTACACCCCGAACGAGATCTCCCAGCAGCCCGACTCTTGGCTGGCAACCTACCAAAAATGCGAGCATGAGCGAGAAGAAATCCGTTCTTTCCTGAAGAGATCCGGAGTCGGGTCACAAAATCTCTCTGCCCCGAGCATCTTCCTCGTCGGCGCTGGCACCTCCGACTATGTCGGACGCGCCGTGGCCGACCTAATGAGACAGTGCTGGTCTTGTCCCGTTTGGGCTGTCCCCAGTACTGATTTGCTTATCAACCTGGACAATCTGATCCTGCGAGACCGCGAATACGTGTGGATCTCCTTCTCCCGCTCCGGCGACAGCTCTGAGGGCGTTGCTGTTCTCGAAAAAGCGCTCGCAAATTATCCTCATGTTCGTCATCTCGTGATTACGTGTAACCAGTCTGGACGAATGGCGGAACTCTGTTCTCAGAATCCAGATAAAATGTTCGCTCTCATTCTCGACGAGGCCGTGAATGACCGCGGTCTGGCTATGACAAGTTCATTTAGCAATATGGTGGTTGCAGGCCAGTGCCTGGCGCACTTCGAGGCCATGGAGCGATACAGACAAATCCTGGCGAACCTCAGAGAAATAGGCAGCAAGTTCCTGCACGAGGCAGCGGATATCGCTTTCCGAATCGCAGGAATGAACTTCTCAAAGGCCTGTTTTCTTGGTTCTGGACCACTCGCGGCGGTTGCAAACGAGTCCGCATTGAAGTTGCTCGAACTCACAGCTGGAAAGATTCACACCATCTCGGAGTCGGTCCTGGGATTCCGCCACGGCCCGATGTCGGCTTTGGACAAGAACACGTTGTTCACGCAGTTCATTTCAACCGATCCTCGTCGGCAAAAGTATGAACTGGATCTGCTAACGGAAATACGGGACAAACGTTTGGCGGGAATTACGGTAGCGGTAGCGCCACAACATCTTCGGGGACTCGAATCCCTGGCGGATTATGTGCTTTCCCTGGATGCGCCAGCAACGTTAAGAGACGAATACCGGCCTCCTGTGGATGTTATGTTTGCCCAATTGCTTGGTCTGTTCTCGTCGTTGAATGCCGGTCTGCGGCCGGATCATCCAAGTCCAAATGGCGCTATCAACCGGGTTGTTGCGCACCTCCAGATTTATTCCTAGGAATCCAACTATGTGTGCTCCCCTTCGGCTCGTTTGCCTGTCGTTCGTGGCGTTGTCGATCGTTTTCTTGCCGAACATGGCGATTACCGGAACGACTCGTGCGACGACGAGCTCATCCTCTCCTCTCTATGACGTGGAACCTGGCGAAGCCCATGCCAGCATCCGCAAAAATCAGATCATTCTGGAAAACAACATGTTCGCCGCGCGATGGTCTATCTCCCAGAGCGCAGTCAGCAAAGCGGAACTGGTCGTACACGCCGTTGCGCCCGAATCCGAGAAGAGCATCGCGCTCTCGCAAAACATTTTTGTCCTCGAGTTCAAAGACGGCACTATCCTTCTGTCTGCGGACATGCGCATCAAGGACGGCCCCCGCATCGAGGACCTGAATGTCGAATCAGAAGCCTCGCGTGCGGCGCAACACCTTGCCGGGCGGCAGGTCGTCATGCGCCTTGAAGACTCCCGCGAAAGCCTATCGGTCATATGGCGTGGAATTCTGCGGAATGACTCGAATTATCTAAGGCAGGAGCTTTCAATCCGTGCTCTTCACCACGATAGCTCCATTCTCGCGGTCGACCTCTTCGACTTCAAGGCTTCTAACGCACAAGTAATCGGTACAGTGAAGGGCTCTCCCGTAACCGTAGGCGAAGCTTTCTTTGGATTTGAGCATCCACTTTCCACCTGCGCCGTCAAAGACGACGAGGTGAAATGTGCCATCGCTCGCGAATTGCCGTTGCGCGCAGAACAGACAGTCACCTATTCCTCCGTAATTGGCCTGTCTCCAGCAGGTCAGATGCGGCGCGGTTTCTTGAACTATCTCGAACGCGAGCGCCCCCGTCCTTATCAGCCCTTTCTGCATTACAACTCGTGGTACGACATCGGATTCAATAATCCGTATGATGAAGCATCCGCTCTCGATGTGATTCGCTCTTTTGGCAGCGAATTAGTGCAAAAGCGTGGAGTGAAGCTGGATTCGTTTTTGTTCGATGATGGTTGGGATGATCCTCACACGCTTTGGAGCTTTGGCCCCGGATTTCCAAATGGATTCATCCCCATCAAGGCTCTGGCAGAGACGTACGGAGCAGAACCCGGCGTCTGGCTCTCGCCGTGGGGAGGGTACATGCAGGCGAAAGAAGAGCGTCTCAAGTACGGCCGCCAGCAGGGGCTGGAAATAAACGAGGGAGGCTTCGCGTTGTCAGGTCCTAGGTACTACGCGCGCTTCCGAGATGTCACCCTGAGATTTATTCGCGACTTTGGGGTCAATCAGTTCAAGATCGATGGCACAGGAAATGTGAATAGCGTCTTGCCCGGAAGCGAATTTGACAGTGACTTCCAGGCGGCGATCAACCTCATGAGTAACTGGCGTTCGGTCAGTCCATCCATCTTCATCAACCTCACGACTGGAACCTACCCTTCACCTTTCTGGTTGCAATACGCCGATTCCATTTGGAGGGGCGATGATGACCATAGCTTTGCCGGCGTCGGTTCCTGGCGCGAGCGTTGGATCACTTTTCGCGACGGCGCTACCTTCCGTGGCGTGGTACAGCAAGGGCCGTTATTTCCGCTAAACTCCCTCATGTTGCACGGCATTATTTATGCGCGTCACGCCGAACATCTCGACACCGATCCAGGCAATGATTTTGCCAATGAGGTCCACTCCTACTTCGGCAGCGGCACGCAGTTGCAGGAAATGTACATCACCCATTCGTTATTATCGGACGATGACTGGAACATGCTGGCCGAGGCCGCTAACTGGTCACGCAAAAATGCCGATATACTCGTCGATACTCACTGGATTGTCGGAGATCCGAATAAACTTGAAATTTACGGCTGGGCGTCCTGGTCGCCAAGAATGGGCATTCTCACGCTTCGCAATCCAAGCGACAAACCCCAGACCTATTCCGTCGATGTCGCCCAGGCCTTTGAGCTGCCACGACGTGCGCCCCGAACATTCCAGGCGCGCAGCCCTTGGCGCAAAGGTAAAGACAAAGATGGCGACACGAAGCCGGTGCGGTTGGAAACAGGCAAGCCTTACACGTTTTCACTGAGACCTTTTGAAGTTCTTAATTTGGAAGCATTGCCCGAGCAGTAGCAGGTCGCATGTCGCAAGGTTCAGGAAGGAAGCCCCTCATGTCGACGCTGGATGTGTGCGTGGTTGGTGAGATCAATCTGGATTTGATTCTCTACGGTCTGCCGAAAGAGCTCGTTCTGGATCGTGAACTTAGCCAGCGGTCTCGCGCTCACGTTGGGCAGTTCGTCTGCTATTTTTGCTCACAACCTGGCCACGCTCGGGAGTAAGGTGGGGTTCGTCTCGAAAACGGGTGGTGATGCTCTCGGAAAAATGGCTCTGGAGAGACTGGCCGCTGCTGGTGTTGACGTGAATCGTGTGATGCATGCGACCGGGTCGACTGCCACTGGGCTGACCGTCGTTTTGCCTTATTTGCAGCAGCGCTACATGTTTACTTTTCCCGGCACAATGTTTGAGTTGCAGTATTCCGATGTCGACATGAGATACGTGCTGTCTGCGCGTCATTTGCACGTCTCATCGTTTTTTCTGCATCGCGCATTGCGGCCGAAAATTGGCGATCTGTTCCGTCAGGCCAAGACCGCCGGGCTCTCAACATCTCTCGATACTAACGACGATCCTGAGAACAAATGGTCTCGGGATTTGTTAGACGTTCTCAAGTACGTAGATGTTTTTCTCCCCAACGACCGCGAGGCAAAAAAGATCGCCCGCACAGATGACCTCTCGCAAGCCATCAACCTGCTTGCAGGACTGGCGAGGGTGGTGGTGGTAAAGCGCGGCGCTTCAGCGGCCATCTGCCGCTCCGGCCAGGAGCAGTGCAGTCTCATGCCTCCAAGTGTAAAACTCGTCGACGACGTTGGCGCAGGGGATAGCTTCGACGCAGGGTTCATCCATCAATTTTTGACGGGGGCGAAACTCGAGGACTGTCTGGCCTACGCAAATCTGGCTGGAGCCTACTCCACCACGAAAGAAGGTGGCACGGAGGCGTTCCGCGACCGCAGCGCGCTTACTAATTTTATCCGCCAGCATCGGAACACTCCGGGCCGGGGCGCTCCCGCGCCAAAGGGGTAACACTCCAGCCCGAAACGCTCAAACCAGCGTCACGTCAATGCCGGCATTTTTCAGCGCCTGAAGATCGGACTTCTGAATGCCTTTGTCGGTGATGACTTGCTGTAAAGAGGTAGGGGGTACGATGAGCGACAGACTACGGCGGCCAAACTTACTGGAATCGCAGACCGCAATCGTACGTTTGGCGATTTCGGTCATGATTCGATTAACCTTGGCTTCCAGCAGGTTGGGCGTGCTAAGGCCATAGCTGACATCGAATCCATCCACTCCCAGAAACAGTAAGTCGGCACTGAGTCGACGAAGCGTCTCTTCTGCGATAGGGCCAACCAGCGAGAAGGAATTCTTGCGCACCGCGCCCCCGGTCAGGATCACCTCGACCGAGGAGTTTGAAAGCTCAGCAGCAATATTCACGCCGTTGGTGATGACGGTGAGGTTCTGCAGATTGCGCAAAGCGCGGGCAATTTCGGTTGTGGTTGTCCCCGAATCCAGGATCACAACCTGGCCTTCGGAGACCAGGCGCGCCGCGGCCGAAGCAATGCGAAGTTTCTCCTTCCTGTGCAGACGCTCTTTTTCGTGGAGAGACGGATCTTCGAGGGCACCATCGTGCAGAGGAAGGGCGCCTCCGTGTGTGCGTTGGATCAACTTCCGCACGTGTAGCACTTCCAAATCTTTTCGGATGGTAACCTGCGAGGTGTGAAACTGCTGTGCGAGATCGGCTACCAGCACTCGCCTTTCACGTTGCAACAATTCGAGGATCGCGCGACGGCGCTCCTCATTGAGTAAATTGTTTCCTTCGCTAGCGCGCATCTTGGCGTCATGCGTTGTACCACTACGCACAGGGACGATTCTTTATATCGTATGTCCGGCACATCAGCAACCAGCGCAGCATTGAAGTAGAAACGCCATTCGGCCGGCGGGGGATGGGTTCATTTATACGTACTTCCAGATCGGCTTCATCGTGATCCTCGACAAACTCAATGCTGAGCGCCTTCCTGGGCATCGGGGTCTTCACGAAAAGTGGTGGAGGCGGCGGGAGTCGAACTATTCAGGGTATTGATAACACGTAACTTATTGATTCCAGGAAGTGCCACAACGGCCAAAAAGGCTCCATTACCCGATCCATTGTACGATTATTGTACGAAAATGCTTTTCGCTTTGGAGTCCGGAGACAGCAGACAGCGACCGTATTTATCCCACAGATTCGCCGAGATAGATCGAGAAGAATAACCGGATTGCCCTGCGACGGCAGCGCGAAACCCAATCACCCCGGTTTCCTATGCTATTCCTGCCAGGAATAGCTGTCCGCTGAACATTCATTGGACAGAGTGATTAAGTGAGGTTAGCTTTGCGCCAAAAGCGGCCGTTTTGAGCGGCTCCGGGAGGTGCATATGCCACATAAGCCCAACCCCATCTCGTCCGCCCAATCGAGAACTTTCTTCTATCGAAGTGGGCACGTCCAACTGCGGCGGTTGTTGGCCTACTTCTTGTTGCGCCGGTGGCCGCGATGGCACAGGGTTCACCGTTCGACACTGGCTTTAACACCATTCAAGCCCTTTTCACTGGCACCATCGCAAAGGTTGCAAGTCTGGTTGCGATCGTGATCGGCGGCTACGGCTTCGCGCACGGCGAACCTGGTGCAAAAAAGGCGCTGGCGGGAGTTGCCGCCGGAACGGGCATTGCCGTTATGGCAGTGAATGTTTTGAGTTGGCTCTGGAGCGTATAGCGCTCGACCTGCGCCCATCTTTAGACGAGGAAGAGTGGCAGCACCCACACTTGTGGACTTAATTGGCTCGGTGTGCGTTAGGTAAGATCCCGATGGCCAGGTACCCTAGCTGCCTTTAACGAAACTTCAATTCGGCAGATTGAGCTTCTTCAACAAAGCGGCGTATCGCGGATCTTTGTGCAAGCTCTTCAGGAGGGGGGTCCACTTTCGTCTCGATCAAATCGTCACTATGCATAGCGGACGCTCGGTCCAGCTACTAAACGCTTCGTCGGACTGGTTTCGGAAAGCATAAACCTCGGCGATCAGGTACTCACTGCCTGCATGGTATTTCCCAATTAACTCGCTCAGTGCAGCGTCCGACTCCTTTTTCCGACCAAGCGCGTGGTACGCTATCGCATAGAGAGACTCACGAAACGAGTCATTGTGCACTCGCTCGATTTCAGGCAAAGCATCTTGCGGTCGTCCTTGCGTGATATATATCGCTCAAGAAGATATGGCCGTTCCAAACATCGGGGTTCAGCTCAATGGCCTTCTTGAGATCCGCTACAGCTTCGTCCAGCTGCTTTGAGGCCTGCACTGCATCGAACCGGCTAAGTTGACTGTTTTCCGGACACTTGTTATGAATCGAGAGATCCGATGCTTACACGACGAAGGTTTCTTGCCACCGCGGCCTGCACCATGGCTGCAGCACGTCTTCACGCGCAGGGCCAAAGCAAGGTCCGGGTTGCCCTCAGCATCCCCAAGGATGCGACTGGTCCGCATATGCCGATCGACTTTGTCGGCCTGTCTTATGAGGTCCAGCAACTTGCGGATCCCACTTTCTTTTCGGCGCAGAACAGCGGCTTGATTCGCGAGTTTAAAGCACTCTCGCCAACTGGTGTTCTCCGCCTTGGCGGCAACACCAGCGAGTTCGCTTACTGGAAGCTTAAGCCTGACTCTCCCGAACCAGAGCATCCTCAAGTGCGTGAAGTTGTGGGCGAGCCGAAAGCGCAGTACTACGCTGTGACGCCCGAGATAGTCAGAAAGCTGGCGGAGTTTCTCCAAGCCACTGGTTGGACTTGCGTGTACGGCATCGGGATGGGTACGAATACACCGGCGCGCGCCGCCGAGGAAGCGGTCTTTGTAGCCGAGACGCTGGGCGACCGCCTCCAGTATTTCCAGATCGGAAACGAGGCGGATCTATTTGACCGGCACCTACGCGATCCGAAAACATGGTCTGCCAAGACGTACCTGCAAGAATGGCTCTCGCTCGCGTCCGCTATCGCAGCTCGTGTGCCGGCAGCAAAGTTCGGCATGCCTGATGTTGCCGGCGCTGTGTCATGGCTGACTGAGATTGCTGATCTTTGGCTTTCCATACAGGCCCCGCCCCGCGTAACCACCCTGACTCATCATTATTACTTCGGCGGCCCGGCGACGAACCCCGAGGTTAACATTCCGAACCTGCTGAAACCGGCGACGATGCACAAGGTGCAGAACACGGCGAATATCGCATCGGCCGCAGCCAGCAAGATGGGTGCGCGCGTACGCATGACCGAAGGCAACACTTGCTATCGTGGAGGTAAGCCGGGTGTCTCCGACGTGTTTGCCGCTGCGCTTTGGTCTGCCGACTATTCGCTCCTTCTGGCCAGTAATGACTATTCCGGCGTCAATCTGCACGGTGGTACTGGCAAATCTGTGGCCAATTCCGTTGGCGGATCTCTGCCCGGCGACTCGCTTCTCGAAGCGAAGGGCGAAACTCCCGGACAGATTGCCGCGCATCCCCATCCTTTCTATACACCGATTGGGACATTTGGCTCGGACTATGTGTTGGAGCCGGTCGCGTATGGGCTCAAGTTTGCGGGCTCATTCAGCGGCGGAACACTGTTGAAGACCGAGTTCTCCATGAAGCTGCAGGCTACGGGAGTCAATGCAACGGCGTATGCCGCGAAACTGCCGGGCGGGCACACGTCCGTCATCATTCTGAACAAGGACGCGGCAGCAGATCTTGAAGTGGAACTCGACTTTGGTCACGACGCGAATGGAGTGGTGCAAACCGAGACATTACACGCACCGGGACTAGACAGCCGCGAAGCGCACATTACAACGTCACCGAACACCGACTCGCTCAAGCAGGGCAAATGCTCCGTTATTGTTCCCCATGCAACCGGATTACGTGTGACACTGAGTTGACTCGGTCACAGGTTGCAATTCATCTGCGAACCGGTTTGAAGTCGAAATAAGCCAGATTCATGTTTCCGTTCGTCAATATGTGCACGGTGAGAACATTCGTCCCTTTGCTCAGACGGACTTTGAAAAGTTGCGACGCCAGATTCCAATGGTGCCATTGGCGCCAGGCAAGCGGGTCTGCCGGGTCATTCGTTGTCGTGATCTGCAGAGGTCCGGTCGCGTCCTTTCCGTTCACATCGAGTGATATTGTTCCGCCGCGGTTCGATGTGTAAAGGAAATCGGCCGCGTATGTTCCCGAGTGCGCTACATCTATCGTCATGTTTAACCACTCTCCGGGTTCGGTCCAGCCAACATACGGCAGGTCGGCAGGAGGAACGACCTTGTCGAAGGAGTTGTCATCAATCGGATCCGGCTTCCGGTTGAACTTCGTGTAGGAAGTATCCACTCCGTCATGGATACGAAATTCATTCAGGTAGGTCCCATCAGCCGGATTCAACTCTCCGCTGCCGTGATTCTTTGGATCGGTGTCATGATACGCAACTCCCTCGCCACCCAAGTCATAGTAGGCGCACAAGACCTTTCCCGGTATTTTTTGTGGACCCCCACTATAGCGGGTGTCGTGATAAGGCAAGCCTTTATACTGGCTCAAGAATGATTGGGAAAACGCAATTGCCGGGAACATCAATGCCGCTACGAAGCATAAGGAAAACGCTCTCCGGCTCATCCTGCCTCCCTGAGTACCGATAACTTATCTGCAGTTGCGCAACTCCGCTATCAGCGGCAGCGACGCCCAAGTATGTTCCGCACGTCAGACTTGGAACAGCTCGATCCCGTGCGCTTTTCCGAGATTGCGCGAGTACTTCTTGTCCGTCCCATTATTCCAATGCTCATGTACGCCAAGGCTGCGGCATCGGATGCCGTCGCGTTCAGGATCATAGAACGTCTTCGAAGGAGGGTCGTTAGCCAAAGCAGATTCGCGCAAGTAGTTATCGGCATTCGCGATATCCGGGAGATCGGGCCATTCCGAAGTCAGAAAATCGAAGCCCACGGAATCGATCGCTACGCTGTCAAGCGACATGAAGATGCTATTTGGCCACGCATCATTGAACGGCGCCATCTTCCATTTGCGGTGAGGCGGGCCATCCACATTGTCATTCGCGTAGAGCCCATCGATAAGAAAAAGCATGGTTTTTTCGCCGAGATCCTTATGACCCAGAAAATCGGTGAATGCGGAGTAACTTGCCGAACCATCTTTGTTGTGATGGAAACCATCGTGCGCGTTCTTGTGCCAGTCGGGATTGATACTCGTAGCACCGAACAGGTTTTTCGCGCAAAGTGTCACGCCTGAACTCACATGCGCTCTCATGACTGCAGCATCAATTAAGTAGCTGGCTTCAACGACTGTGGTGTCTAGTCCTTTGGCGTTGTTGCTTTCAATTGAGAAAGGGATCGCGTTGGGTTTGAACTCGGCCTTTAGTCTTCCATCGCCTCCGATATGGTCCACAAACACGACACCGGGAAACTCACGGTGAATCTTGTCGTAGAGATTGCTTGGTATGAATCGGCTGGAATCGAAGACGGTGATCGATGTTTGTGGGACTCGTCCCGATCCAGTCAACTGTCGGACAAGCGAAAGGATCAGATGGGGCGAAGAGTTCAGACGATCGATCGTGCCATGATCCGTTGTGTTGTTCAGGTTGGCCTTGATTGCCACTTTCTCGCCAGCCCTGTACCCGGCGTTACCGCGACCATGAGTGCGATTGAAATACTTGAAGATGGCGCTCCATGCCTGGGCATCGTTTTTGTGAAGTGTAAGACTCCGAATAGAGCCCGAAACCATGCGGTCAATTATCGTCTGGTCGTTGTTGGCGTCTTTCCACCAGGAACCTGTCCCATCCCACGTCACAGCCGCCGGGTCATGCATCCAGGTGACTCGACCGGGAACCACGCCGCGGGGAACACCCACGGGAGAAAGCGTGGGTTCAAAAAGAGAAGAACGAAGAGTAGTGGCAGCTGCCATGGACAGGGCGAATTGTCGGCGAGTCATTCCCATTTGTGATTCCTCACGCACAAGTCTTACGGTTACCGCGGGGCATCTTGCCTGAACGCCTTCTGGGCTCAGGCAGAACTATTTTGAAACAACATCTTGCAATCGACAGAGTAATGGAAGGACGCTCTGTTGATTGCGCCTTCTTTGGCACCGACTATTTGATTCCGACGTATATATCCACCTGGGCATTCTGCGGATCCGCTGCACGTTGATCATAGGCTTCAAAATCGGCCTGATAGGCCCTGTTTCCTCCGGGTGCGGATTTGGGTACTGCCCAGATGCGGCTCCAAGTCTCAGGAACCACCTTCCCAACGAATCCTTTTTCAGAAGTAAAAACAGCATATCGCCCTGCTGGGACTTTCTTGGCCACCATCCCAGAGGGAACGTTGTCTGTCGAGCTGACTCTCGCGCCTAATAAAAAGGTGTACGCGCCATTCGCGTCGCTCTCATAATCGCTGTAGACGGCCAGAATGTTCGAATCAACCTTGTTGGGAACCTTGCTCAGCAAGCCTTCTTTCATGAAGCGATCCTATTGCTGTGCGATGACACCCTTCTCAGACATCTCTTTTGCGTTCGTAGTACGGGTTGAGATTCCGATCACGGTGAACTCCTTTCCCTCAACGATTTTTGGAGTCAACTGGACACCTCCTGAGGTTGACATGGTTAGCCTGATTGCGAGAACACCTATCGCTACGCAGTGTGCAGACATTCCGTCTCATCGTTGAGTTTTATCTTGGCGATCCTAACCCAGTAGTTGGAGAATCGGCAAATCGCTTTCTTCGTGTTCACCATTTGAGTCAATTACCAAAAATTGTGTGGGCTTGCTTTGCCAGGCACCTGCCGCGACCGGACACGAAACAGTGTTTTCGTATTGATAAACAGCACTCTTCGTAACGTGTGCAGTTCATGAGCGAACTAAGGAGGCACGTCGTAGCTAGTCAGCTAACGGCGCGTTGCTGGCGAGTCCAGAAACGCTCCCGCAGAGTCTTCTTCAGGACCTTGCCAGAACTGTTCTTGGGCAGATCCGTTTCTGAAAACTCGACACGTCTGGGAAGTTTGTAACTCGCAAGGCTTCGTCGGCAAAAAGCAATCAGATCGTCGGTGGTAAGGGTTGCGCCTGGCTTCAAGACTACACAAACCATTACGAGTTCGCCCCATTGCGGATCGGGTACGCCGAAGACCGCTACTTCGCGAACCGCGGGATGCGCGTAAATCACGGCCTCAACCTCTCCCGAATAAACATTCTCGCCGCCGGTAACAATCATGTCCTTTAGGCGGTCGAGGATGTAAAAATATCCCGCAGTGTCTTGACGGCCGATATCTCCCGTTCGAAAGAATCCGTCGCGAAACGCTTCAGCGGTTTCTTCCGGATTGTTCCAATAGCCCCGCGTGACATTGGCACCTCGTGCGATCAGTTCGCCTGCCTGTCCCGGATCGACTTCTTTCCCCGACATATCTGTCACTTGAAGATCGACGCCCGGGCAGGGCCGTCCGCAGGACATCAGCTTGTCTTCAGTGTGCTCCTGGTCCTGCAAGCCCGTAAGAAAACCTGTTTCACTCAACCCATACACTTGAACTAACTTGACCTTTGGCAGGAGTTCCCGCGTGCGATGGACGAGTTCCGGCGCCATCGGTGAGCCGCCATACGCCAGCACCTGCAGGCTGCTCAAGTCATACTTTCTCGCGTCCAAAAATTGTGTGAGCAAATTGATCATCGTGGGCACGAGCACCGTGTGAGTCACGTGCTCTCGTTCCACAGTCTCGCAGAACGTTTGTGCGCCAAATTTCGGGATCGTGATTTGAGTGGCGCCGAATGCCGGAGCCGCGAACATGCTGGGAAAATCGGCGATGTGGAAGATCGGAGCGGCGTGGAGGTAGATTCCGCCTTCGGTGTAGCGCATCCAGTAGTTGAAGTTGTGGATGTCCGCAAGGACATTCCCATGTGTCACCATGACGCCCTTTGGCTGTCCGGTCGTGCCGCTCGTGTAGATAAGCCCCAAAACCGCCTCCGGGTCGTAAAAGACTTTCCGACTTGGGTAGCTCCGAATCGGAAGGGGCTCCTCGTCGATCACCTGTTGCCAGCTCAACCGTACTCCGGGGACAGCGAGGGAGGAATGGCGCACGATCCCAAGTGGACTCGCATCTTCGAGCACTCTGTCGATCTCTTTTGTCGATAAGCGGGTGTTCAGCGGAACGGCGATCACGCCCAGCATGCTGGCGGCATACATGAGCTCGATGTAATCAGGCCCATTGGGCAACAATAAAGCAAGGCGGTCTCCCACGTCAAAACCGTGGCTGGCGAGCGTCCCTGCGATACCTTCGACGCGAGTGTGGAGCTCCCGAAAGGTAAGGAGTCGGCCGTCACGCGCAAGTGCGGTTCGATCGGGATAGAATCGCAACGCCCGGCCGAGAGAGTGAGTGTAGATCATCTTCTGTTCTCATTTTCTGCCCTCTGCGTCACGCCTGTGGGAAACAGACTCAATCCGCGGCAGTGTTCCCAGCGCGTGCGGCTTTTTCCCCTTTCGAGCGGGTCGCAAGCAATTCCAGCAACATAATGTCACGCTCACGTTCGAGTTCTGCGATCGAACGGCCATCCGCTTCCTTCAATACGCCATTGACAATGGTTTGCTTCACCTCGGGACTGAACTCGGTGATCGTGCCAAGATCTTTCCACCAGGTGGCGACAGGGCCGGACAGGTGTTCCATGAAGTGTTGAATCCCGCCTTCGCCGCCTCCGAGATGGAACAGCAGATTGGGGCCCATTAAACCCCAACGTAATCCAGGTCCCCAGCACACCGCAGCGTCGGAATCAGCGACATCCAGAACACCCTGTTCGATGAGGTAAACAACTTCACGGTAGAGAGCAGACTGAAGCCGGTTCGCGACATGGCCAACCACTTCCTTCCGCACGTGGATCGGGCGTTTGCCGATCGAGGTGTAGAAGGACATCGCCCGCTCAACGGTTTCCGCGGATGTTTTCGCGCCTGCGACGACCTCGACCAGAGGGACCATATGAGGAGGATTAAACGGGTGGCCAATCACACACCGTTCGGGATACTTGCACGCCGATTGCATCACGCTCATCGTCAGACCGGATGAACTCGAAGCGATGATGGAATCCTTCGGCGCGGCGGCATCCATGTCAGCAAATAGCTTGACTTTGAAGTCCTTCCGTTCAGGCCCGTTCTCCTGAACCAGATCAGCGCCGGCAACGGCTTCCTTCATATCGAGAGTAAACCGCAAATGGTCGCGCGAGCCGTTGGGTGAAATTCCAAGTGCCGTCAAGTCCTTCCAAGCCGCATCGATGTATCGCCGCAGATTGGCTTCGGCGTTTGGCGCCGGATCTGTGGCGACAACGTTGAGGCCACGCGCCAGGTATAGAGCAGCCCAACTCGCCCCAATCACTCCCGTCCCAACAATCGCTATATTTCGAACTTCTCGGCTCGTTGCCATTTGATCCTCCAATAAATTCACTTCAATGCAATCGCTTATTTTGCGACGAGATTCTTAGCCGGCCCGGACTGCTCCTTCCACTTCCTTGACTGGTTGTGCACCTGGGATCGCGCCACTGGTGCGCAGACCCTCGATTTCGCCATCTCCAAAACCGAGCTCTTTCAGGACCTCATCATTGTGTTCGCCGATTCGCGGCGCGCGCCTGGCAGGTACTTTCGAAACACCGTGCACTTGGATGGGGCTGTTGATGGTGGAGGTCAACTTCTCGCCGGCTCCTTCGAGCCGAACGATGATGTCATTCGCTCGCAATTGCGGATCATTGACGACTTCTTGTGGTTCACGCACGGCGCCGAAGGGGACGTGAACGCTGTTGAAGATCTCATACCAATGCGCCATCGGCTGCGAACCAAAGATCTCATCGAGCATTGCCGTCAGTTGCGGCCGGTTCTGCGCCAGCTTGGCGGGATCCGAAAATCGCGGATCTTTCAGGATGTCCTCACGACCCATGGCTTTCAGGACCGCGGGCACCTTGTCCGGAGTGGCTACAAGAACGAACCAGGTGCCGTCGGACGAGCGATACGTGTTCAAAGCTGCATTTGCAGGATGTGTTCGATCGTGCAGCCCATAGAAACTCGCGCCACATAGAGCGGCCTGGATGAAGACGCTGGCCGACCAGACGCCCACTGCGAGAAGCGAAGTCGTGACGTAGGATCCTTTACCGGTGTGCTCGCGACGATAAAGTGCGGTCGCAATCGCGGCATAAATGCAAACCGCAGTTGCATTGTCACCGCTACCTGCCACGGGCCAGGTCGGCGGCTCTCCAGCATCGCGTGTCATGAATAACAAGCCGCTTCGCGCCCAGTAGGCGGTGAGATCGAATCCCGCAAGAGCAGCGTCTGGACCTTTCTCGCCAAAGCCAGTGAGATCGGCATAGATTAGACGCGGATTCCACCGCGCGACATCGTCATATTCGAGCTTCAATTTCTGACGCGCAGAATGCGGCGTGTTGACGATGAACACGTCGGCCCACTTAGCCAACCGCTCGAGAACCTGCTGCGCGCCTGCAGCTTTCAGATTGAGCGCAACTCCACGCTTGTTTCGATTCGACAATTGGAAGGGATAGGGCTCTTCCGAACGCGGCTGCGGTGGGATCTTCTGGCCCTTTCTCCACAGCTCTCCCTCAGGAGGTTCGACTTTGACAACATCTGCGCCGAAATCAGACAAGATGGTTGCAGCGCCCGGCCCGGCAATGAAGCTCGACAGATCCACGACCTTCAATCCGGAAAATATGTTGTCTTCCGTCATTTTGATCTCCTTCGTTACGAATCGCTACCTATCGGGCGAGTCATTTGGAACTTCGAGGTGGCGCGCAAAGTTCTACTTTCCCTGAAACTTCGGTGCGCGTTTTTCGAGGAAGGCTGACGTACCTTCTTTCTTGTCGTCGGTCGAGGCGCAGACTGCGAAAAGCGAGGCTTCGATGAGCAGGCCTTCGGCCACGCTCGTCTCCAGTCCTTTGTTTACGGCCTCAATTGCGTACTTCAGGCTAAGAGGAGCGTTCGCTATGATCTTCTTCAACACAGTTTCGGCGCGCTCGATGACGTGCACGTCCGGCACCAGTTCGTCCACCAAGCCAATGCGATAAGCCTCAGGTCCATCGATGATGTCGCCGGAGAGGATGAGCTTTAGAGCTCGGCCTCTTCCGACCAAACGAGGCAGGCGCTGCGTACCTCCATAGCCGGGCATGACTCCAAGCTTTACTTCTGGCTGGCCGAACTTCGCACTCTCGGCGGCGATTCTGATAGTGCACGCCATCGCCAACTCACACCCACCACCCAGGGCAAAACCGTTGACCGCGGCGATGACCGGCTTGCCAAGGTTCTCGATGAGGTCGGTCAATGCCTGTCCCCGACGAGTCGCCGCTTCTGCTTCTACAGCTGTGTTGTTGGCGATCTCCGCGATGTCAGCACCCGCAGCAAATGCTTTCTCACCGGCGCCCGTGAGGATGACTCCGCGGACGGCTGAATCGTCACGCGCGTCCTCGAAAGCTGACCGCAGCTCGTTGATAGTCGCCTTGTTCAGCGCGTTCAAGACCTTGGGCCGATTCAGCGTCACGTATGCAATCGAACCTTTCTTCTCGTAGACGACGTTTTCGAGATTTAGAGAGGAAGCCAGCGAGCTCATTCACTTCTCCTTACTAACCGTTAAGACTTATGGTGGCGTTCGTCATTGTGCGACAGGAATTTCGGCGTAGACGATTCCGGTCAGGTTTCCCTCCGCCATGAGCAGCGTCTTCTTATTAGACCCGTCGAGACTCGCGCTATAGACGGATCCACCCAAGTCGGTCATAAACATGCGGCCGCCTTTCAGATCCAAAGCGATACCGATTCCTTCCATCAAA
>Ga0210391_10000586_pt1 | contig 37035 bp, 30 predicted proteins | sample IncBWC12OmetaG_FD_160573 | JGI IMG/M metagenome (GOLD analysis project Ga0210391, IMG submission 160573) | Forest soil microbial communities from Barre Woods Harvard Forest LTER site, Petersham, Massachusetts, United States - Inc-BW-C-12-O ...
GAGCGGCGAATTGCAGCCGAAGTTGGTGGAGTTGCAGGCCTTCCCTTCCCTCTATGCGTATCAGGTGACGCTGGCGCAAAACTACATCGATGTTTTTGGCCTGCGCCGATTTGAGGGTGGCAAGAACCTGAAGTTTTTCTTGAGCGGCCTGGATGAGAGATCTTATCGTGAGCTGTTGCGGGCGGCGATTGTGGGCCAGCAGGATCCGGAAAATGTGATTCTGATGGAGATTGATCCGGAGGGGCAGAAAACGCTGCCGGATTTCAACCTCACCGAAAAAATGCTGGGGGTGAGGACTGTTGATATCACATCGATCCGGAAACATGGTTCGCAACTTTATTACATGCGGCGCGGAGGCCGGGTTGAGATCCGGCGGATTTACAATCGGGCGATTGCCGACGAGTTGCAGCGCAGGAATGTGGGGCTGGGTTTTGACTGGCGCGACGATTTGAATGTGGAGTGGGCGGGACATCCGAACTGGTATTTCCGCATCAGCAAGTTCTCGATTCCTTATCTAAAGCACGAATCGGTGCCGAAGACCTGGTTTCTGGATCGGATGGAGCGGATTCCAAACGACTTGGAGAACTACGCGCTGAAACCTCTTTATTCGTTTGCGGGGCTGGGTGTGGTGATTGGGCCGAAGAAGCAGGATATCGAGTCGATTCCAGCGGAGAAGCAAGGCGATTACATTTTGCAGGAGCGGCTCAATTTTGAACCGGTGATTGAGACTCCGATGGGCATGACCAAGGCGGAAGTAAGAGTGATGTACGTATGGCTGGAGAAGCTGACGGCGGTGCTGACGATTATCCGCATGGGGCGCGGGTTGATGATGGGAGTGGATCACAACCGGGATATGGAGTGGGTTGGGGCATCGGCTGGATTGTATGTGGGTTGAGAGTTCTTTCTTAATGGTGGGAGGCAAGCCGGGCGGCGTAAACCTGCTGGGTGACTCTTTTGGTGATGGTGGTTTCGAGCTCGCTGCCATCGTGGCGGCGAATGTAAAATTTGTCTCCGGCGATGCGGAGGGGTACTGACTCGCCGGGTTTCCACTCGCCGGGAGTGTAGGTGCCGGCTGAGTCCGGATCATACTCGCAGGTGTACAACACGCCTTCGAACCTAATCACGACGGCGGGGCGAACGAGATGGGCGGCTTGCTCCTGGAGGATCTCGAGTTCGGCTTGACACCAGTTTTCGACATCATGGCCGGGGACGGAGCCGCTGCGTTCGAAGAGTTCCGTGGCGCGACGGCGAATGGCATCCTGCATCTGAGGAGAGGAGCTTCCGGACGTCTTTGTTCTTGCTTTTACCATAGCAGAACTTCCCCGGTGTTCCGGGGTTCGCTTTAGAGTAATCCCATGCTTAGCGCTGGTACATGACTCGGGACGGGGTGCAGAAACGGAAGGACGGATCGGTTGTCAGTTTTGGGAATTGTGTTCAGCGTGGGACTAGATGCTTGTCGCATAAAAATCATGGTGGTCCTGTGAGGTTTTAATATGCATTACTTCCGGCTCTCAGTCATCTTGTTTGTGTTGTCGGTTTCAGGTTTTGCGCAACGGTCCGTGTCGCCGGCCCCGGATGCACCGTTGGCGGAGGCCACGGCCCACACCGCCGTCGATCGGCGCGTTTCGCTCGACGTGGTTGTGACCGACAAATCCGGCAAGCCTGTGTCTGGCTTGCAGCAGCAGGACTTTACCCTGCTCGATGACAAACAGCCGAAGCCGATTACCAGTTTTCGAGCAGTGAATGAAACGGTCGAGCCGGATGATCCTCCAATGCAGGCTATTTTGCTGGTGGATGCGGTCAATACATCGTTTTTGAGCGTAAGCCGCCAGCGGCAGGAGCTGGAGAACTTTCTGCGGCAGGATGGCGGAAAGCTTTTGATGCCGACGTCGCTGGTTTTTCTTAGCGACAAGTCATCCGAGGTCAAGCCAATACCGACTCGAGACGGAAACGCCTTAGCAGATTCTTTGAAGGCCAGTGCGTCTAGCTTGCGCATCATCGGCAGGTCGCAGGGATTTTACGGCGCGGTGGATCGCGCTCAGATTTCGCTGCGTACGCTCGAAGGACTCACCGCGTATGAGTTGACGCAGCCAGGCAGAAAGTTGGTGATCTGGCTAAGCACTGGATGGCCATTGCTTTCGGGCCCACATACATATCTGAGCGGGAAAGATCAGGAGGGGCTTTTCAGTACGATCGTCAGCCTGTCGGCGACCCTGAGACGAGCCCGGATGACGCTTTACAGCATCGACCCGGTGGGAACCGCAGACGCCGGCGGCTTTCGAACGTTTTATTACGAGTCATTTCTCAAGGGAGTGAAGTCGGCCAAGAGCGTGCAGAACGGGAACCTTGGGTTGCAGGTGTTAGCAGTGCAGAGTGGTGGGCTGGTGCTGAACTCGAGCAATGACATCGTTACATCGATGGTGAAGTGCGTCGACGACGCGAAGGCCTTTTATATATTGTCCTTCGATTCGCCTCCGGCGGATAACCCGAACGAATATCACAATCTTCAGATCAAAATTGACAAACCGGGCCTTACGGCTCGAACGCGAACCGGATATTACGCTCAGCGGTAGGGGCCGAATTTATTGACTAGAATTCATCTCACAAAAGAACCGAAAAGCGCACCGAGGACGGCATTCGTCCCGGTCGGGCCTCGAAATGGCAGCTTCACGTACTGGAAATCGCCTTATGCCGTCAGCACCGCGGCACTCCACTTCTCGCAAGGGAGGCGAGAAATTGATTTTCTAGAAACGTGCTTTTCCCTGGGGCAATGCCTTGCTAGAACTAGTGATTTTCTAAGCGGCGCTCTTTCCTAGGGCGGTGCCGTTCCAGAGCTAGTGCTTTACCTAGATCTGGAAACCATCTCCATAGTTGACACGAAGAGTAAGTAAGTTTCCCTCTGGGGCTAAAAGCCCTCATCTTTACTTGGTTTGGTGGCACGGCTGAAGCCGTACCCTACCCCAAACCATTTATGAGGTCGCTTCTTGTAGCATTCCCCATCGCGTAATGCGACGTCAGTGGTTGACCGGAACCGCTGGCGGGCCTAACATTACCGCGTTCGGGGGATAAGTGTTTTCATGATTGGCCAGACAGTATCCCACTACCGCATCCTGGGAAAGCTCGGGGGCGGTGGCATGGGTGTGGTGTACGAAGCAGAGGACCTTAAGCTTGGGCGGCACGTTGCGCTCAAGTTTATCCCCGAAAATCTGGCGGGCGACCCTAAGTCGCTGGAGCGATTCACGCGCGAGGCTCGCGCGGCTTCCCTGCTGAACCATCCCAACATTTGCACGATCCATGGCATTGAGGATAACAACGGACATCCCTTCATCGTGATGGAGAAGTTGGAGGGCGAGAGCCTGAAGCAATGCATTGCAGGCCAGGCCATGGCTACGGAAAAGCTGCTCGACATCAGCATCCAGGTGGCGGATGCGCTGGCGGCATCGCATGCCAAGGGAATCGTGCATCGGGATATCAAGCCCGCGAATATTTTTCTGACGCCGAGCGGGCAGGTGAAGGTACTGGATTTCGGATTGGCAAAGTTAGTGCACAACGTAGGGACCGACAGCGACGGCGGAGTTCTGGATAATTCGTTGACCGCTGTGGGGGTGATTCCGGGCACGGCGGTTTATATGTCTCCGGAGCAGGCGCGTAGTGAGGAAATCGACTTCCGCAGCGACCTGTTTTCATTTGGCGTGGTGATGTATGAGATGTCGACCGGGAAGAAGCCGTTCACCGGCAAGAACTCGCTGATGACGCTGGATGCGGTGCTGCACGACAAGCCGGTGCCACCGGGAGAATTGAATCCGAAAGTGCCGGTGGAGTTGGAAGGCATTATCGGCAAGGCGATGGAGAAGGATCGCAAGGAGCGCTACCAGAGCGCCACGCAGATCAAGGCGGACTTGCAGGTACTGAAACATCAGACGGAATCTGGATTGGTGAAAAGCGGTTTGCACCAAAGCCGACTGCGGGTGGCGAGCAAAACATTTGGGCGAAGCGGCAGCCGGTTGCAGTTGTGGTTGTTGCTGGGAATGGCAGCAGTTCTGGTTACGGTTCTGGCGGCGGTGGGCGCCTACTGGCTAAAGCATCGGTCGGCGGCGAGCGCGGAGCTGCAAAATGCGATTGCAGTTTTGCCGTTGCAAAACATGAATGGAGATTTCAGCGTCGATTACCTGCGATTTGCCCTGGCGGACGAGTTGACCAGCGTGCTGACCTATTCGCGTTCGTTGGAGGTGCGGCCCTCATCGGTGGCGCGCAAGTACGTGGAAGCGGATTTGGATCCGCGTAAGGTTGGGCAGCAACTGCGCGTGGGCCGGCTACTGACCGGGCACTTTATGCGGCAGGGTGAACAGTTAAAGGTCACGCTGGAAGCGATTGACGTGGCCAGCGACCGGTTGCTGTGGCAAGGCAGCGCCACGGCGAATGTGAACGACTTAATTTCGCTGCAGAGTCAATTGAGCACGCAGGTGCAGAATGGGCTGTTGCCGGCGCTTGGCGGCGGCACGGGAGGAGATTTCAACACGGCAGCGCGTCCTAAGAGCCAGGAGGCATACGACCTCTACTTGCATAGCCTGGCTCTGCCGCATGATGCTGGTCCAAATAAGGATGCGATCGCGGTGCTGGAACACGTGGTGGGAGTCGACCCGGGCTACGCGCCGGCATGGGAGGCGCTGGGGCTGCGGTATTACTACGATTCGTATTATGGCGGCGGCGGCGAGAAGATGTTTCAGCAATCGAATATGGCGTTCGAGAAAGCAACGGGGCTGGATCCGAACCGGGTGGGAGCGACAAGCCATTTGATCACCAACCGTGTGGAGCGGGGCGAACTGGGCCGGGCTTACGATGCCGCGACAGACCTGGTGCGCCGGCGTCCGCAGAGCGCGTATGCGCACTTTGCTTTAAGCTATGTGCTGCGTTATGCCGGGATGCAGGAGCAGTCTACGCAGGAGTGCAACACGGCGCGCCAGCTCGACCCGGGGAACTTCGATTTCCGGTCTTGCGCGTGGGCTTTCCTGGAACTGGGCAAGACCGACCGCGCGATGGATTTCGTTCAACTGGATGCGGGGTCGGAATGGTCGGCGTGGGTGAAGCCTTATGTTTACCTGACGGCGGGTAACTTGGCGCAGGCGTGCGAGAGTGTGAAGAGTGTTGCGAAGGCGACTCCTTATCATCGGGAGTTGCTGGTGGCCTGCACCCAGCCGCAGAAACCGGCGGATTTCGATCGAATTGTGCGCGAGGCGGAGTCTTCGACCATGATGGAACCCGATCCGGAAGCGTGGTACCACGTGGGAGCGTTGATGGCGTATTGCGGGCAAAATGAGCCGGCGTTGCGGCTGCTAAAAGCGGCGGTGCAGCAGAATTATTGCGCCTATTCGGCGCTGCTGGAGGATCCGCTGCTAAAAGGCCTGCGAAAGGAAACGGCATTTAATGAGGTGCTGACCGCGGGCAGCGCGTGTCAGGAGGCGCTGAAGGAAGGGCGCCAGTAGAGCACGATTCGCGCAGAAGGTTGTCGATTAGTAGAGGTTTGCTCGATCTTCCCGCTATTTAGTTATCGCGGTTTTTCTAGTACTGGTGTCATTTGCGCTCACGGGTGTTGGTAGCGTTCTTTTGAGTGGGTGATCGCACGAAACTCTCGTGCATACGATCATGTATGCAAGAATCGACTGTGCAAGCCTGCGGCACAACTGGGCCATTTCGCAAGAATCGGTGGGGTAGAATTGCTGAGACTTTGGAGGACTAGCATGAAGCACTCCTTCGCAACGTTTACAAGGCTGGTTTTTGCAATCATCGCCTTGTCCACGCTACTATCCGGCCAAAGCAGTCAATCCTCCCCAAAGGAAAAGCCACGTGCCTTTGGGCCATTTCGCATAGGATCAAGCAAGAGCATTGGAGAGCTAAGATTTGCCGCGGGCGGGTTCATATATACCCTGAACGGGGACCATTGTGAGATTAAGGACGAACGAATTCTTTGTCTTTTTCTGTTCGCGCAACACCAGGGACCCCAAAAGAGTGGCCGGCGAAGGATGCATGGGTAGAGAACGTCGCCATCGACCAGTTTGACGAGCAGCACAATAAGATGGGCGCTTTCTTCCTAAGCAAAAGAGGAGTACGGCAAGACGTCATGACCTTATCCCTCGGAGACAGGGTGTTCTTTGTTCAGGAATTTGAGGCCGGAGACAAGGCCGCCACTAGAGTCAAAATCGTTTCTCCCTACGGGATAATTCGCGATCTTCCGATCGAGTAACGGCCCGCGCCCAAGCTATCTTTGAAGCCGAGTTCTTTACTTGCGGCAAGCAGAACTTTCCGTTTTTCGAAGCCGGTTGCCTCTTAAGTGGGTTATAGGCTGGGTGCTGGACAAAAATTCGTTGAGTCCGATCTTCATAGTCGTTTTTGTTATTTCGTTTACGATCTACCAAAGATTCCCGCTGCTCCTTTCGCCCTTACCGCAATATGTCTTCGATACGACTAAAGGCGGCCTCTTAGCACTAAGGCCAAATCTGCCCCTGCGAAAATCAAGCTGCACCGCTGCCGTTTTCCAAAAGAATTTGCGTCGGAGAGGGGTTAGGCCCCATCCTTGTAGGGTGAAATATTCGGGACCTAACCTTGCCCACCGTTCAGCGCAGTTCTTCCGGGGTTTAATTCGAGACTCAATCGTCCGCGGTTCTTCCGCGCTTCTGCTGGTGTTGATTCCCATATTGCTGGTGGCTTCGCCGCAGCAGACGGGTGAACATTCTCCGCGTCCCGGTGCGGCCGCGCCAGAAGCGGAAAGTCATAAGGCCTCGGACGCTGACTTTCCGCAGCTTCCTTATCAGGGATCTCCTGCCGAACTCGCACAAGATCAGGGAATTCTGGGCTTGCGGCAGACGCTGCGGCGATTGGGCACGACAGCGCGGCTGATGCAGACGGTGGCTCATCCTGACGATGAAGATGGCGGAATGCTGACGCTGGAATCGCGCGGGCATGGGGCGAGTGTGCTGCTGATGACGCTGAACCGCGGCGAAGGCGGACAAAATAAAGTAGGCAGCAATTTGTCGGATGTGCTGGGGGTGCTGCGGACGCTGGAACTGTTGGCGGCGGATGAGTATTACGGCGTGCAGGAACGATTTTCGAGGGTGGCGGATTTTGGGTTTTCAAAGAGTCCGGATGAAACTTTTGCGAAGTGGGGCGGACACGATGTGGCGCTCGCGGATATGGTGCGAGTGATTCGGACTTTTCGTCCGGATGTGCTGGTGGCGCGCTTCTCCGGCACGGAACGCGATGGACACGGACATCATCAGGCTTCGAGCATCCTGACGAAAGAAGCGTTTCGCGCTGCAGCTGATCCGAAGCGGTTTCCTGAGCAGATTGTGCAAGGGTTGCAACCCTGGCAGGCGAAGAAGCTTTACATCGGAAATGTGTGCGGATTTGGTGCGATGACCTGTCCGGACAAGGATTGGACGGTGAAGCTGAATACCGGCGAGCCCAGCGCCGATCTGGAAGGATCGTACGTGCAGTTTGCGATGCGGGGGTTGCGGCATCAACTATCGCAAGGATCGGCAAATTGGACGGTGGACCCGGGAGATCGATTTACGTTCTACCGGCTGGTGGATTCGGTTACGCCTGCGAAGCTGGATAAGGATGGACACGAAAAAGACTTTTTCGACGGGATCGACACAAGTTTGCCGGGGCTGGCTGCGAGGCTGGGAACGGACGAAGCGAAAGTTCCGAAGTTGCGGCAAGAGTTATCGAAGATTGCGGAGAAGATTCGGCAGGCGAGTGATGGCGCGAAAGCACAAGATGCATCGGCAGCTGCCACGCCTTTGATGGGAGTTGTGGCGGGATTCGAAGAGACGGCTGCGGAAGTAGAAAAGGCGAGCCTGAGCGCGGGTGCGAAATCCGATTTGCTAATGCGGCTGGAAGAGAAACACGAGCAGGCGGAAATCGCGCTGAATCTGGCTTTGAACGTAACGTTGGAGGCGACGGTGGTTACCCGGGCGGACCCGAGCCCTACGGTTTCGAAAGAAGCGGAGGCGACGACTACGGTTTCGCCGGGGCAAGATTTCTTAGTCGCCGTCGATTTTCACAATGGATCGAAAGACCGCGTGTTCATTGACCGGCTGAAGCTTGAGGTGCCGGAGGGATGGGCCACGATATCCGATAAGACGAAGCGGACTCCGATCAAGCCGGGGGAGAACGAGCATGTCGTCTTTCGCCTGCGCGTGCCGAAAAATGTGGCGTACACGCGGCCTTACTGGTACCGCGATAATCCCGAGACGGAGAGCCTGGTTCACATCGACGATGAGAAGTATGCGACGCTTCCCTTCCCGCCTCCGTTGCTTCAGGCGCGTGTCGAGTATTCGATTGCCAATGCGGTTGGGGTACAGGGAAAGAGTGGCATTGGGGCGACTGTTGTCACTCGCTTTATGGATGACGCCGGCGTGGAACGAGCGCGTCCGCTGGCGGTGGTCCCTGCATTTTCGGTTGCTTTGGAACCGGGTACGCAAGTGATTTCGACCCACAATGGCGCTAGTTCAACGGTGACGGTGGGTGTGACCAGCAATTTAAGCCGTGAGATTCGAGGTGTGCTGCACCTGGAGTTGCCAGAAGGTTGGCGATCAGAACCGGCACAATTTGCCGTGGACTTTACTCAACGCGGCGAGAAGCGCGACTTTCAATTCAAGGTGTTCCCTGCTGGTTTGCAGGAAGGTAAAGCCGAGGTGCGCGCCGTGCTGCAAGCGGACTTGGCCGGAGAGAGCGAGAAGTTCAGCGAAGGCTACACGCTGGTGACGCGCGAGGATCTGGGCAGCTTCTATTATTACCAGCCTGCGGTACAGCGAGTGAGCATTGTCGATGTCAAGGCGCCGCATGATTTGAAGATTGGCTACATCATGGGCGCCGGCGACGACATCCCCACGGTGCTGAAGCAGGTGGGGATGGATGTCAGGGTAATTCCGGCGGACACGTTAGGGAGCGAGATTCTGAGCGGGTACGGAACAATCGTTCTTGGGATTCGGGCCTACGATACGCAGAAAGAAGTAGCGGCCAATAACAAAAAGTTGCTCGATTTTGTTCAGGGCGGTGGAACGCTGGTGGTGCAGTACAACACCGGGGTCGGTGACTTTAATAGCGGACACTTTACGCCGTACTCCGCGGAGTTGAGCCGGGCGCGGGTTTCGGTGGAGGAGGCTCCGGTCGATATTCTGGCGCCGGAGGATGGAATATTTCATTATCCGAATACAATTACGGCTCGCGACTTCGACGGTTGGGTGCAAGAACGCGGGCTTTATTTTATGGACAAATGGGATGAACATTTCAAGCCACTGTTATCCTGCCACGATCCGGGCGAAGACGCGCAGAAGGGCGGACTGCTGCAGGCGCAGTACGGCAAGGGAACGTATATTTACACGGGGTACGCATTCTTCCGGCAGTTACCGGCTGGAGTTCCGGGAGCGGTGCGGCTGTATGTGAATCTGTTGAGCGCAGGGCATGAAAAGCAATAGTTGTTGCAGAATCCACCTTTAATTAAAGATAAATACTGCTCATGCACGCGATTCGTATTCACTCCTACGGTGGTCCGGAGGTCATGCAATGGGAAGAAGTACCCACACCGGGCGCCGGCCCGGGGCAGGCCCTGGTACGCGTGGAGGCCGCCAGCGTTAATTTCATCGACATTCAGAAGCGCCGCGGAGAGCTTGTGGGGCAAGCATTCTACCGCCGCAGCGCGGCAAATGAACCCGACCTGCCGGCCACTCTTGGGAGTCAGGGAGTCGGGATCGTAGAGGCACTCGGTCCTGACGTCCACAATGTTCGCGCGGGAGACCGGGTTGTCTTCGTGGGAGATTCCTATGCCACACATGCGCTTGCCCCGGCGGCGTGGCTCATCCCCGTTCCGGAAGGCGTCGGCTTAGAACAAGCAGCGGCGGGTATGAATCAGGGGTTCCTCGCTTACGCGTTCACGCATTTTGCCTATCCGGTGAAAGCTGGGGATTGGTGCCTGATCCACGCAGCGGCTGGGGGTATTGGACTTTTGCTTTGTCAGATGGCGAAGATGCGCGGAGGACGCGTGATCGGGGTTACCTCGAGCGCGGAGAAGGCCGAATTTGTAAAAGCATCTGGCGCGGACGAGGTTATTATTTCGACGCAATCCGATATTGCGAAGGAAGCGAAGCGGATGGCCGGGGGCCGAGGGGTCAGCGTGGTTTTCGACGGAGTCGGCAAAGATACATTTGAGGCCAGTCTCGACAGCCTGGCTCCCGGTGGCTACCTTGTGATCTACGGACAGTCGAGCGGGTACGTGCCCCCGTTTGATCTCATGAAGCTCCAGGAAAAGGGATCGTTGTTTCTGACCCGCACGAACGGGAGTCCCTATTTCAAAGAATATCCTCGTTACCTCGAACAGTTCGTTGACTGGGTAAGCCAGGGGAAACTTTCCATCCGGATTGATCGCACGTATCCGCTGGCAAATGCCGCCCAGGCGCATGCGGCATTTGAACAGCGAAAGATTAGCGGAAGAGTCTTGCTTCTTCCGTAGCCGCCGCGATTCGCCATAAACGAAATGCACGCGCTACCGCAAAACAATCCGAGTTCTCCTGGCCTGATCCGCGGGATGGGGTTGGGAAGTGCGACTGCGCTCAACATGATCGATATGATTGGCGTGGGGCCGTTCATTACCATGCCGCTTGTCTTGGGCGCGATGGGCGGGCCGCAGGCGTTGTTGGGCTGGATTGTTGGCGCGCTGTTAGCGGTGTGCGACGGGCTGGTCTCAGCTGAGTTGGGATCAGTGTTCCCGGGATCGGGCGGATCGTATCGCTACTTGAGCGAGATCTACGGGCCGCGGAAATGGGGAAGGCTAATTTCGTTTCTGTTTATCTGGCAGCTATCGTTCAGCGCTCCGCTTTCGATTGCCAGCGGCTGTATTGGACTGGCGGGCTATGCAGCCTATTACTGGCCGAGTTTGGAAACGGTTTATTCGGCGCACACTTCGGCGGCGCACATCCCTTGGGCGGGATCGCTCCAAATAAGCTGGGTCGTGACGCCGGGAACCGCGCTGGCGATCGGCATTTGTATCTTCACGGTCGTGCTTCTCTATCGACGGATCACGGTGATCGGACGGCTTTCGAAGGCGCTGTGGGTAATTGTGATGGGCACGATGGGATGGATCATTTTCGCGGGGCTGACGCATTTCAATGCCGCACGCGCGTTTGATTTTCCTCCTGGCGCGTTTACCCTTTCACGCGGTTTTTTTGCCGGACTGGGGGGAGCGCTTCTGGTCTCCACTTACGACTACTGGGGTTACTACAATGTTTGCTACCTGGGCGATGAAATAGAGGATCCGACGCGCAATATTCCGCGGGCGTTGCTGCTTTCCATTCTGCTGGTGGCCTGTCTATATCTCATGATGAACCTGTGCATTTTGGCGGTGGTGCCGTGGCGGGAGATGCTGCATGCTGGGCAGAACAATAGCGGGCTGTATATTGTGTCGATCTTCATGCAGAAGATTTATGGGGCGTGGGCGGCGCGATTGGTGACAGGGCTGGTGATTGTGACGGCGTTTGCGTCGGTTTTTTCGTTAACTCTCGGCTATTCGCGAGTTCCTTACGCGGCGGCGCTCGATGGGAACTATTTCCGGGCATTCGCCAAGGTACATCCAGTCTACCGCTTTCCGTATGTATCGCTGCTGGCACTGGGAGCTGTGGCCGCAGCATTTTGTTTTCTGCGGTTGCGGGATGCGATTGCGGCGCTGGTTGTGATCCGGCTGGTGCTGCAGTTCTTGGTGCAAGCGGTTGGATTGATCGTTTTCCGAGTGACGCGGCCGGATGTGGTGCGTCCATTTCGAATGTGGTTGTATCCTTTGCCGGCGCTGCTGGCGATTGTCGGATTCTTATTTATCCTGTTCAATCGCGAGAACGCGCTGAAGGAAGTGCGATATGCGGCTGTGATATTGTTGGCCGGGCTCGCGGTCTACATGATTCGCGCGTGGCGCGGGGGGGAGTGGCCGTTTGCGGTGATGAAGTCTTCGGGTTAGATTGCTTTGCGGATGGAGCAAACCGTTAACACAGAGGGGCACAGGGTAAGGCGTGTTGGAGCATCGTTTGTCGGTGGTCAATCAAAGCTGATCAACGTAAGTGGAGGAGATGATGATGAGGAAAACGGTTATCGGTTTTGCATGCTGTTTGCTGGGGTTGGCGGCGATTGCCACGGCGCAGGACAATAAAGGTAAGGACGAACATCGAACTGTCACGCAGGTGTTGGACCGGACTGTCAGCAACGTTGAGCACGAGTTCGTTCCGGCGGCGGAGGCAATGCCCGAGGATAAATTCGGATTCGCGCCGACCGGTGGCGAGTTCAAAGGCGTGCGGACTTTTGGCGAGCAGATCAAGCACGTGGCGGCGGTGAACTACATTTTCGGAGCGGCAATTCTGACCGAAAAACCTCCAGTGGATGTGGGCGAAGAGTCGGGGCCGGCGTCGATTAAGACGAAGGCTGAGATCATCAGCTATCTGAAAGATTCGTTCGCTTACGTGCACAAGAGTATCCAAACTATTAACGAAAAGAATATGGTGGAACCGGTGAAGAGCCCGTTCGGAGAAGGATCTGTGACGCGGCTTGGGGTCGCTACAAGCGTCGGGGCGCATTGCTTCGACCATTATGGGCAGATGGTGGAGTACCTGCGCATGAACGGCATCGTGCCACCGGGAAGCCGGTAGCTAGTTGCGACGTTGTTCTCGACTTCGGCGGTTAGTGCCGGCCGCGTCGCGGGGCAACGGAAGTGAGGAGCAATTCGGCGCGGAGTCCATTGCGCTTTAGGTGTGCGGCTACAGACTCTCGAGCCTTCTTAGCCGAGGAATTTGGGTCGAGGAAAACAATCACCGAAGGACCAGCGCCGCTGAGGGCCGCGCCAAGAATGCCGGGTTTGCCAGTTAGCTCCAACAGGCATGGAAGCAACGGGCAAAGAGCGGAGCGGTAAGGCTGATGAATGCGGTCTTCGAGCGCAGCGGCCAGTAACTTGGGGCGTCCCTGCATGAAAGCCGCAAGCAGCAGCATAGAGTTCTGAATATTGACCACCGCGTCGGTGCGAGGATAGGCTGCGGGCAGAACGCGGCGGGCTTCATCGGTAGACAATCGCTGCTCGGGGATGGCGAGGAGCAGCGGCCACTTTCCTTTCGGACGAATCCCAACCACCAGTGCCTCAGCTTTGCCAGACATTCGCGCGACGGTTAGGCCACCCATCCAACAAGCCGATGCGTTATCGGGATGGTGCTCGCGACGGGAAGCCTCGCCGATGATTTGAGCATCCGTCCAGTGCAAATGGCCGAAGTGATTGGCCAGCGCAATGCCTGCCAGGCGCGCTGCTGCGGAAGAGCCGCACCCTTTGCCGATGGGGATATCGTTCTTGATGCGAAGAGATAGAGGAACGATGTCCCAACCATGAGTTTGGAGAACCTCACGGTAGGTGGTGAAGATGAGGTGATTCTCCACTGAGCCGCAGATTTCCGGGTCGCGTCCGGTGGCGCGGATCGAGAAATCGGCGGCGGGCCATGCATCGATCTTGATGTAGAGATTCATGGCCAGGCCGGCGGCATCGAAGGCTGGGCCAAGGTTGGCTGAAGTGGCCGGCAACTCCAGATGCAGGAAGGCTGCGCGTCCGCGCTTTTTCTTGCCGCGTTTCTTTTCGTTCTTTTTTTGGTCGATCTTAGACATTCGAATTTATGGAGTTGGTTTTCTCTGCCTGGTCCAAAGCCTTGAGCACGGCGTCAAGAGTTGCATCGAGAATGATTGGAGGATGGCGGAAGGGGCTTAGCATCGCACTGGCAGGTTCGTGCGCGGTACCGCGGAATAAATCGCCACGATGGAATTCCATGGTGAAGTCCGGATCTTTCAGCAGGTTTCCGGTAAGGACCAGGACCACGGTTTCGTCCGGCTTCACGAAGCCGTGTTGCAGTAGCTTTCTGAGGCCAGCCAGGGTTACGGCCGAAGCGGGCTCGCAGCCAATTCCTTCCGCGCCAATTTCGGCCTTGGCTTGCGCTATCTCAAGCTCGCTTACCTGCTCACCAGCGCCGCCGGTGGCTTGGATCACATTCACCGCTTTTTGCCACGAAGCGGGATTGCCAATGCGGATCGCGGTTGCGCGAGTTTCAGCTTCTACGCTGACAAGATGTTTGCCGCCAGCTTCGCGCAGTGTACGAACCAGTGCGTTCGCGCCTTCCGCTTGAATTACAGATAATTTGGGCAGACCGGGGATCAAGCCGATATCGCGCATTTCGAGCAGCGCCTTGCCGATGGCGGAACTGTTGCCGAGGTTGCCGCCGGGCACAATGATGTGATCGGGCGGGTGCCAGTCGAGTTGTTCGAGCAATTCGAAGGCGAGAGTTTTTTGTCCTTCAAGGCGGAATGGGTTGATGGAGTTCAGCTGGTAGACGGGCGCGCGCCGCACGAGTTCCTGCAGCAGGCGGAGGCAGCCATCAAAATCGGTGCGGAGCTGGCAGGTGAGAGCGCCGTAATCGAGCGCCTGCGAAAGCTTGCTCCAGGAAATTTTGCCTTCCGGTACCAGGACTAAGCTGCGCAGACCACCGCGCGCGGCGTAGGCGGCCATGGATGCCGAAGTGTTGCCGGTGGAGGCGCACGCGACCCATGAGTATCCGGCTTGCTTGGCGAATGTTGAAGCCACGGTCATTCCGGCGTCTTTGAATGAACCGGTCGGGTTCATCCCTTGATGCTTGGCGAAGAGGCGCCGAACTCCAGTGCTGTGAGAGGATCGAGGAAGTTCATACAGCGGAGTGTTGCCTTCGCGCAGAGTGATGACGTGGCGCTCGGACTGGGGGGCAGGGAGAAGTTCGCGGAATCGCCACACGCCGCTGAGATCGAGCGGCAAGTTGGATGAGCGACGCTGATGCCAAACGGATTTCAAGTCCGCAGCGCAGAGCTTGCCGGATCTCCACGAGGGATCGGTGATTTCGAGCAGATTGCCGCACTGCGAGCAGCGGAAGTCCTGCGCGGGTGCGTGGCTCAGCGCACCGCAGCCGATGCAGTGAAAGCGAAAGGCGCCTGAAGGCACGCCTGCCTCAGAAGTGGCGGAAGAGCGCATGGAGTCGGAAATTATTTTTGGCCTCGCAAATATTGGTCGGAGCGGTTGATCCAATCGGCGCGGGGAGGGTTGAACACGTCAAGGTCCACCGTGTCTTCGAGGGCTTCGGCACTGTGAGGCATGTTCGAGGGGATGCAGAGAACTTCGCCGGCGCGAACCACAATTTCCCGGCCGTCGATCGAGAACTTCAGCGCGCCTTCCACGATATAAGTAAGTTGCTCGTTGTGGTGGCTGTGCTCGGGGACAACGCATCCTTTTTTCAAGAGCACCCGCGCCAACATGATTTCCTGGCCGACGACAAACTGGCGCTGCAGGAGCGGGTTCAGGTTTTCAAGCGGGATCGTGTGCCATGGAATGTATTGCAGGGACGGCGTGCCGGCAGCGTGCTTCGCCATGGCGCGTTGCGCGCGCGAGTGAGACTTTGCGTCTTTTGCTTTCTTGCGTGGGGAAGGCTTAGTTTTTAGTTTGTTCTTCATGGCAACTGTGCTCTATGGACTTACCATTGTACGAGAAGCGGTGCGGTGGAGACTAACGATATTGGAGCGAGCAATGAGGCTTACGCGAATCGGCCGGGTCAGGCAGAGATCCCTTCGACTTCGCTCAGGGCAAGCTCTTCGCTACGCCTGAAAAACGGCTGCGCTCAGGATGACAACGTTGAAAGGAACTAGCTGCTGTCTGAAATTAGACACTACCTGCCTGTGGGTTCGGCTTGCGGGAGCGCTGATGGGCATTTAGTCTGGACGAAACGAGGTATCCATGAAACGGAACACTCATCACGCCGAGACCAAAGCGGTGCGGGGCGCGGCGGATCTAAAGAAGAAACACGGGCCGGTCTCTACTCCCATCTATCAGACTTCGACGTTTGAAGTCACGGACAACGACGAACAGCTGCGCATCACTCCGACCGACCGCTACTACACTCGTTGGGCAAACCCGACGAATACGGTTGCTGAAGAAACAATCGCGGCGCTCGAAGGCGTGGATGCCGCGCTGACATTTGCCTCAGGTATGGGCGCGATTACGACGACGCTCATGGCACTATTAAAGACCGGCGACCATGTTGTCGCGCAGCGCGAGATTTACGGCGGTGTCAGCAAATTTCTATCGCAATGGCTGCCGAAAATGGGTATTGAGACCACTTTTGTGGATACAACCGATTATGAGCAGCACGCGCAGGCCGTTCGTCCGAATACGAAGCTGCTGTATCTGGAGTCGCCAACGAATCCAGGTTTGCGGGTGGTAGATTTCAAGAAAGCAGCAGCGCTTGCCTGTCAGCACGGACTGATCAGCATGATCGACAGTACGTTCGGTACGCCCATTAACCAGCATCCGGCCGAGTATGGCATCGACCTAGTCACGCATTCCGGCACGAAGTATTTGGGCGGACATGCGGACCTAACTTGCGGGGCTGTGGCAGGGCGGCACGAGTTGATCGAACAGGTCAAAGACACACGGATCACGCTGGGCAATTGCATGGATCCGCACGCGTCGTGGCTGTTGATCCGCGGACTGAGGACGCTGGCGGTGCGCGTGGCGCGGCAAAACGAGAACGCTCAGCGCGTGGCGGAATTCCTGGCGCAGCACGCGAAGGTACGGAAGGTGCACTATCCGTTTCTGAAGGACCATCCACAACATGGGCTGGCGCGCACACAGATGAGCGGCGGCGGAGGCATGGTTTCGTTTGAGGTGGAAGGCAACGGCGAGAATGCACGGCGGGTGAGTGAATCGCTATCCCTGTTTACCTTGGCGACCAGCTTTGGCGGCGTCGAGTCGCTGGTATCGATTCCGGCGCTGACGTCGCATGCCATGATTTCGGCTGAAGCGCGCGCGAAGATGGGTGTGACCGATCAATTGGTGAGGCTCTCGGTGGGCATCGAGAATGCGGAGGATTTGATTGCGGACCTGGAAAGCGCTCTGGAGTCGTTAGCGGCACCGCAGCCGGTGCAGGTGGGATAGGGTGCAGTCTAGTTGTTCCTTGGCTTGTCGTTAGGATAATGCGTGAACATAGAGAATCCCGGCTTTTGGGCCGGGATCGTTTTTCAGCGCTGGGGAGAAGACTAGAAAATAAACTTCAGAGCGAATTGCAAGATGCGTGGAAGGTGAGCCGCTGCGGCTTGCCCGAAAGCGACGCCGCTCCCAGGGAAAATACAGGAAGAGTCTCCCGCGTTGTTATTGGCTCCGCCATAGCAACCGATGGAGCTGCTGGCCGTGCCCAGCCCCTGATTATTCGCTGCCGAACCAGCGTCGCCTCCCAGCCAGGAATATTCCGTGTGGTTGAAGACGTTGAACGCTTCCGCCCGGAATTCGAAATACTTGTTTTCGGTGATGGCGAAGTGCTTCAGCAGCGCCATGTCGAAGTTCGTGCGAGTGGGGTTCGTGAGAATGTTTCTTCCCGAGTCACCGAACGTCAAACCTTGGGGTGCGACAAATACAGATGGGTTGAAATAGAACGGACCGAAATTATTTCCAGCAAGGGTGTGTGGAATACCGGAGTGTGGATTACCAATGATGTCAGGCCATGAAGATCCCGAGGTCGCCACGCCGCTCCCGACGCCTGCATTGTCCCCTGGAACACTACCTCCGCCCGCATTGTAAATACTGAAAGGCGTACCGGTTTGGACGATGGTAATCCCGGACCACTGCCAGCCTCCGAGTATCTTGTGAGTCAAGCCGGCCTTCTTGAACAGAGGCAAATCGTAAACGTAGCCGATATTGAAAACCTGACGTTGGTCGAAGTTGGAGCTGGCCCGGTATAGGTTGAGATTGTAGCTATTGATCGCACCCACATCGCTGTAGTCGGAAGAGTCATCAATCGAGTGGCTGTAAGTGTAGGCAAGATTGAGTTGGAGGCCTCCGATGCTGTGACGAACAGCCACTTCTAACGCATTGTAGTTTGAGCTTGCCGTCTCTTCCTTGCGAGTGATACTGCCGATGCCGTTATAGGGACGATAAGGATCTGCGATATTGCCGCAGGCAACCGCAAGATTGTTGGCCCAACTTCCTGTGGTAGTAACTGGGCTGCCAGTATCCACGTTGGCGGTGGCTGTAGCCTGCGCAGTGGTGGGATTAATTGAAACCGAGCTACAATCGTCCGCCGTTATGAGTTGCCCCGGACCATACGGATTTAATGAAGCGGGAACAGGATGAAGTTCGTTGAGCTCGAATTCACGGGTAAGGTGAACGCCCGCGCTTCCGACATAAGAGACCGTGGCGACAGTGTTCTTACCTAGATCGTGTTCAATATCGAAGTGCCACTGCTGCACGTAGGGCCAGATGGCCTTGTTGGGAATAGAAACAAACGTCAGAGGAGTCGTGGTAGCGCCCAAGGCCGAAGGATTGACGTTTGCGTAGCCGACGATGTTAGAGACGGTTGCAGTTTGCGTCAGCGGATTGTATTGCTCTAAGGTTCCGGCATTGGCCTCGCCTTGATTGGTATGTTCGTAGAAGATGCCGTATCCCCCGCGAATGGCCCATTTCCCATCGCCTTTCGGATCGAAGGCAAAACCGAGTCGCGGCGCCGGGTTAAACAAATGCCCCTTCATGCAACCAGCAGGTACCCCTGCCGTAACGCCACAGTCCACCCATCCGTTGTACTGAGGATTCGGTATGGTGCCTCCTACGAAATCATTGACATCGGTAAAGCTCGCTCCGGCAATATAGTGTGCTGGATCGAAGTTCCAAGCATTGTGATGAATTTCACGATAAGTGCCGTAAAGGCTGATGCGGAGCCCGAGGTTCAGAGTAAGGCGCGGGGTAACGTGAAAGTCATCCTGAAAGTAGGGCTCGAAGATTTTGTATCGGTTGTAAGTTTTGATTGAAGCTTCTTCCTGCTGAAACTGCTGCACATTCCCTTGCAGCAAATCGGCGAATGCGTTGCCGGTAGTGACCAAGCCGCTGGTGCTGAAGGACAAAATGCCATTGGTGCTAACGCCTGGCTGGGGGATTTCGTTTTTTTGTGCAGCCACGAAATAGCCGCCGAACTGCAAGTTGTGCTTGCCGACGATCTTCGTGACGTTGTCCTTGTAAGTGTAGGTCGGGTTGGAATTCAAAGGGCCGTTAGGAATGTAGCCGGGATCTTCGTTGATGCCATTGAATATGCCGCCGTTGAGGCTGATACCCGGCACTTTGCCGCCGAAGCCATTCTGGAACACCCCTAATGTCATCCCGGAAGGACGCTGCCAGTCTGGACCGACAAGATTAAGCGTGATGTGATCGGTGGTGTAGCTGGCCACAAACTCATTCAGCAAAGTTGGCGAAGCCGTGGCCGTCAGGCGCGCCACCATGCTGACGCCGGGGCCAACAAAATTCGTTTCCACCGTAGGAAAGCTGGTTCCAGACGTCCACAAGGGGGTGGGATAAATCTGAGACCAGGAGTCGTGGATGTACCGGAACGAGGCGCGAACCTTATCGTTGACGTTGTGGTCGATTCTGAATAGCTCCTCACGCCAGTGGGTCGGAAGCGAAGGATCTTCAAGCCATTGATTCGTGCCAACGTTCGGCAGCGGAATCAAGTTCTCGAGTGCGTTGACGGTGACGGCGTCGCTTGGGTTGACCGTAATTTGATTATTGGGAAATGGCAGGCCGGTCTGGGGATTGATCGGGCAATCGCTGGGCGAACTCGCACAAATGTCATTGAAATTTCCCGCACGATTCGCTACGGACGGAACGGTGGTCAGAGAAAATCCGCTTGGGACGATATCCCGACGCCACTCCTCAGAGAAGAAGAAAAATGTTTTTTGTTTGCCTTTGTTGTAGAGTCCGGGGATATAAACCGGGCCGCCAATAGTGCCGCCGAAGTCGTTTTTCTTGTATGCCGGCACATTCGGCAAGAAATATTGAGTCGCGTTGAAGTCGTCGTTGCGCACGAACTCGTATAAATCGCCGTGGAAGTTCTTGGTCCCAGACTTGGTTTCGATCTCTACTGTGCCGGAGCCGTTACGCCCGTATTGAGCGCCATAGTTCGACGTTTCCACTTTGAATTCGGCAATCGCATCGACGCTGGGATAAACGTTGAGGGAGGTATTGCTGCCGTTGTCGAGGGCATCACCACCATCCATCTCCCAGTTGTTGTACTCAGTGCGGCCGCCGTTCACGCTGAAGGCAACGTTTCCGTTGACGCCGACCTGCGCTTCATCCTGACCAGATTGATTCGTTACTCCGGGAACCAGCGTGATCAGCTGAGTAAAATTGCGGCCATTTAATTCGAGTTGTGTAATTTCTTTGCCAGTTACCGTGCCCCCCAGATCGGAAGACTGGGTTTCGACTTGCGCGACTTCGGAGCCTTGCACGACTACCTCGGTGGCGATGGTTCCGACTTGCAGGGCAACGTTTACGCGGGCCTTGTCGGCGACGCGGAGGACGACGCCTTTCGCTTCGTACTTTTTGAAGCCCTCGGCCGTAACTGTCAGGTCGTAAGAACCGATGGGGAGGGAGGCAAAGAGAAAATCGCCGCTGCTGTTGCTGGTGCCCCTGCGGTTGATGCCGTGCTCGGAATTATTAAGCTCGACTTGCGCGTTGGGGACGGCGGCGCCGCTGGGATCGGTGACCGTACCTGTGATAGAGGCGGTGTCCTGGGCCAGGGCAGCCGCGCAGAAAATGCACACCAGCATCGCGGTCATCAACAGCGAACGATTCGAGATCTTCATCAAGATTCCCCTCTGTACCAGGATCAACCCAGAATTTCTGCGCGGTGTAACTTGCTCAGGCTGTAAATGATAATTTCCAGATTGCAGCGTGCAAGCCGAAGTTTTCTTCATACGTTTATTAAAACGTATGAATAGTGCTTTTATTGGCTATCCGATGTCAAGAAAAAAACGCTTTACAGTCCCTGGCAGGCGATCAGGGAGCATTCTTTTTGGCTGCATCGTGGAATGCCATCGGGCCTGCAATCCGACTAATTCTCGGGCGAGCGCAAAACCGGCGGATCGCGAAATCCCCTACACAATGCTACGCGTAGATTCGCGAACCACCAACTCAGGTACGACTTTTCGGTGGTTGGCGGCGACCTCACGTTTTTCCAGAACGGAGTGGATTCCCTCAAGCACAATGCCAGCCGCGTCCGCGCCCATTGCTTCCATGGGCTGGCGAATCGTGGTCAGGGGCGGAGTGTAAAAGGCCGACGGGGCAACGTCGTCGAAGCCAATCACGGAGCAGTGTTCCGGCACGCGCAGGCCATTCCTGATAAGGGCACGGACGGCGCCGAAGGCCGTCATGTCATCGAACGCCATAATTGCTGTGAATTGGCGCTTGTGCCGGATCAAATCCTCGGTAAATTTTTGGCCGGCTTCAAAACTTGAATTCGGGTCGCGGGACTCCGGCAAGTCAACGATCAGGCGGGAATCGAGTTCGAGACCGCAAGTCTTGGCGCATTTACGGACTCCCCGCCAGCGTGGAGAACTGTCCCCCAAGGTCTTAGGGCCGCGGATGAAAGCGATCTTGCGATGACCGAGCGCGTGCAGGTGCTCGAGCGCTAAGTAGCCTCCGACTTCATTGTCGACGGTGACCGAACTCATAGAATCGCCCTTGAGTTCGCACGCGATGAGCGCGGTCGGGATGCTGCTTTTTTCAAGATCGGCCAGCACGTTGATATCGAGAAAGAGCCAATTGGCGAGAACGACGAGACCTTCGATGCGACGGTCAAGCAACATCTCGAGATAGCGTTCGAAGCGGCTGCGCTCATTGTGCACGTCGGTGAGAATTGGCAGGTACGACGCCTGGTACAACGTGTTTTCGATGCCGCGCAAGACCAGCGTGCAATAGGGATCGGTCATATCGAATACCATGACGCCGACTGTATGGCTGCGCTTGCTACGCAGCGACCGGGCAAACTGGTTGGGCCGGTACCCGAGCTTTTCCGCGGCGCGCTCGATGCGCTTTTTGGTGGCGGGCGGAATATAACGCGCCAACGGAGCGTCGTTCAACACGATCGAGACCGTGGTGGAAGAGAATCCGCTCTGCTTCGCTACATCACGAATAGTGACCATCGAAACGTTGCCTTAAAAGCTATGCATTGTGATCCGCATCAAAACTGTCAGCCAAAGCGGCGACGACCCCCGCCGAGGTGCTTGCGTTCCACGCGAAGGCTGGCGGACACTACAGCAGAGAGTGAGATCAGTGTCAAGCGCGAGGATTGGATCGGTACTTGCCGGTTGTCTGCTGTTGGTGGCCGCAGGAGCGACAATGGCGGCGCAAAGTTCATTGCCGGAAACGCCAGCAAAGCCTCGTGGGGCGGCCTCCGCAGCGGCGGTCGACCCGGCGCAGATTTTCCGCGCTGGCCAGGACGCGCTCACCCATGGGCAACTGGATACTGCGGAACAAGACTTTCGTACAGTGCTGGCGGCTGATCCAGGAGCGGGCGCCGCTTATGCCAATCTTGGCGTCGTCTACATGCGGCGCAAGCAATGGACCAAGGCGCTTGTGATGCTACGCGAGGCGGAGCGATTGCTGCCGCAGGTGCCGGGCATCCGGCTCAATATCGGACTCGCGTACTACCGGCAAAATGAATTTCTTAAAGCTATTCCAGCTTTTGAATCGGTGGTTCGTGACCAACCCAATGCGCCGCAGCCACGGCATTTGCTCGGCCTATGTTATTTCTTTGTCGAGCGATGGACGGATGCAGCCAACACGCTTGAGCCGCTCTGGACGCAGGAATCAGGCCAGTTAAGTTATCTCTATGTGCTATCGATTGCGGCTCACCGGGCCGGTCAAAAGCAACTGGACGAAAAGGCTACGGCGCAACTCGTGAAGGCCGGCGAAAATTCACCCGAGTTTCATTTATTCATGGGGAAGGCTCACCTCAACCTCGAGCAGTACGATATGGCACTTGCGGACTTTCAGGCCGCGGCAGAGGCCAATCCGAAGCTCACCTTCGTTCATTTCAACCTGGGACTGACTTATCTGAAAAAGCAAGACTACGAGCACGCGCGAGATGAATTTCTGAGAGATGTGGCCGTCGAGCCTGATCTCGCACTGAATTACGACGAACTGGGGGACGTCTACGTTCTTATGGAGCAGGACACTACCGCGGAAAAGAGTTATCGCGAGGCGCTGCGGCGCGACCCGAACCTGGTGAATTCCTACTTAGGCCTGGCCAAGATTTATCAGCGGCAGGGAAAATATCAGCAGGCGTTGAGTGCGATTGATACCGCCGGCAAGCTTGATCCGCGCCGCACCGATATTCATTATGTGAGAGGGCAGGTGCTGATTCATATGGGACGGAAGGATGAGGGAAAGAAAGAACTGGAGACCTCCGTCCGCATCGACAATGAACGCCGGGCGGAACGTGAGAAGCAAGTGGAAACCGGCACCGTGCCTTCGCCGGAGCTATTGCAGGAAGATCAGTGATGGTAGGCTCACACGCCACGCCATTCGAGTCGGAGATTCTTCGCTTCGCCTGAAAACCGGCTACGCTCAGAATGACAAGGTAAACTGCGCTGGTACATTTTGCGGGATCGATTGGCGCGATGGGCAACTCTAGTCTAAGATTCTTGTTTGGCGATTCCTGTTCGACGCACTCGCCGTTTTCAGAGGATCACATTGCTTTGCAGACTGACTCGCGGGCGGCATTTCTTTCGCGCCGTCCCGGGCAGCGTTTATGCCGTCGGAGGAATCGAAGGTAGTGAGTTCAAATCCCCGCATGTTGAAAATCAGGCAGCTCGTAAGAGCTATTATCTTCGCTTCGTTGCTGACGGCATTCTCGGCGGCGGCAGTCTCCGCCGCCTTCGGACAAATTCTTGACTTCGAACTATCCAGCGCAAACGGTCTTCAACCACCCGACGTGCAACCGGGAGGAACAACTTCCGCCGGTCTGAACTTGCAGGGGACAAGCGCTTCGGTCGCGCTCAGTTGCACCGTGACCTCCACCCAGACCACGACGAATCTGCCGACGTGCGCGGTGAGCCCTGCAACGGCAACGCCGCCTGCCCAACCTTCGCTTACAGTTGATGCCCTGCCGGCCACGGTTGCCGGGCTTTACACGGTTACTGTGACCGGGACTGACGCTTCGGGCACGGCCACGCTTCCCTTAAACCTGAATGTGGTGGGGGTCAGTGCGGATTACACAGTCAGTGTAACAACCCCGGCGGTGCCCAGCAGCGTGGCACAGGGTTTTGGAGCGAAGGCTACGATTACTGTCACTCCAATCGGCAGCTACACGGGGAATGTCACGCTATTCTGCCTCTCCGTCACGCCGGCGGTTCTGTCAGCGCCAGTGTGCTCGTTTAGTCCGTCGCCGGTGCCTGTGACCGGCGGTGCTCCACCTACCGCTACGCTCACGGTTACGACTTTTGGAACTTCGAACACCACCACTGCGAAGTTGGGGACGTCGCGATTGTTTTATGCGCTTTGGCTGGCGGTTCCCGGGCTGGCGCTGGTCGGGGCCGGAGCCAAAGGGAAACTCAGGAAAAACGCTCTGGGGCTGCTTTTGTTGCTGGTGGTTGGCGGAGGATTCCTTTTCATGCCGGCTTGCAATACGAGCTCCAACAGCAGTCCAACATCACCAACCGGCAGTGTGACCCCTAAGGGCAGCTACACGTTTACCATCACAGGGGTCGATCAAAACGGCGGAGCGCCGAGTAACAATGCCACCACTGGAACGACCGTCACTGTCACGGTGGATTGAGACAGTATCCTAAAGTCATGTGGCGGCTACGAAATTCTGCCTTGCGCCGTGTGGCACGGCTGTTGTGTGCGGGCGTAGTCTGCTTCCCGGTGATCTTCTTGGCATCGATCCTGTTTACCGAGGCTGTGGGTATGCCCGCGCCGGCGGTGCCTGGCAATCACAGCGACAAAGATAAAAAAGACAAGACCGGGCCGACCATTACCCGGCCAATCATTGTGCGCTGGGACGAAGCCCAGCCCGGCTGCACCTTTACTCGCAGCGATGACGGCAAGTATCGCTATGGGCTTTGGTCTGGAGATCTCGGCATTGTGCTGGCGGTGGATGCGAGAGAGGTACAAATCATTCGGCATCGCATCGAGCCCATCTTCGGCGTGCTGGTGACTATCCGCTACCGCGGCACTGGCAGTGTGGACGCCGACCCAGGCAGCATGACGCTGCAGTTCATAAAGCATTTTAAAGTGGTGCAGCCCGCACTTGACCCCGACGACTACGCTCAGAAAATTCAAAGCGATGCCGATGCGCTCGACGATGAGGCGCGACGCGCGCTGGCGAAGCATCCCGAGGAAAAACAGGTTCGCGAGACGCGGTTGCAGGATTATCAGAAATCGGTGAGCGAACTCATCGAGTTCCTGACCAAGAACAGCATGCGTTCGGCGCACCTCGACCGGGGCAATCCAGAAGAGAGCGGGTGGGTGTTTTTCAATACGGATAACAAGTGGATCGGCGGATGGAAGGCGCAGGAAGAGTTTGTTTTACGTTTGCCACTGGATGGGAAAATATTTGAATTTCCCTTCCGTCTGCCGCCCAGCAAAGGAGAAGTGCTACTGCGGAAGCGGGATTGAACTGTGCGAGGGTAGCAGTTGTCCGTTCCGTAATATCCCCATGGGTTGAAGCCCAGTTGATTCTAAGGACTAGTGGGCACGGCTGAAGCTGTGCCCACACAAATCGCTGGACGAACGACGAGCGGTTACGACGCGGCGCGCTGACTCTTGCGCTGAATTTCTCCGGCTTGATTCATAAGGATGTCACGGAGCGATATCAAGCCTCGGAGTTCTTTGCCCTCGACAATGCACAGATGCCGGAAGCCGAACTCGTGCATGATGAAGAGGCACTCATCGATGCTTTCATCGAGATTGACGGCGCGCGGGTTGGCTGTCATTACTTCGGAAACAGCCGTGTGCCCAGGCGTGCGTCCTGCGGCGACCACGCGGTTCATAATGTCGCGTTCGGAAAAGATGCCAGCCAATTCTCCGTTGCGAACCACGGGCAGGGCGCCGATGTTGTGTTCCATCATGAAGCGAGCAGCTTCCAGCACGGTGCCGGCAGCGTCGATGGAATAAACTTTGCGATTCTTCACGATCTCGCGGAGGGAGGACATAAACGGCTCCTTCGGGGGTTCAAGTAGTGGTTGAAGCTCCCACAGACTGCCCAATTCCGTGGTTTCTTACTTTACCATACGGGGATCAAAGTCGGGGTGCTGGTCGTCCGAAAGGAATCACCGCTCAACCAGACTTTCCAATGTGGGGAAGAATGCCGGATATGAAATGGCCGCACACTCGCTGCCGTGAATCAGGGTCTCTCCGCGGGCTCGCAAAGCGGCGATGCTGAATGCCATAGCAATGCGGTGATCGCCGAAAGACTGAATTTCCGCACCGTGCATGGTCTGCCCTCCGGGAATTTTCAGGCCGTCTTCTCGTTCCTCCACTTGCGCGCCCATGGCGCGGAGGTCGGTGGCGATGGAGGCGATGCGGTCGGACTCCTTCACCCGCAACTCCCGAGCATCGCGGATCTCAATTCCCTGCTCCGTATACGGCGCGATCGCAGCCAGCACGGGGATTTCGTCGATCAGCGCGGCGGCATCGGCTCCGGCGATGGTTGCGCCCTTCAGACGGCCGCCTTCGACTTGCAGCGTGCCAACGGGTTCTCCGTGCATTTCCTCGAGTTGCGTTACTGTGATGCGCAGGCCCAACTGAATGAGGATGTCGAGCAAGCGGGCTCGGGTAGGATTCATCAGCAAGGCTGAGATGGTGAGTTGTGAGTTCGGAAAAAGAGCGGCGGCACAGAGGAAGAAGGCGGCGCTCGATAGATCGCCGGGAACTCGCGCTTCAATGCCGCGCAGGCGCTGACCGCCTCTAATCCGCACCTGATTTCCCTTGCGATCAAGATGGGCTCCAAAGGCCTGCAGTGCGACTTCCCCGTGGTCTCGCGTGCGCAGAGGCTCGTCGACGCAGGTTTCGCCGTCGGCAAGCAAGCCAGAAAAGAGAAGGCAAGTCTTTACCTGTGCGCTAGCTACCAACATCTTGTAATCAATACCTTTAAGGTGTGTTCCGGTGATGCGGAGTGGAGGACACCCATTTCGCGCGGTGATGTGCGCACCCATGGCGGTCAGCGGTGTGATCACGCGTTCCATCGGCCGCCGGGAGAGCGATTCGTCGCCCGCCATTTCGCTTACAAAGTTCTGTGCTGCAACGATGCCGCTCAGCATGCGAATGGTCGAACCGGAATTTCCGCAATCGAGCGGCTGGCTCGAAGCGGCCAGCGATGGCCCTCTTCCCTGCACTTCGATGATGTTATCCGCAGCCTCTTTATTCTTACGCTCCCAACTTACTCCCAGGGAGCGCAGGCATCCCAGCGTGCTGGCACAGTCTGCACCGGTTGAGTAGTTGTCAAGACGCGAAGGTCCCTCGGCAATTGCCGCCAGCATGGCATAGCGGTGCGAAACCGATTTGTCGCCTGGAAGACTGACACTGCCCCGCAAGTTGCGCGCGGGCCGCACGATGGATTGTGACTCGCTTTTCATTCCCCATTCACTATAGCGGATGAAGAAAGGCAGGCGCTCGGTAGGTGACTTGATTTGGATTGCTGCTACGGAAAAGTACTTATGATTGCGATGCAGGCTGCTGCCGGCCCAGCGTGATCGACAGACGTTCGGGGTAGTCAGAGATTATCCCGTCGGCTCCCCAGCCTGAGAAGCGCTTTATTACCGCAGGAGCGTTTACCGTCCACACGAATACTTTCTTGCGTTGGTTCTTGATCTCGCGCAAGAGCCTTTGCGAGAGCAATTTATAATGCGGAATCACGTATGAAACCGGCAACCTGCTCCATAAGCTCAGCTGGGTTTTCGTCTCGCAAATTAGGCCGAGAGGAATGGTTTTATCGAGGTCGTTAATTCCAGTGAGCACTTCCGGGATAAACGAAGAGGCGACGAAACCACAGTTCGGTGGGCAGTCGCGAAGCAAATCGAAGGTGATTCGCTCCAGGCCGGGAACCTTGAGTTCGATATCGAGAAACGCTGTGCCGTGGTAACGGGCCAGGACATCTCGCAAAGAAGGCAGAGCTAATGATTGGGCCGTGCACTGAGAAATCTCGAAGCCGCGAGTGGTTGCGTCGTGGCAGATTACCGCTTGCTCATCGCCTGTGAGCCGTACGTCGAATTCGAAACCGTCGCAACCCTGTGACAGTGCAAGATCGAATGAAGCCAGCGTATTCTCGGCAACATTCTTGACGCCGCGTGCCCCGCGGTGCCCCAGCAGCAATGCACGATTTCGCATCGCCTTTGATTTTACTGGCCTCGATCGCTAATCCAGATCGAAATCACGGATGGGTTTACCGGTGTCAGGAGATTCCTTGGCCTTTTTGACGGCCTCCTGAAATTTCTTATCCAACAGTTCCGAGGCATGCTTTTGCGCTTCTACCGACTGGCGAAAGATGGACTCGCGGCGGCTGTCCTGTTCCTTCATGGCGCGCGCTGCTTCCTCCATATCGTTAAACATCCTGGGTTTCACAGCCGGAGTGTGCGCGATGACCGCGGCGGTTGCCGTGTCAATTTTTAACAGTGCGCCGCAGCAGGGACAGGTGACTTCAAAATTTGGGGGAGTCTTCGCCATTGTGCGAATCATACCGCAAAACGATGAAAGGGTCAGCGGTCAGCGCTGAATCTTGATGGGAAAAATGTGGACAAAGTTCAGCAATTCCGATCCGAGCAGGAAAATTGAGAGCAGCACAACCATGACGGCCATGAGCTCGCCGTAGCTCAGGCCGCGGCGGTTCGGCTCGGAGCGCCGTGCCGCAAGGCTCAAAATGTTCAGCGTGGCAAACCCGAAGACGACGGCCCAAAGGATGTTGTAAACGTCAGTGTGGTGGCTGGAAGCGCGTTCCAGAAGCACCAGGCTAGCGGCCAGCGTGGACTGGACACTCCACAGGTTGTGCAGTGCGGTGTAAGCGGTACGCGTGAGACCTGCGATGAGCACTGAGGTTGAAGAAAGCGACATAACTTATGACGGAAATGCAAAGCGGCCGCGGTCAGCCTAAGTAGTGGATATTACATTTTTTTCACGCGCGGGTCACGAAGAGCCTATGAGAGGCATCAGGGACAAGAAATGGGTGATCTGACTTTCGAAGGTTGGGCACTTACTGAGCTCGGGCAGTTCCCTTTTGTCCGGAGGCTTTCAGTAAGATGGACGCATGGCTAGGGCGCGAGTCATCTTCTTTGATGTTGGCAACACGCTTCTCTTCCCGAATCGCTCAAAGATGCTTGCTCCGATCCCGAGCGAGCAACATCCGACGTTTGCGGAGTGGCAAGCCCGGGAGCGGCGAACGAAGCGGGAGTTCGACACGAGCATGCAAAGCGGCAAAGTCGACCACAGCTTCTGGTGGATGTTTCATAGTTCCCTGCTCGAAGATCTTGGCGAAAATGCCGGCGCCCGCGATGCCTTGCTGCAGGAGCTGGTGCGGAACACGCAGAACTCCGCCAACTGGGACCAAATTCTCCCGAGCACATGCGAAGCGCTGAAGCGCATCGGGCAGAACTTTCGCATCGCGGTTATCTCGAATGCCGATGGCAAGATTGAGCAGGTACTCTCCCGCTGCGGCATCGCCAGCTGCTTCGAGAGCATCACGGATTCAGGAATTATTGGGATCGAGAAGCCGCGCCGCGAAATTTTCGAAGCAGCGCTTGAAGCCATGAGAACGAGAGCCGAGGAAAGTCTTTACATAGGAGATGTCTACTCTGTCGATTATGTCGGAGCACGCGACGCGGGCATGCGGGCTGTGCTGTTCGATCTGGCTGGCGCTTACCGGGACTATGAAGTCCCCAGAGTAGAATCGCTGGCGCAGTTTGAAACCTGGCTCCAGGATGAACTCCCGTCGTAAAATCTTTTCCATGATTCGATTCCACACGACTCCTGTTATTTCTGACGGCGGCTGTTTTGCTGGCGGTGGCGCCGGGACCTGGGATGCTCTACGTGCTTGCACGGAGCCTGGCGGGAGGCAGGCGCGAAGGCGTACTCTCAGCCCTCGGCACTTTCCTGGGAGGCATGGTGCACGTTTTCGCCGCGGCTCTGGGCGTTTCCGTGATCCTGGCACGGTCGGCGTTGGCGTTTGCAACTGTGAAATATGCCGGAGCGGCTTATCTCTGCTTTTTAGGCGTGAGAATGATTTTGGACACGCGGAAACAGGAGGACTGCACTGCAGACGATTTCCCCCCAGCAACCGAAGCCGCACCGCGAAATCCGCTGTGGCAGGGCGTCGCCACAGAAGTGCTCAATCCCAAGACGGCGTTGTTTTTTCTTTCATTCATTCCGCAGTTCGTTCACCGCAGCGCAGGACACGTGTTCCTTCAGTTTGTGCTGCTGGGAACGGTTTCGGTGGTTCTGAATACCTCGGCGGATCTGATCGTGATCCTGCTGGCTGAACCGCTCGGGAAAAAGATTCGCTCCTCGGCAGTATTTCGTCGCAGGCAGAGAACGGTGACCGGGGCAATTATGATTGGGCTGGGAACGTACCTGGCAACCAGCGAGAGCGCCTAGGCTGGAAATTTAGTCGGAGAGCACGACTACATCTCGAGAATCTGGTGATCGTGGCAATCGGTACGAATTACATCGTGGATGCTCTCCAGCAGTTCGGTTCCGTAACGAGCCACGAAATATGCGCCCGCCACACCTCGCTCCTGCAAAGCTCGTGCGGGATAAAGCGTATTGCTCAACCATTCCGCATGACGGCCCACGACTTCACTGCGGCGTAACTCCGCGGCCATCGCTCGTTCGCGCAGGCGGTCGAGTTGATAGCGCACTTTGGACGAACCCGTCTGACTGGCTTCCACCAGCGTGGGATCGAGCTTAGCCAGCGATTCCTGCAAACCGGAAAAAGATTCTTCCACCGACTTGTTTGCTCGTTCGAAGGCCTCCTGCAATCCCGCTGGCAATGAACGCGAAGCGAGCTTGTGGCGCAGGGCGTCCGGTCCCTGAAATGCGTCGAGCACGGTGATGCCGTAGTGCTGCAATTTGCCCTGCACCTTAGGATCGATGATTGTGGCCGAGAACCGAGGCACGATTGGCGTCACCCGACCCGAAATCGTTTCGTAAACGGCGCCAACCTGTGCGAAGTAGGCCGCCTCAGCTGCGCCGCCGGCATAGGCCAGTGTAGGAAGAAGATAATCCTGCACCACAGGACGCAGGAGCACGTTTGGACTGAAGTTTTCCGGCGCCGCAGCGATTTGATTCAGCAATTCGGCCGAGGAAAGTTTTTGGTTGCCGGAGGCAGCGCCAATCACAAACTCCACTGCCGGATTCGAACCATTGACACGCCGGTGAATCGCGGTGCGAGCGCCCTCACGCAATCCAAAAAGCAGCACGGACGACGGAGTCACTTTGACCTGCTGGTAATAGCCGGCTTTGTCGAGCGCTTCTCCTCGCGAAATCAACGCGGCTTCCAGATCTTCCGCGCGTTCAATCGCCATTTGATAGACCGGCGCGGCAACACGGTGCAACTCCGCATCTGAGGCATCGAGCAGAATTACTCCCCAAGGTGCGAACAAACGCGTGTAAAAACGGGCGAAGGCCGTGCCAAGATTTTCTCCGGGACGATAAGACTCGCGGAGAAATTGTGCGGCCTCAGTATCGCCAAGCAGGGCCGCGGCTTCCTCCACAACAGGCAGGATTTCATCGCCGAGCCGTACGTTGCTCACTGGCGCATCCGGAATGCCGTGGCTGGAAGTCGCCAGTGTACGGAGAATGCCATCAGAGCCGGGCATCGAAACGTGATTCACTTCTGCCAGATCGTGGTCCGATGTCGCCAGCCAGAAAACAGGAACGGTATCGACGCCCGCTGCTGTGGCTTCTTCGGCAAGCTTCACAGCGGTCATCGCCTTGTAGATGGCAAACATCGGGCCGCCAAACAGACCGACTTGCTGCCCCGTCACCACCGCGAATGCGCCACCGCGCAGGCGGTTGAGGTTGGCAAGAGTCTGCGCCGAAGCTCCCCAGGATTTGTTCTGCCGGTCGAGAATCGCGCTGACGCGCTCCCGGCGGGATGGATCGTACTGCACTGCCGATGCTTCCGTCTTAAACCACTCACTGAATTGTGGGGAATGCGGATAGAAAGGTTGGGCGCTGGGCGAGTATGCGAGGAAGTCAGTGAAAAGGCGGGTAGTCTGCGGAATTTGGGCAAAGGGCAGACAATGCGCTTTCACCGCTGCTTCTCCTGACATCGACATACGGTACAGGTTTGGACGGATGAGGTCATCACCTGTCAACGCTACCATGCTTTAATGTCGTCATTCTATGGTCCGTAGTTCAGATGCCCGCAAATAAGCGCAAGATGCAAGATAATGGTGGCTGCCCGCGGGAAAGATTACCGAGGCCGAGATAAGAAAATCGAAGACAGGAAGGCATCAAGAACACACAATGAATTCTACTGCTCCTCTGCTTATTGGTGGGCCATTCACTTTGGAAGGCTCAGTCGTCCGTCTTGAACCGATTCGTCCAGACCACACCGAACTCTTCTGGAATGTCGCGAAGGACAGTGTCGACGAAATCTTCCACTGGATTCCTTACCGCATGAAATCGCGGGAGGATTTTCAGCAGGTCGTCGAGAAGGCTCTGGACGAGCAGAAACGCGGCGAGTCGGTGGTATTTGCTACTGTTGAGCGCAGCTCCGGAACAGTGATCGGCAGTACTCGCTTCATGAACATTGACCGCGTCAATCGCCGCGTGGAGATTGGCTCTACCTGGATCGCGTCGGCTTGGCAGCGCACCGCGGTCAACACCGAAGCCAAATATCTGATGCTGCGGCATGCGTTCGAAGTCTGGAAATGCATTCGCGTCGAACTCAAAACTGACGCTTTGAATCAGAGATCGCGTAACGCCATCCTGCGCATCGGGGCGAAAGAAGAAGGCACGCTGCGCAAGCATTTGATCACCCGGACGGGCCGCGTGCGCGACACGGTCTACTTCAGCATTTTGGATACAGAGTGGCCAGAGGTGAAATCAAAGCTGGAGAAACGTTGCCATGGTTAGAACTGCCTCCGTGTTCTGATTACGATCGGAAAGGCCTCGCTTATTTCGCTTTGACGGGATAAGACTGAAGCCAATTCACAATTGCTTCAGAAGCGCAGTCGAATAGCTCTTGCTGGAGCCATTCTTGCTCTGCCAGCTCAGGATGCTCGAATATCCATGGAGCATTGTCTCCCATTAAAGGATCTACCAACCCATGTGCTAAACCAGATCTCACTTTATAGATACATTTCTTAAGTTCTCGTTTTTGAGCGATGCGCGGTATATAAGTCTCGATAAATGTCATGAAAGATTTGGTTATTTTGTACTTTGGCTGCTGGCATTTCGGGCACTTTTCGAGGGCCTCCGTTAAGGACTGCTCGCATTCGGAGCATTTCTCCGGCCTGTCAATCAGGGATTCGAGGGCTGAAACTACGCCTACGAAAGCCGCCGCCGCCGATATGCGCCAAATCTCTCGCCCCATCGCGAGCCACATGCATGCTCTGTGCAGTTTCTGGTAGACATCGTGAGGTAGCGAAAATGCCTTCTCAAGCAGAAGCTCGAAGTTGTCCGGTAGAACAAATGGAAAGTTTGGGTTGGCATAGTTCCCGTAATACTCCTCCCTCGCAATTCGCATCACTCGCGGGTTCGATTGGTCAAATACGGTATTCGTAAGCTCCAGGCCTTCCGCCTTATAGCCAACTTGAAACCATTCGGGGGTGGGATTATCGGCCGTTGGTAGTGTGCCCCAACGAAAGATCGTATATTTCGCCGGCAATAAAAAAGGCGTTCGGCTAATCCCATTCATAATCGGAACGAGCTCAAACACGCGCTTCTGGATGCGGAGTCTGTTCGTAAGCTCATCTGAACTTCGTTTATATCGCAATTGCAGCATGTAAGGATGTTCTCCAAACGCGTGTTCCACTTGTGGCGCCCTCTGAGGTGTGGGAACTATTTGGAAGTCTTGCTTGTACAAAAAGCGCCCTTCAATTCGTGCTCCAGACAAAAGAACAGTCTGTCCAATCGCGTCTTGCTGATTGTCGACAAGTTTATCCTTGATATCACGTTGAATAGTTTCGAGTTCATCGGCGGTCAAGCCCACCGGAGTAACAGACGAGATACGATGCGGATGGTCGAATTCAATCATCAGAAGCCTTGACTTGTCCGGTTTGAACGTCAAAAGGCAATTACTTGTTAAACGGCGCATCGGAAAATGACTACTAACAATTCGATACCACTCAGCGTGATCCACCTGATCCAGAAACAGAAAATCATGATTCAGTAATTGAGTAGATTGAGTGGTCCCCATCGACGTCCCCTTTATGTATGCCGTATGTATGCCGTCAAAAAGCCCCCTAATTATATTCGCTTTTTGTTCGCTTACATGATAAATTTAATTTCTCAGCCATGCCCGCCTCGTTGCCAGCTTTTTCCGAGGGCCAATACCCTACCGTGGGATGGCTGTTCCTCGACCTCAACTCCTATTTCGCCTCGATTGAGCAGCAAGACCGGCCCGAGCTGCGCGGCCGGCCAGTAGGCGTAGTGGCAGTGGATACAGATTCCACTTGCTGCCTGGCGGCGAGTTACGAAGCCAAAGCTTATGGCGTAAGAACCGGAACCTTGGTGAAAGATGCCAAGGCCTTGTGCCCACATATCAATCTTGTAGTGGCGCGACCGAAGTTGTATGTGGAGTATCAGCAGAAGATCATCCAGGTGATGGAAGAGCATCTGCCGGTTTACAAGGCTTTCTCCGTAGACGAAATGGCTTGCCAGTTGATGGGCCGCGAACGATTTCTGCCGAATGCCACAACACTGGGCTACAGAATCAAGCAGTCCCTGCGCAATCTTGGCGTGGCTCTACGTTGTTCGATTGGCCTTGCCCCCAACTGTTATCTCGCAAAGATTGCCGCAGATCTCTGCAAGCCGGACGGGCTAACCATATTGCTCAAAGAAGACCTGCCGCAGGCACTGCACTGCATGAAGTTGCGCGACGTGGTGGGAATCAGCCACGCCATGGAGCATCGGCTGCATAATCGCGGCATCACGACCGTCGAACAGCTTTGCAAATTGTCTTCGCAGCAAATGCGCGATATTTGGGGCAGCGTGCAGGGAGAAACCATGTGGTATTGGTTGCATGGTGAAGATTGGAAGGAGAAGGCTGCCCCCCTGCGCAAGAGCATTGGCAAACAACATGTGCTGGCGCCGAAATACCGTACGAAAGAGCAGGCTTATCTCGTGGGGCTGAAGCTGCTCAGCAATGCCGCGATCAAGTTGCGCCGGTTAAACATGTGGGCGCGAGGCATCGGAGTGACTATTGCTTTTAGGCACTGGGGCCACGATATAAAGGATGAAACTGAACCCTCCGGCTGGAAGTCTCACCGAAACATTCACGCCTGCCGCGATACGATCACACTGCAAGAGCACTTTCGCGAGCTTTGGAAAGATTGTCCGGCAAATCCGCCAGTGCACGTCGGCGTATGGCTTTTTGACTTAATTCACGATTCACAACATACGCTCGGATTCTTCGAAGATCCCAAACGCGACGCAATCTGCAATGCCATGGACATGATTAACAAAGAGTACGGCCAGCACACTGTTTACATGGGAGGCTTGCACGGCCTGGGCGACGCCGCACCCACGCGCATTCCGTTCTTTAGCGTGCCCGAATTAGTAGACTTCTGAAAATATTCGGTTCAGCGATACTCATCTATACTTCGATTGAACATGTCTAGGATAATCAGACGAACTTTCAAACATGAAATTTTGAATTCCGTACTGTCTGAGACACGTCCCGCGCTTCTATATCACTACACAGATCAAAATGGTCTTCTTGGAATCATAAAAAACAGGGAAATTTGGGCCACTCATCACCAATGCCTGAACGACACCCAAGAATTCCTACATGCCAAGGATCTAATTCGCGGTGAGATCGATAATCGTTGTAAAACTGCAAACTCTGACAATCTTTCATTGCTGCAAACCATGCGCTCTGCCCTAGATGGACCTGGCAATGAGGAAGTGAACCTATACATCGCCTCATTCTCTGAGGAGGGAGATTCCCTCCCTCAATGGCGCGCTTACGGCGGAGCAGCGGGATTTGCTCTAGGTTTTTCGATGACTCGTTTGATCCTGCCAGAGGAGTTCACATTGGCTCGCTGCATTTACGAACCTGAGGAACAACACGAGATAGCCGCAGCGATTGTTTCAGAAGTTGAGCACATGGTGGAACAACCACCATATATAGGACCTCATAATGCGAATAATAATGCGAAATTTACTGCTTGGGCAATTCTGCTGCTTACACTGCATCAGTTCGCGCTAATTTTCAAACATGAAAAATTCCAGGAAGAGCGGGAGTGGCGGATATTCTCCCGCGTATTGATGGATATTGCGCCAGCTTTTCCAATAGAGGAACCGGGAAGCAGACTGGATTTTAGATCAGGCAAATCGATGTTGGTGCCTTACCGAAAGGTAGCGTTGAAGGACGACAATGGCAACATTCCTCTTCATGAGGTTGTTGTCGGACCAAACCCGAACAAGGAGCAATCTCGCCGGTCGGTCCAGAGCTTGTTGAATAACCAAAAAGGCCTTAAAACCGTGAAAGCACGCAATTCCGATATACCTTACCGCAATTGGTAAACGCACATGCAATACGACAGCGTAATCTACTCACCCTTACCGAATTCATCACGGTCCTCACGTAATTTACGAAGATAAGCCTCACCACCGCCATATTTGGCATACACATCTTTTAAAGCCCCTCGCAATCGAAGCCAGGCTTCCTGCCGTAGTTTTTGCTGCTCCGAATCCTGTTTCCGGCCTACGCTTTCATTTTTCTCGGTCATAATGGTCCTCAAAATCATAAACGGTAAAGCGCACAGAAACTCCAGTTTAAGGCAAGTTGAATCTTTTCTTGCGTTTAGATGATCTAATGCAGTGTTGACTTCTATTCTAGCTCACCCTAGTCTGGGAACAGTTCTTTTCCGGCCAAACCCACCAGTGGGGGCGTCACGGCTTCGACGGAGATGCTTGCGGCCAAGAGGCATGCCGGGGTGCACACACCCGCAATCGCGTGCAAAATGATA
>Ga0210391_10000587_pt1 | contig 37034 bp, 30 predicted proteins | sample IncBWC12OmetaG_FD_160573 | JGI IMG/M metagenome (GOLD analysis project Ga0210391, IMG submission 160573) | Forest soil microbial communities from Barre Woods Harvard Forest LTER site, Petersham, Massachusetts, United States - Inc-BW-C-12-O ...
TCCCGCTCCATGGCGTGAAGGTCGCTGAAAACTTCCATGCATTCGGCGAAAACGGTGCGGCCGGAAAGCGTGAGGCCATCCTGTGGCAAATAGCCGGCAGTCGTGCCTTTGGCGACGCTGATCGAGCCGTAGTCGAAGGTGTCGAGGCCGGCGAGAATCTTCATCAGTGTGGATTTGCCGGTGCCGTTACCACCGACTAATCCGACGCGGTCGCGGGGCGTGATCAGCCAGTCAACGTTCTCGAAAAGAAGTTTGTGGCCGAAGCGTTTTCCGGCGCCAGAGAGCTGAATCATGCTGCAATTATCGTCTCATAAAAGCCAGTACCCGGTACCTTGTACCCAGTCGCAAGCTTCATCTCGATCGCTACTCAACTGATTGTCATCCTGAACGCAGTCTTCCGTCCGGCGAAGCCGGATGGAAGCAAGTGAGGGACCTATGCGTTTCGTTTTGCCGCGTCTGTGCTGCCGCACAGGACACATACATGGGTCTTTCGTTGGGAGATCTGCGCTTTGTGCGCAGGTCTCCTCTCCTCAGGATGGCAGCATAAAAGATGACAGCATAAAAAATGTGATTCAGGAGCGAGCGGCGGCGGAAACTTGGCGATTCTCTTCGCCGCCCCACAATGCACTATGGAAGTGAATGCGTTCTAGCGCGCGATCGATGGCAGCTTCCAGTTCGTGTGCGTATTTTACCTCGCGGCCTTTCGCTAGCCGCCGCCGCGCTTCTTCGGGGCTGAACCACGTGGGATGCCGCATCGGTTCATCGGCCCGGCGCTGCTGGTGGACTTCCATCAGAAAAGCTTTCACCACGAACTCCTGCACTCCGCCGGGCTGCCAGAACACGCCCTTCGAGTGAATGTAGAGATGAAAATGACGCGGTTCGATTGTGCCGATGGCGCCGGCTTCTTCGGCGGCCTCGCGCTCGGCAGCCTGGCTGTGTGAGAGGCGTGCGTCAGGCGATCCCTTGGGGAAGGTCCACTTATTGCCGCCATTGGTGTTTACCAGCAGGAACTCCACCGCGTTGCCACGCCTGCGGAAGCAGACCGCAGCCACCTGTAGCGGCAGAGATTTCGAAACGCGCGCGGAACCCATGGCGGATCTCCTACGAATTATGTTACTCGGGAGATATTTCACGAATGTTAACGTGCAACAAAAATTGTGCACCCAAGGTAACCAGTTACCAAATTGGACACGGCCCTAGAGTCCGCCGCCATAGACGGGGATGGCGGCTCCGGTGACGTCTTTGCCGGCATCTCCCGCCAGCCACAGGATCAGGCTAGCCACCGACGCGGGTTGCACCCACTGCGAGAGGTCGGCCCCGGGCATATCCTTTCTGTTGTTTGGCGTGTCCATGGTGCCGGGGAGGATTACGTTGGCGGTAATTTGTTTGTCTTTATTTTCGAGCGCGACCGTCTTCATTAGCGATACCAGCGCGGCCTTCGACGCGCTGTACGCGCCGATGGTGGGTGCGGGATCTTCGGCCTGACGGCTGCTGATCGCGATGATCCGCCCGCCTCCGGCTTTGCGCATTTCAGGGATCACCGCGCGCAGCAAGTGAAAGGCGCTGTTCAGATTGGCGTCGAACATGCGCTGCCAGGTGGCGTCGTCCATTGCAGCGACAGTCTGGCCGCCGGTGAAGCCGCCGACCAGATGCGCCAGCACATCAATCTTTCCACAGCGCGCAATCACGGTGGCAATTGCTTGCTTCGCGGTGTCAAGGCTGGTGATCGTGGCTGGAAGTGCAATGAAATTCGGATGGTCGAAGTCAGACTGCTGGATTCTCGGCGCGAGGCCGACGACCGTGAAGTTCGCATCCAGCAGTGCTTTCGTGACATGAGTTCCGAGGCCGCCATTGGCTCCGGTTACGAGGGCGATCTTTCCAGTCATGAGTGGTTCCCTTGGACTTCATCATAACGCGCTGGGCGGGGAGTTGCTGGTGAAATGGCGGCGTTACGGCAACCAGCTATCTTTACCGATTCTCACCACTAGTAGAACGAACGCTCTTACCAAAGGTGTGTTTGCCATCTTAGGGCCGATTATATGACTGTTGATAACAGGCCATTACCCTAGCTATCTGCGGTAATCTCCCCGTTTCCCTTGCCACTCGCGCTGAGTCTCATGCGAGCTTTTGTTGCAGCGCGTCTTTGTCCAATTCATTCTCCCACCGCGCCACCACTAGCGTAGCCACCCCATTGCCGATCATATTCACCAGGCCGCGGAACATGCTCATGAAGCGGTCGATACCGAGAATGAGCGCCATCCCTGCCACCGGAATTGTCGGGATCACTGACAAGGTCGCGACCAGAGCGATGAACGACGCTCCCTGCACTCCGCTCGCGCCTTTCGAGGTCAGCGTGGCGACCGAGAAAATTGTCATCTGTTCCAGCAACGTCAGGTGCGTGTTTGTGGCCTGAGCGACGAACAACGCAGCTAGAGTCATGTAGAGGCCGCTGCCGTCGGTGTTGAAGGTGTATCCAGTAGGGACTACGAGTCCGACTAACGACCGCGAGCAGCCGAGCTTTTCAAGCTTTTCCATCAATGTAGGAATCGCAGTTTCCGACGAGCTCGTGGCCAGCACCAGCAGAATTTCTTCTTTGATGTGCAGCAGAAATTTAACAATGTTGAAGCCCGCGGCCCAGCAAATTGCGCCCAGCACGATGAGTACAAACAGAATCGAAGTCACATAAAACGTGGCAATCAGCTTGACCAGCGGGCCGAGCGAGGCGAGTCCATATTTGCCGATGGTGAAAGCCATCGCGCCGAACGCGCCGATGGGCGCGAATATCATCAAGATGTTCACCACGCGAAATACAATGAGGGTGAGCGATTCGAACAGGCTCACGATCGGTTTGGCGCGTGGCCCCGCCGACGACAATCCAAAGCCAAACAGAATCGAAACAAATACGACTTGCAAAATGTCACCCTTGGCGAAGGCATCAGTTACCGTTGTAGGGATGATGTGCATCAGAAATTCGGTAACCGATTGTGCTTTGGCTTGCCCGGCATAATCGGCGACGGCGTGGGCATCGAGCGTGGATGCGTTCACGTTGAATCCGCTGCCGGGGCGAACCACGTTGCCAACGATGAGCCCGACCGCGAGAGCAATCGTTGAAACGATTTCAAAGTAGAGCAGAGCCTTGCCGCCGACCCGGCCGACCTTCTTCAAATCCTGCATGCCGGCGATGCCGGTGACTACCGTACAGAAGATGAGAATCGTGATGATCATCGTGATCATCCGGATGAAGGCGTCGCCCAGCGGTTTCATGGCGACGGCGCGGGCGGGAGAAAGATATCCCAAGGCCACGGCAAGAACCATGGCAATAGCCACTTGCACCCACAGGGAAGCATAGAAAGGTTTGCGGTGCGGCGCGGGCGGTGACGCTTCGAACTCTGCGGCTGCGATTGGAGTGGGCATTGTTTAGGGCAAAATCGATTCATTTACCGCAGCGGCTAAAGCCGATCTAAAAGAAGGAAGACTCGACGCAGCGCTGAAGCTGCTCCACCGAGCGCCTCTTCTATGAGCCTGTTCCGCAGCGTGTTTAGTCATCGAAGACTGTGTTTTAATTCGCCGGAGCTTGCAGAATCTTAACCAGCCACGGAATAATCACCTGTTTGAAAATTCTGGGATCGGGCCATACGCCCACCTGACGGCCAAGATGCCCGCCGTGAGGATTGATCCACGCGTCTTTCGGCACGTCACCGTTACTCAGCAGCAGATACTCGTCGTCGATGGGAACCTGCGTGTCGAGAACTCCGGCAAGAATCAGCATGGGCGACATAGGCTTACCCAGCAAACCTTCGCGGACCAGGGAAAGCTTGGGCAGGAAGTCGCCCATTTCGTCGAGGGTGTGAACGTCTTGCAGAATACTCATCAGCGCAGGCACCTGATCGAATAGATATTCGCGATTGCCCATCAGCGAGTTCATCAGAAAATCTTTCTGAAAAAACTTATTCACCGGCGGAGACTGCGCGCTGCACCCGCGCAGCCGGTCATGTTCGACGATGGCCATCTTGGTAGCCCAATACGCTCCCCAGCTCACGCCGTGCATGGCGATGCGGTTCTTATCGATCTCCGGGCGGGACTGCACATAGTCCAAAACGCGCGAGAGCATGCGGTCGGCGGTCTCGCTGACCTTAATTGGATTCTGTCCAGTGCCGGGTCCATCGACCGCAAGATAGCCGATACCGAAGGGAAGAATCGCGCTGAAACTTTCCGTCAAGTCTTCTTTGCGGCTATCGAGGCCATTCACTGCGATCACCAGCGGCACCGGACCTTTTGCATCTTTCGGCAAGCGCAGGTATCCGATGATTTCCTTGCCTTCAAATGGAATGCGAACCACCTCGAGCGGCGGATCAAAGAACTTCGCATGATCAAGAAATGCCTCGAGGGCCTTTTCGTATGAGCGCTGCTTGCCCGGGGACGCCGGAATCGGCCAGCGTCCGAAGGAGTAGAGCCGCCAGGCGCGAATGTAGTCGGCGTTCGCTTTTGTGGGGTCGGATTTTTCCAGCGATTTCGCTTCGTTGAAATAACGATCGGCGACGTGCATAAACCCCGCGGCCCACTCATCTTTGTCGGCGGTATGAATGCCTTCGAAAGCTTCCTTTACGTCGCCGGGATCGAGCCCAATCAGCGGATACTGGCCGACTTCAGCGCGGTGGATGGCTTCAACACGTATCTCGTCAATGGTGCGCTCGCGCCGGGGTTCGTTTTGGGCGGATGCGGTTGAAGAGAGAAGTGCGAATAGCGCAGCGGGAAAAATTGCGAAACGAAAATGAGTTGTTTTCATAATTGGTCCGTTTCTTCTGATCTCAATGACGTGGAACTTTCTTACAAGATGAATTAATAAAATCAGTGTGCCGGGTCCCCTAGGGCTAAAGCCCGCGTCGTTCCCGGCTCTGAGCAGCATGACTGAAGTCGTGCCGTTTCCCGATCTTCCTAGGGCAGCGTTTAGTTAATCGCAAAAGAAAGACCGGATCGAATTGCGTCCGGCCTTCTTTCACATCCGCAGGGCTGACCGCATAGCTAGAACGTGAACTTCATGCCCAACTGAACCGAACGAGGCCCGCCTGAGCCTACTGCAGGGTTGGCGGCCGCAATGTCGGGAGTCGCGCAACCGCAGCCGAAAGGACGAACCGACGGATCATTCAAGCCGAATCCATTTTGCCCGCCGTAAGGGTTCGCGAAGTTGGGGTGATTGAAAATGTTGAAGAACTCGACGCGACCCTGGAGCCGTATGGTTTCTCCAAAGTGGAAATTCTTGGCTAGGGAAAAATCGAAATTCCTGAAGCCAGTATCTTCGAACATGTTCCGGCCCATATTCCCGAACTGGCCCAGCGGCGGCGCCATCATTACGGAGTTTCCGGATGCATAGCAGCCAAACGAATTTAACGAGGTCGTTTCTGGACCGGCAGTGCCGCCGTCTTCCGCCAGGGCAGAGGCCACGCAGCCCGCCGGCAGATTTGCCGGTGAGAAGTAGGGAATTCCAACTCCGCGCCTGGACTTAAAGTCCGAAGGATTGCCCAGACTGTTGGTTCCCGCGCGGTAGAAACTCCAACGAATCGGGGATTGGGCTGGCGGGCTTACCGGCAGCGGGCCCACCCCGGCCGCATCCGTTCCCTCGTCCATCGGTCCCCAGTACTGCGGGCTTTCCAAAGTGATGATCGAGTTCAGCTCCCAGCCTTCGCGCAGTTGCCCGAAACCTTTTCGTCCGGGAATTGCATAAGTGAGCGAAACAGTAAGCCGGTGACGAATATCGAAGTCGCTGTTGGCGTACTCGGCTGCGACGTTATGAGCGTTCTGCGGCAAACCGGAGCCGTAGCCGAAGTCCCAGTTCGCGCCCACATCATCGAGCGCGTGCGAGTAGGTATAGCCCGCCACCATGCTCAGACCGTGGTAGTTGCGCGCATTCAATGTGACTTGCAATCCGTTGTAATTGGACTTGTAGACATTTCCCATCTGGAAGATGTTGCTCAGAAAGGGAAATTTACTGTTGTAGGGAAGGCAAAGCTGATCTACAGAGTTGATAGCCGGATCTGCGCAAGCCGGATTGTAGTCACTGCCAACCGGCGGCTGATTAATGTCCCGAATTCCAGTCAGGTTCGAGCCATGATTGCCGACATAGGCCGCTTCCAACGACAAGTTCGTGGTAAAGGCATGCTGCACGTTCAAAGTCCAATTCCAGACATAGGGAGTGGTAAGGCCGCGATCAACGGTCATGATCGGACACGGGCTGCCTCCATGGCCACTGGGCAGGACCGGAGAGCAATCGACTGTGCTTCCGCCGTAAAGCGGCCCGTTCGCGGCGTCCCAAGTGCTGGGGTAACTCAGGAAGTTCTTCACGGTCACGTTGCTTGTCGTGATCGTGCCGCCGGAGGTATCGCCTGCGGCGTCGATCGGCGCTCCGGTCGGAACACTGCCCGGTCCGAAGGCGTTGTTGAAGGCGACGAACGATTGCCAGTTCACGGTTTCGTAGATCAATCCGCCGCCGCCGCGCACCACAGTTCGCCCGTTACCGCTGATATCCCACGCAAAGCCCGCGCGGGGACCGAAGTTCTTATGATCGGGGTTCCAAAGACTGCTGATCTGATGGCCGACTTGCACCAGACCCACGTTCGGATCAAAGTTGCCGAGCAAATTGTGAGCTTCCTGCGGCACGCTGCTGAATTCGTAGCGAACGCCGAAATTGATCGTCAGATTCTTTGTGGCCCGAAAGTCATCCTGGAAGAAGCCGGCGTATGCCCAGTTGTGCAGCTGCAAGGTCGGATTACCCACTTCAACGGTCGACTTGAAGGGCGCGCCTGCAAGGAAATCTTCGAGCGGGGCCGAACCGTTCGGACCGGGGTTCGGGCTCACGACGCCGCCCAGGAAATTGACGCTGCCGCGGGCGTTGCCGTACGACGCATTATTGACCTTGTCGTAGTGGAGCTCACCGCCAAATTTCAGCGCATGCTTGCCCGCGGTGTAGGAGATGTGATCCACGAACTGTGTGATCGAATCGGGTCCCTGGAATTTAGGCCACTTAAACCCACCCAGCCCTGGAAAAAAGTAGCCGCCGAAGCCAATGCGCGGCAGACCGCCCGTTTCAGTGCCGCTCACGCCTGTATCCAAACCGTACGAGGAGGCGGGCGTGTTGAGGTCGCCAGGCAGAGTTGGCTGGTAGAGACGGTTGTAGCCAACACGTGCCTCGTTCACGAGGCGGGTGGTAGGAGTCCAAATCCAATTGCCGCCGACCACCTGCGCGCGGGTGTGAATATCCGAGAGCCATTTCTGCTGCAGTTCGGGAAAGTCTTCGACCGTGCCGGTGTTGTTTCCAAAAAAGTAGGTCCCGGCAATGCTGTTTCGTTCGTTTAGCCTGTAATCCACCTTGGCGACCACGTTGTTGACGTGCACGACGTTGTTAAATCCGTTCGTGATATTGATGCTCTGCGCGGTGTTGGTGGGAAATCCCGAGCCGTTGCACGTGACCGCGGCGCCTGAGAAGGTGCATCCTGAGATGAGCAGGCTGGCGGGGCTTACGATCACGCCAGCCGCCGTGGCCGCTGGGGTCGTGATATCTGCGATCGCATCCGGAATGCTGTCGGCGCAATCGCCGGCAAAACCGAAGGAACAGGTTCCATTCGGCGCCATGTGCACCATCGAAGGACTGGTTATCCCGCCGAATGAATTGCCCACATTATAGCGCTGGCCTTCATAGGCCCCAAAGAAGAACGCCTTATCCTTAATGATTGGACCGCCGAGGCTGCCGCCAAACTGCTCAAGGGTTCGCGTCAATTTTGGATTTGGATCGTCGTTGAAATAATTCCGCGCGTCCATCACTCCATCGCGGCCAAAACCAAACGCGGTCCCGTGCACCCGGTTGGTGCCGGACTTGAGGCCCACGTTGACGACCGCTCCCGGCTTCCAGCCGTACTCGGCCGGCGGATTTTGCTGCAAGTTAAATTCCTGAATCGCATCGATGGGTAAGATAGTCGCCGAGTCGCCGGCGATGCCGGAACCGTTGATGATTGCCTGTCCGGAATACGGCTCACTGTTGAAGAGTCCTTCGACAAAATAGGCGTTATCCTCCGCACGAAGGCCGTTGGCGCTGGTGGTGGAGAAGCCGCCTCCGGGATAACGCATCACACCAGGACGAAGCTGCAACAGATTCTCGTAGTTGCGTCCGTTCAGCGGCAGATCATTGATTTCTTGATTGCTAAGCGTCCCACCCAGAGTGGAAGAAGTGGTGTTGAGTAGAGGGACTTCTTCATTCACTACGACAGTTTCAGTCACTTGGCCGGTTTGGAGGGCAAAGTCGGCTCGAACGTCGGTGGCGACCTCGATGATCACGTTCGGTCGCTCCACGGACTTGAAGCCTTTGGCTTCGACATGAATTTTGTAAGTTCCGGGAGACAAGTCGGGAGCGGCATAGGCTCCAGCATCATCCGTGGTAAGGGTCCGTGAGGTTCCGCGCTGTACGTCGGTAATCACTACGGTCGCTCCGGCAACGGAGGCGTCGCTAGGATCGGTGATGCTGCCCAAGATCCGTCCTGCGGTGGACTGGGCCATGGCTCGCACACTGAGCAGGCATCCGGTGAGAACAATAATTAGAAGAGCAATCCGGATGGCGGCAGTCGTGACGTGACCCGCGGACAGGGCGGTGCTTCGGAATGTCATCGGAACTTCCTCCGTTTTCTGGTCCGACAGCCATACCATTGTTCATCGAATGAAGTCAAGAAAATTTTCCGATATTGAGGGTTGCTGATCCAAAGTCGAGCCTTGTTGGTAAAGTTTTACAGAGCGGATTTTGCAAGTTTCCAGTTGAAATTGCGCTTTTCAGCTAGCACTTGCATTCCAGGTTGTCGGGGTGATATTGTCATTGCTGTCATACCACCATACCCAAAGACCGCTAATGCTCGTGTCACTGCTGAAACCCGCAGAAACTGCCCCGCAAGCTCTGGACCTGCGGTATAGTAGCCAGACCATCGGTGGACGCCCACCTGCGGGAGAAGACCTTGTGTACAAAGTTGTCCGGACCTTGCGGCTCTATGAACAGATCGTCCAACAGATCGAAGAGTCTGTCCTCAATGGATCTCTGAAACCCGGCGATCAACTGCCCGCCGAGCGAGAGTTGGCGCAGCGACTCGGCGTTAGCCGCACAGCCGTGCGCGAGGCAGTCAAAACCCTCCGCGAAAAAGGTTTGGTCGAAGCATATTCCGGGCGCGGCACCTTCATCACGAACGGAACATCTCAGGCTGCGCGGCAATCGTTTGACTTGATGGTGAAGATTGGCCAGCAGGAGGGATCTCCGCATCTCGCAGAGCTGCGTTTGATTCTGGAACCTGGAATCGCGGCCCTGGCCGCCGTACGCGCCAAGGAAGATGATTTGTCTGGGATGCGTGACGCCGTCGCCGTGATGGACCGCTCACAGAAAGATCCGGCTGCCTACATCGAGGCCGACCTCGATTTCCATCTCGCGCTCGCCGAAGCCGCCGCTAATCCGCTCATACTTTCCCTGATCGATTCCATTGTCGGACTACTGCGCGAACAGCGCATCAAGATCTTCAATGTTGAAGGCGGTCCACAGCGTGGACAGTTCCACCACAAACGAATTCTTGAAGCCGTCGAGCGCCACGATGCGGAGATGGCCAGAAGCGCGATGCGCTCGCACCTCGAGCAGGTGCGCCAGGATTCGCAGGCTCCTTCCAGCAGCAGATCTTCGGCACAGGGGAAGCATGCGCCGGCAGGGCCGAAAATTACTGCTTAGAGAGGGTGCCGTAAAGTAGAAGAAGAACGTCAGGCAGATTTCAAAACAGATTTCAGAACAAGAAATTCCTGGAGGATTGCAGGCGGATGGCGAAACTCGGCTTTATCGGTCTGGGAGTCATGGGCAGCCAGATGGTCAACCGTCTGCTCAGCAAAGGGCACACCGTCACCGGTTTCAACCGCACGCGCGCCAAGGCGGAGTGGTTGGTTGAAAAGGGAATGCAGTGGGCCAATTCACCGCGCGCGGTTGCGAGCGCTTCCGATTTCACTTTCGCGATGGTAACCAATGCTGCTGCCATCGCTGCCATCACGGAGGGCCCGGACGGAATGCTGGCGGGCCTGAGCGCCGGCAAGATTTTTATCGACATGAGCACGGTGAGTCCTACGGTGAGCCGCGCACTGGCAGCGAAGGTAAGAGAAAAAGGCGCGGACATGGTCGACTCGCCCGTTTCCGGCAGCGTGATTACGTTGCAGGAGGGCAAGCTCTCGGTGATGGTTGGCGGCCGTCGCGAGACTTTTGAAAAGATCAAGCCGCTGCTGTTGGATATTGGGCCGAAGGTTACACATGTGGGAGATAACGGTCTCGCGTTGGCGATGAAAATCGCAGTGAACTTGAGCTTGGCGGTACAGATGCTCGCGTTTTCCGAAGGCGTATTGCTGGCTGAGAAGAGCGGGATTGCGCGCGAAACTGCGGTGGACGTACTCACCCACAGCGCGGTTGCATCCCCAATGATTCAGTATCGCGGACCGTTTGTGTTGAAGCAGCCGGAAGAGGCCTGGTTCGATGTGAACATGATGCAGAAAGATATGGTTCTCGCCATGGACTTAGGGCGTCAACTCGATGTTCCTCTTCCCACGACTGCAGCAAGCAATGAGATTTTGACGGCGGCGCGCGGCATGGGCTGGACGAAATACGATTTTGCCTGCGTGTTCGACGTGCTGGCCGCGATGTCCGGAGTGACGACGCCAGTCACGAAGGGAGGTCCCAAAAAATGACGACAGCAACCTCCAAACCGGAAATTGGCCACGGAACCGCAACAGAAAAAGAAAAATGGCTTCATGCCTACCGGCAGATTGTGAGCATCCGCCTGTTCGAGGAGCAGGTGAATGAGGTTTATACCCGCGCGTTGATGCCCGGGCTGGCACACTTATATAGCGGCGAAGAAGCTGTTGCGGTAGGAATCTGCGAGGCGCTGCGCATCGATGACTACATCACGAGCACCCACCGTGGTCACGGGCACTGCCTGGCCAAGGGCGCATCGCCGGACCGTATGTTTGCCGAGTTGCTGGGGAAAGAGTCGGGCTATTGCCGAGGTAAAGGGGGATCGATGCACATTGCCGATCCTGCGACTGGCAATCTTGGCGCGAACGCCATTGTCGGCGGCAGCGTGGGTATCGCTACGGGCGCGGCCTTTACTGCAAAGACTCTAGGCACAGATCGCGTGGCCGTCTGCTTCTTTGGAGAAGGCGCGCTGGGGCAGGGATCGCTCTATGAAGTGATGAACCTGGCGCAATTGTGGAAGCTGCCCGTGATTTACGTCTGTGAAAACAATCAATACAACGAATACACCCACTATCACGAGACTACGGCGGGCACTATTCTCGGCCGCGCTCTTGCTTTCGGAATTGAAGCAGCGAGCGTCGATGGTCAGGATGTGCGTGCCGTGCACGAAGTCGCGACGCGTTTGGTGAAACGCGCGCGTGCGGGAGGCGGACCTGCCTTTCTACAGTGCGATACGTATCGTTACAGCGGTCATCACGTTGGCGATATCAATCGCGAATACTACCGCTCCAAGCAGGAAGAACATCTTTGGAAGACAGACCGCGATCCAATTCTTGTACTCGCCAAATGGTTGATCGACCAGGGCTACACGGACGCTGCCTCGCTCGACCGCATAACGGCTGAAGTTCGCGCGATCATGGAAGCAGCGGTGAAGTCAGCCATTGCCGCTCCGTATCCCAGCGTGGACGAAGTGGAGAAACACGTCTATGCCTGAACGCGAGCTGACATTTGCCCAGGCAGTGCGCGAGGCTCTGGCCGAAGAAATGCGCCGCGACTCGCGTGTCTGCATCCTTGGCGAAGACGTTGCCGAAGCTGGAACGCCCTTCAAAGTTCTTTCGGGATTGGTGGAAGAGTTTGGCGCCAAGCGCGTGGTCGACACTCCCATCTCCGAAGCTGGATTTACCGGTGTGGCTGTAGGTGCTGCGATGACAGGCCTGCGTCCAGTCGTCGATATCATGTTCGGCGATTTCATTACCTTGACGATGGATCAGATGGTGAACCAGGCAGCCAAAGTTCATTACATGTCCGGCGGGCACTGGAAAGTTCCGATGGTGATGCGCACCACGCTGGGTGCTACACGGCGCTCGGCGGCACAGCATTCTCAATCGCTGCACGCGTGGTTCAGCCATGTGCCGGGGTTGAAAGTGGTTTTGCCTTCGACGCCTTATGACGCGAAGGGGTTGTTGAAGGCGGCAATCCGCGACGAGAACCCGGTCGTCTTCTTCGAAGATAAAATGATGTACAAGCTGAAAGGTCCGGTTCCGGAAGATGACTACACAATTCCACTCGGCGTAGCCGATGTGAAGCGCGCCGGCGACGATATCACGCTGATCGCCACCAGCAGCATGGTGCAAGTTGCGCTGGGCGCGGCGATCTTACTTGAGAAGGAAGGCATCAGCGCAGAGGTTGTCGATCCACGCACGACGTGGCCGCTTGATGAAAAAACTTTAATCGATTCGGCGAAGAAAACGTCGCGGGTGATCGTGCTCGACGAAGGCTACGGGCGTTACGGCGTGACGGCGGAACTAGCCGCTGTAATCGCCGAGGGCGCGTTTTACGACTTAGATGCGCCGGTGAAACGTATGGGCGCGATGCACGTTCCCATCCCGTTTTCTCCACCGCTCGAGGATGCAACCGTGCCGACGGAACAGACGGTCTTCGAAGCAGCAAGGTCGATGTGCAAGCCGTCTTGACGTTGTGCGTATTGGTTGGGTTCAAGCTAATAGCTAGAAGCTAGGAGCGGATTTATGGCACTCAAAACTCACGGAACCATGGCGGTCGATTGGGAGCAGCGCATCGATTTCGATCGCCTCCGTCGCGAACGTTTGCAGCGTGTAAAAGGTCTGCTGGCAAAATCCGAGATGGGCGCGCTGCTCTGTTTCGATATGAACAATGTGCGTTATATCACTGCCACGCACATCGGTACGTGGGCGCAGGACAAGGCCAACCGCTTCACCCTGCTGCCGCAGAATGACGAGCCGATTCTTTGGGACTTCGGATCCGCCGCCAAACATCATCAGTTGAATTGCCCGTGGCTCGGGGAACGCTCGCGCCCCGGTATTTCCATGTTGCGCGGCACCATGTCGCCGGAGCATGGACGCGCCGAAGACGTCGCTAAGAAAATTCGCATCGAGCTCGAAATGCGCGGTCTGCACAAAGAGGCGGTTGGCATCGACATCATCGAGCTCCCCGTACTTTTTGCGCTGCAACGCGAGGGCATTAAGGTTGTCGATGGCCAGGAACTCATGTCCAACGCCCGGGTCATCAAAACGCAGGATGAAATTTCGCTGCTTAATACCTCCGCAATGATGGTCGATGCCGCCTATGACGAACTCTATCGCGCTATGAAACCGGGTATGCGCGAGAACGAGGCGGTTGGGTTGGTGAGTAAGGTTCTCTACGATCTCGGCTCGGAGTATGTGGAAGCGGTAAATGCCATCTCCGGAGAGCGCTGCAATCCCCATCCTCATGTCTTTTCCGACCGCGTGCTGCGTCCCGGCGATCCGGTTTACTACGACATTCTGCATTCCTACATGGGATACCGCACCTGCTATTACCGCTGCTTCACCATCGGCTACGGTTCGCACGCCATGGTGGATGCCTATAAACGCTGCCGCGATTACCTGGATGCCGCCATCGAACTGATTCGCCCTGGGCGCAACACCGCGGAAATCGCGGCGGTGTGGCCCAAGGCGCAGGATTTTGGTTTCCCTAATGAAGAAGCCGCCTTCGCCCTGCAATATGGCCATGGCATCGGGCTTGCGATTTGGGAGAAGCCCGTAATCTCGCGTCTGGTTTCGCTCGACCATCCGCAGACGCTTGAGCCGGGCATGGTTTTTGCGCTCGAAACTTTCTGGCCTTCGACCGACGGCTGGAGTGCAGCGCGCATTGAAGAAGAGATCGTCGTAACGCCGACGGGACACGAAGTGATTACTCGCTTCCCGGCGGAAGAATTGCTGGTAGCGGGCGCGCATTATTTCACGGTGAACGGACAGCTGCCCACGACGAGAGAGACTGAAGCTCCGCCCAGCGCGCGCGTGCTGGAGATGATTGAGGCCAGCGCGAAAACTGAGCGGGTAGGAGTTTCGGACTGAAGGCCATAGCGTAGCCTTCCCCCAATAAAAACGACTATGGCCTTCAGCGTTGTTATGCCCGCCCTTGAGATGGCGCAGGAAACCGGCAAGCTCATTGCCTGGCGCAAACAGGAGGGCGACCGTGTGACCAAAGGCGAGCCGCTTCTCGACATCGAAACCGACAAAGCGGTGATGGAAGTGGAAGCGCCTGCCGACGGCATTCTCGCGGGAATTTCTGCCGCTGCCGGAGCCGACATTCCGGTTGGGCAGACGATTGCTTGGATTGTTGCCCCCGGCGAGAAACCTCCAACAGAAAACGAATCTGCAACCGCCGTACCGGCGGCGCGGGCCAGTTCACAAAAGACAGAACCGCATGCTGCGCCGGTTGCCGCCAACGTGCCCGAATCTTCTGCCGCTTCCGGCGCAAGGATTTCTCCGAAGGCGCGGCGGCTTGCGAAGGAATTGGGGGTGGATATTGCCGTAGTGCATGGTTCCGGCCCGGGCGGTGAGATTCTCGCGTCCGATGTGCAGGCTGCGGCTGCTTCGCCGGTCGCTTCCAGCGCGGCCACTCCCGAAAAAATATCCGGCCGTCTCGAAGTCCCCAGCACTCTTGGCCGCCTCATGGCGGAACGCACAACGCAGAGCTGGGCCAGCGTTCCTCACTTCTTTGTTACGCGCGACATGGATGCCAGCGTACTTAACGGGTATCGGGAGAAGCTCGCAGCGGAGATCGAACACAGTCACAACATTCGCATCACGCATACCGATTTGCTGGTGGCGCTGGTATCGCGAGTGCTGCTCAAACATCCTCGCTTGAATTCAAGCTGGACGGCCGAAGGCATCCGTCTTAATGATCGCGTGAATATGGCCGTCGCCATCGCTGTGAACGACGGCGTAGTCGCAGCCGTCATCCCCAACGCGCACACGGCGACTCTGCCGGAAATTGCACGGCAACGTCGGGATGTGGCTGAACGAGCGCGGGCAGGCAAGCTGCGTCCCGCCGATATTGCCGATGCCACGTTCACCATCAGCAACCTCGGCATGTATCACGTGGATCAGTTCAGCGCGATCATCACGCCGCCGCAAGCAGCAATCCTCGCCGTGGGCAGCATTGCCGATCGCGTCGTTGCCGTGGAAGGCAAACCCGCAGTGCGTCCGATGATAACGCTGACTCTCTCTTCCGACCATCGCGTCGCCGATGGCGCCCGCGCGGCGACGTTCCTAGAGGAACTTGCGCAGGCGCTGCGTGATCCAGGATCGATTCTGAGTTAGTTTTGAGTTAGGCTCTCAAGTATCGCCACGGTCACCGCACTAAATCCCATGAAAGCCGCAATACTCGCAACGCCGAAAGTTCCGCTTCAAATTCTAGACGCGCCCAAGCCTCAACCTGCGCCGAATGCAGTTCTGTTACGCGTGCGCGCCTGCGGTGTCTGCCGCACCGATCTTCATATCGTCGATGGCGAACTCCCGGCGAAAAAGACGCCGTTGATCCCCGGGCATCAGATCGTTGGGATCATTGAAGATGGGGCAACGCCTGAATTACCGCTCGGTACGCGCGTTGGCGTGTCGTGGATGGGTGGCATCGATGGTAGCTGTCCGTATTGCCGGCGCGGCCTCGAGAACCTTTGCGACTCACCGGTCTTTACTGGATACACCGTCGACGGCGGATACGCCGAGTATGCCGTGGCTCGCAGCGACTTTGTTTATCCGTTGCCTCCGGAACTCGACGATCTGCATGCCGCGCCGTTGCTCTGCGCGGGCATAATTGGTTTCCGCAGCTTGCGCGTGGCTGGAGTAGACCCCGGCGACCGCGTCGGACTCTTCGGTTTTGGCGCCTCTGCGCATCTGGCAATCGCAGTCCTGCGATCATGGAAGTGCGAAGTCTATGTCTCGACCCGAGGAGCTTCGCATCGCCAGTTGGCAGAATCACTGGGAGCAACATGGGCGGGGAGTGAAACCGATAAGCCGCCGGTCGAACTCGATCGTGCGGTGACTTTTGCGCCCAGCGGAGACGTGGTAATTGCAGCGCTTTCGAGCTTGCGCAAAGGAGGCATCGTTGCCATCAACGCCATTCATCTTGACCGAATTCCGGAATTCGATTACGACCGTCTGCTCTGGGGAGAGCGGCAAATCCGCAGCGTGGCCAACATGACTCGCGCCGACGCCCGTGACTTTCTCCAAATCGCCGCCGACATACGCCTGCAGCCCAAGGTCACGATGTTTTCTCTCGACCAGTCTAAGGAAGCGCTCACCGCCTTAAAGAATGACAGTATCGATGGTGCGGCGGTCATCGTACCCTGAGTCCTGCTAGTCGAACGAGACATGATTTCACAACGGTCCGCAAGGTCTAAAGTCATGTTGAATGGATTGACGAGTATGGCACCGTCGCTGCTACGTAACGCTCTTTGACTCTTCCACGAAAAGATTTCAAAAACCCAGTTCCATCAGAGATGGCACGAGTGTGGCTCGTGCGCCACCCACGTGCCATTTACCTACTTCTACTGCTGGATCTAGGCTGTCGTTGAGCGGCACATGAACGAGAGAGGGCTGTTCAGAGTGCTCCTCAACTGAGCGCTTCAAACTTGCGTCCCACGACTGAATTTAAGTCTGGGACGCTTTTTTATGTGGGAACCTTATTGCGGATTGGAAGAGAGTGATCGATCGGGCGCATTCCTCCCCGCAAAGTTTACTCGTATTCGGGGGTAAAACGGGTCAAGTTATTCCGGCTGCCGCGCTAACGCACAGCCAAGTCTGTTACCCGTGCTGGAGCCGATCTGGAAGAGATTGGTTCCTTCCCTTGACGTTCGTTCTTGGCCTCGCTCTTCGAGAATAGTTTTGCGGTAACCAGCATCGCTGCGAATGTCAAGCTCAAGAGCGCGAATTGTCGCCATCCGCTCAGCATCGACGCATTGCCCATGAGGGTGAGACCGGCGAAGCAAAACAAAAGATGGACGCAAAACACTTGCAGCGAAGCCTGACCCAACAGAACCAGAGGCCTTATCGCTGCTCGCTTCGTCACCGCTTGCGAAACAATTAACAAAGCCGCCAGTGCTGCGAAGTCGAGCGCCCGCACCGGCCCAAGGTGCCACTTGTCAAATAGGAACTCAAAAGCGCCCAGTTCTAAACCGTGCGCGATCCTACGCCGAAGTATGAAACAAAAACCGGCGATCAGTACTGCAGGAACAGTCGCCAGCCTCGCCCATATTTCAATCGGCAGGCTGTCCTTGGCCCAACGTACGCCGAGCCACAAGCCCACAAACCAGAGAAATTGCCAGGCCCACAGATCGAACGACCCCATCTCGTTCAGTGGAATCCGCGTGGGAATATATCTCATCATGAACGTATGTTCGGCGCTGCGGAAGCCGAATTGTGCGAGTCCCCAGAAAACAAAGGATGTCCACAAAATCGGTTTCCATCCGATGCTGCGCGCCAGGGGAATTGCCACCGATGTGAACAACAAAAAAATAATGTACATCGGCAGGATATCGAGCAAGGGGGGCCGGTATATGAGCAGAGCGGCTTCCGTGACAGCTTGTTTAGCGCCAGCCATGAAGTAGAAATCCAGAAGATTGTGCAGACCTGGCCGATTGCCACGGGAGGCAATGGGAACCGCTACCAGAAACGCAAAGGCCAGCAGGAGAACATGGTAACCGTACAAGCGCAGCGTTCGCCCCCACAACTTTCGCGTCATCGCGCCGTAGCCGTCGTGCTCCGCGATGCGAAAATAAATCCGTCCGGTAAAGAGCGCCGAAAGGAAAATGAAACCCTCCGCTGCTCCCACGAAACCGAAAGGCTGGTTTACCCACGCACTCGCGGCGGTTGGCAGATGAGTCAGCGCGATCCAGACGAGCATCAAGCCCCGCATCGCATCAAGTTCCAGCCGGCGTCCCGTTGCCACGTTACTTAGACGCCATCTGATCGTCAACCGTCACTCAGATTCGACGTTCGACGACGAAAACTACGTAACTTTACACTGAAAGTTCCATGCTAGAGTTTAACGGCGGAGGAATATTTGGCTGGCTGGTGGAAAGTGCTGTTCGCATTTCCGTTTCTTTGCCAGGTCATCGCAGTTCCGGCACACGCCAGGAAGAAACACGACACAGGATTCCTCGACCGCACGATTACCCTCCAAGGCGTTACTTACAAATACCAAGTGTTCGTTCCCGAGGACTGGAACCCGCACCAAAAATGGCCAGTAATACTTTTTCTTCATGGCGCCGGTGAGCGGGGTAACGACGGCTTGCTGCAAACTGACGTGGGTATCGCGACGGCGATTCGTACCAACCGTAGCGAGATTCCGGCAATCGTAGTCATGCCGCAATGTCCGAAAAAACTTTGGTGGATGCTGCCGCCTGCAGACGACCTGGCCATGATTTCATTAGAAGAAGCGACCAGAGAATTCCATGGGGACGCTCAGCGCACCTATCTCACCGGGATGTCCATGGGAGGCTTCGGCGCGTGGCATCTGGCTGAAAAATATCCCGGTAGATTCGCAGCGCTGGTCGTGATTTGCGGGGGCATTCGCCCGCCCGCACACGCACGGGTTGCCTCTCCCGATCTCGCAAAAGTAACCCCGCCAGACGTACCCGAAAGCTACTCGGCCGCCGCGGCCCGAGTCGGCAAGACGCCCGTCTGGATCTTTCACGGTGCTGCCGACGCAATTGTTCCGGTCACCGAATCGCAACGGATGAACGAAGCGATGAAGAAAATCGGCGCCGAAGTCCACTACACAGAATATCCTGGCATCGGCCATGCGAGCTGGGACAAAGCCTACGACGAACCAAAACTATTTCCCTGGCTCTTCTCCAAGTCTCTCGTCGTACAGCCAAAATAAGTCTCATAGGCTTCGCGAAGCGTGGCCAGGCAACGCTGGCGCTTCCAAAATTAGTGGTACGGAAGAAGGGAATTGATAGCACCGTTCGAAGATTTGGCCTGACTCCGCCGTGACTCCATCTCTTGCCAGAGCGAGAAAACCGCGCTAGGTTATAGGCATATGAGCGATTTGCGAAAGCAGATAAACAGCCTCTCTCCTGCGGAGAAGACGGAACTGCTGGATATAGTCTGGGAAAGCCTAAAAGCGGACGCGGTATCACTGACGGACGCACAACGGGCGGAGCTTGATTACCGCATCGCCCGGCATGAGCAAAACCCTTCCGATGTCATCCTTCTGGGAACGAGTCAGGGCGGGCCTATTTAAGAAACCGTGACGCTGCGCCAGAGAGAAATCAATTGAAAACAGGCAGGTATTTGGTCGGGGCGCGCGGATTTGAACCGCGGACCCCCTGCGCCCAAGGCAGGTGCGCTACCAGGCTGCGCTACGCCCCGACTTTACTGGTAGATCTGATTCTAAAGCACCCTCTCGCTTTATTGCCACTCCAGTGGCTCGCGTGTTGGCTCGACGGTAACAAGACCCGTGCACTTGTTCGTTGGGACGAACATCCTTCAAAAGCTTCCGCTATCTAGGGACTTCGCATCGCTTTTACGGACATCTCATCTAACTTTCCATGGGTAATGGTTTAGCGGTCTCGGTATTGGATCTGGTAAGCATGCGACCCGGGGAACCCGCAGGCAGCGCGATTGCCCGGTCGGTTGATCTAGCGCAGCATGTGGAGCACTGGGGATACAAGCGTTACTGGCTGGCGGAACACCATTCCATCCCTGGATTGGCTTGCTCAGCCACGCCGGTGCTGATTGGGCACGTCGCTGCAGCGACCAAGACGATTCGGGTGGGCAGTGGTGGTGTCATGTTACCGAATCATGCGCCGCTCGTGGTGGCGGAACAATTTGGCACGCTGGCTGCAATTTACCCGGGGCGAATAGATTTAGGGTTGGGACGCGCTCCCGGCGGCGACTTTCAAACCATGCGCGCGCTCCGAAGGGACCTGGGACAGAACGGAGATGATTTTCCTGCGCTGCTTGATGAACTGCGCGTCTATCTGGGGCCGGAAAAGCCCGGGCAAGCCGTGAAAGCAATTCCAGGTCAAGGCAGCAATGTGCCGATCACATTGCTCGGTTCGAGTGGCTTCAGCGCGCAGTTGGCAGGCAGATTAGGATTGCCGTTTGCATTCGCCGCTCATTTTGCTCCGGAGTATTTGTACGCCGCAGCACAGCTCTACCGCGAGAGCTTTCGCGCAAGCGAAGTACTGCGCAACCCGTACCTGATGGTGGGCGTGCAGGTGGTTGCGGCCGAGACGGATGTGGAAGCACGACGGTTGTTCACCACTCCGCTGCAGCGCTTTCTGCGATTGATTCGAAACCAGCCAGTTGAATTGTTACCGCCAGTGGATTCGATGGAGTTGCTATGGAACGGCTGGGAGCGCGCAGCCGTGGAGTCGAGACTGAGCGCGGCGATTGTTGGATCGGAGGCAACGGTAAAGGCAGGACTGCAGAAATTAGTCGACAATACAGGAGCCGACGAGGTGATCGTTGTGACGGATGCCTATCACCACGAAGACCGGCTGTGGTCGTACGAGCGGGTGGCCGGCGTTGCCGCATCGATCGTTACGGAAAAGAATGACACCGCGAAGAATGGAGCTGGAAATGAGACGATGAAAGAGAAGCCGACCGCGGCCGTCGGACTGTGATCTGCGAGACCTGATCTGCGAGACGAAGATAAAATCCACAAAAAACAAGGAAAAAGTAGAGGAAGTTTAAGAATGGCAATTGACGGGAACGGCGCAACAAAAATAACTGCCGTTATCCTCGACTACGGTGAAGTGCTCTGTCATCGTCCGCCGAACGAGGAATTCCATCGTCTGGCGAAAGTATTCGGTGCCGATGGAAAATCATTTCAAAAATTGTGGGACAAAAATCGTGGTGCCTTCGACCGCGGAGATCTGACAGCGCAAGCTTATTGGGCGGCACTGGCTGAAGACGCGGGCGCTGATATCGGTCCTGAACAGATCGATCACGTCTGCAAGTGGGATGTGAGCATGTGGGGATCGGCGAATGTTCAGATGGTGGCGTGGCTCAGGCGGCTACGCGAAGCTGGAATAAAGACCGCCCTTCTTTCGAACATGCATCACTCCATGATTGCTTACTTGAGAGAGAATTTCGATTGGATGGATCAGTTTGATTTTATAACTTTCTCCGCGGAGGTTCGCCTGATCAAGCCGGATGCCGCCATCTATGAACACACGCTGCGCGGGCTTGGAGTCAGACCACGCGAGACGTTGTTTGTCGATGACCGGGAAATCAACATCCAGGCAGCGCGCGAGATCGGTATGAAGGCTGTAAAATTTCGATCAACTGAACAGCTTCGGAAGGATTTGGAGAAAATTGGTTTCCCGATTCTCCCCGTTCTAGAGTGAGGCTTGCGTCAGATTCCGCCGCCAGGCTCCTAGGGCGAAACCAGGTTGCCGCCGAGCGGGACAGGAGCAAGATCAATCCAGCAATTCAGCGCGTCTTCGCGCACAAAGGTGAGCCGGTCGAGCCGCAAGCGGCGTGAGCCGGAATATTGCTGCCAGCGCGCGCGGGCAATCTCCAGTGCCTGCTCTGCCGCTTGTTCACTCGCCATTTTCCCAATCGTGACATGAGGAATGTAAGGCCAGTCTTCTCTGCCAGCCAGCGCTTCAGTGTTTAACCGATCGTGCAATTCTTCGAGTTGAGTCGCCCCATGATCTACGCCGATGTAAACGGTAGGTGTGGTGGGGGCAAACGATTCCATCTCGCCGAGAATTACCTCGAATGGGTCGACCCGTCCGCAAATTGCGGCCAGCGCCTGAAGGGCGGCGCTTTCGGTTCCACGTAGTGTGCGCGGCGGCAACAGCGTAAGGTGAGCCGCAAGATAAGGCAGGTCGGGATGCAGCTCCCGCCGGAGATTCTCTACGAACTCTCCCACTGGACTTTTTACGTAAGCAACCAACGCATACCGCAAGCTCTGCATATCCCTGAGAAATTATAATCTTCTTCCGCCGCCGATAATCGGCTGTGGGTTGATAAAGTGGGAGCGTGTTCGAATGGGCACCTGCGGGTAACCAACTTAGCGCTGTACTCTTCCCGATCCTTCACCCTTTAGCAGATCTCCCACTTCATCCACGCTGCAGCGGTGAAAGTCTCCAGAAACGGAATGTTTCAAACAACTTGCGGCCACGGCAAATTCCAATGCATCTTGATGAGCCGGCAATTTCTGCAAACCGTAAATGAGACCGGCGGCGAAGCTGTCTCCGGTGCCAACGCGATCGACGATGTGAGTGATGTCATAGGCGCGGCTCACGATGAATTTTTCTCGGTCGTTCAAGCACGCCGACCAGCCATTATGCGATGCGCTTCTCGACTCCCGTAGCGTAATCGCAATCATCTTCAGGTTTGGAAATTTGGAAAGCACCTTGCTGGTCAGCTTCTTGTACTGGTTGCGATCCAGTTTGCCGGATTGAACATCTACATCTGCGGTGATGCCTAATGCCATTTGCACATCTTCTTCGTTAGCGATGGCAATATCGACGTATTTCATCATCTCGCTCATCACGGTCGCGGCGGGCTTTCCCCACTTCCAAAGATTCTTGCGATAGTTCAGGTCGCAGGAAACCGTAATCCCATTTTCTCGCGCCTTCCGGACTGACTCAAGCGCGAGATCAGCTGCTGTGCTGCTGATCGCTGGAGTGATTCCTGTAATGTGAAACCAGCCCGCTTCTTCAAAGGCGGCGTCCCAATTAATATCGCCGGGCTTGGCTTGTGCGATCGCGCTGTACTCGCGATCGTAAATGACTTTTGAAGGGCGCTGGTTGGCTCCGGCTTCTACAAAATAAATTCCCAAGCGTCCTTTGCGGCGGACAATCTTTGAAGTATCAACGCCGAAGCGTCGTAACTCTCCGATAACTGAATCTGCCAGCGCATTCTTGTCGGGAAGAATCGTGACAAAATTCGCCGGCAGGCCAAACCCGGCCAGCGCGACCGCGACATTGGCTTCGCCCCCGCCGAAAGTCGCCGAAAAGCGCGGACTTTGAAGAAAGCGCTCAAAGCCCGGCGGCGCCAGCCGCAACATAATTTCGCCAAACGTTACAGTAGTCTTTGCCATCCCGATCAGAGCCATTTCCACCAAGGCGCTTGAGAAGTTTACACTGGTCCGGGTCTGGGCTGCGGCCCGATACTCTCGTGAAACTATGCCAATCGCAAAAATAAAAGTCCTGGAAAAGATTGTCGCCTCCGGCCTGGTCGCCGTGATCCGCGCGGAAAGTGCCGAACAGGCCGAACGTATTGCGGAAGCATGCAGTCTCGGTGAGGTTGCCGCCCTCGAGATTACGTTCACTGTGCCGGGAGCGAGCGGCGTGATCGAGCATCTGGCGAAGAAGCTTTCCGGAAAAATCCTGCTGGGCGCGGGCACGGTTCTCGATCCGGAGACCGCGCGCATTGCGATTCTCGCCGGGGCGCAATTTGTGGTCAGCCCCTGTCTCAACTTTCAAACGGCGCGGCTATGCAATCGCTACCAGATTCCTTATATGCCTGGCGCTGGCACGATCGGAGAAGTGGTCGAGGCCATGGAGTGCGGTGCCGACATTGTGAAAGTGTTCCCCGGTGAAATTCTTGGGCCGGCATTCGTTAAAGCCGTCAAAGGACCACTTCCGCAGGCATCGTTGATGCCAACCGGTGGCGTCACACTCGAAAATGTCGCCGACTGGATCTGCGCCGGTTCGGTCGCAGTCGGGGTTGGCGGCAATCTGACGGCCGGAGCCAAGACCAGCGATTTCGCGTCCATTACGCGCCTAGCACGCCAGTTCGTGGAAAAGATCAAAGAGGCGCGCTCCTGATTGGAATTTGAGAAGCAACGAGAAGCGAAAACTAGGGCCTTCTCAAGCATTTCGCATAATTACCCCTGTGATTACCTGCGGTTACGTTACCCGCGACATGAGTGCATGGCCCCAGGTACATTTCCCTCCCGTGCGTTGCGAAGGCTCACGCCGGGCTGTAAACAGATGAGAGGGAAAGGCTTGAAACCCGCGCCGGTAGCCACTTCGGGTGCGTGGAGTTTCAGCCAGCCGGAGGGCAAGAAATGCAGATCGGAGTTTACGGTTCAGGTTATCTGGGCACAGTGATTTCGGCCTGTCTGGCGGATTTTGGAACTCCAGTTTCCTGCTGTCATCCTGACCGCACTCGTATGGTCGAGATGGCTCAGGGCAACATTCCGTTCCACGAGAAGAATTTAAAAGAAGTTATTCGGCGCAACGTGCGGGCGGGCCGCCTCACCTATTCCACCGACATCGAATCTTTTGCGCGCAAGACGCAAGTGATTTTTCTGGCCGAAGACGGAGCGGAAGGTCTATCCGACGTAGTGTTGCGTATTGCGCGCTTGGCGCCCAAGCCTCCGATTTTAACCGTCGTCACACCTGTATCAGTCGGAACGGCCTCGGCGCTGGAAAAAAGCCTTAGGGATGGCGGCCTACAGGGGACCATTGTTTCCCAGCCCATGTTCTTCACCGACGGTTGCGCGGTCGAAGATTTCAACTGGCCGGATCGCTTGATTCTCGGAGCAACTTCGACGGAAGCGGTGCAAATTCTCAAGCAGATTTTTCACCCTCTCGTGATGCGCGGCGTGCCGGTGATTGTCACCAATCAGGCGACTGCCGAACTCGTGCGAGAAGCGGCAACGGCATTTGTGGCGACGAAAATTTCTTTCATCAATGAGGTCTCCACGCTATGCGAGCGAGTTGGCGCGGACGCAGTGAACCTGGCGCTGGCTCTCGGACTGGACAAGAAAATTGCTCCCCGCTGCTTGCAGCCGGGAGCGGGCATGGGCGGCGTGTTTGCCGAATCAGACATGGATTCGCTCTCAGAACTGGCAAAGACACACGGGGTTCCGCTGAGAGTGCTGAGCGCAGCGCGGGAAGTCAATCACACGCTGGCAGATCGGCTAGTCGAGAAAATTGCCCTGGCCCTGAATTCGGTAGAGAACAAAGATGTAGGAATTCTCGGTCTGGCTTTTAAACCCAATACGAACTCGGTCGCCGGTTCATCCGCGGTGCGGCTGGCCGAGCATCTCGTCGCCAAGGGCGCGCGAGTGCGAGCTTATGATCCGGTGGCGCTTGGTGAAGCCAAGACACGACTGAATGGCTCGGTGCGTTATTGCGAGTCGGCATATGCGGCGGCGGAGGGCATGGACGCGCTGGTTGTGGGAACGGGCTGGCCAGAGTTTCGCGCGCTCGATTTCGACCGCATCAAGCACCTGCTCAAAAAGCCCGTCATTGTAGACACAAAGAATCTGCTTGACTCCGTGCGGTTGCGGGCCATGGGGTTTGAGTATGTCGGAGTGGGACGCGGGTGAAAGCCGACGCGGTTTCAAAGTATTAAGCGTGTGAAATCCTCCCCGAAACCGATCAACCCACGGATGTGCGTGCAAGGATCTGTGGACCCAGGAACTGTGAACGAAGAGCCTCTAACTCCCGCGACTCACCCCGAGCCCCTCGCTCTGTCATCACGTTGTTCTGATTTGATTTCTGGGGCTCTCGATAGTATTTCGTACAGTTTTTTCTGCGTATCCTTCTCCAGCCTGGTTCATGCGCTGGGCACCGTCTGGTACCGCTTTTCAAGCGAAGAGTGATTACTTTCGCGACCTTCCCTGTATCTGCGCGAGATATTTCTGCTCGCAAGCCGCGGTGCGCACTCCGAGGGCGTCAACCATTTGAGCCAGTAAGCCAATTCCAGACGAGGATCATCATGCTCAGCCAGAAGATTTCTATCCGGCCCATTGCAACTTTAGTGGCTCTCGTTGTCACACTGTTCGCAATAGGAACGCGTGCCGCCGCCGAGGACGACATGGTGCTGCACAGCTTCAATAAAAATCACATCGATGGATACGGTTCCTACGCCGGCCTGATCGCCGATGCTGTGGGCAATCTCTACGGAACTACCCACGGCGGCGGTGCGTACAACGGCGGTACGGTGTTCGAGTTGTCACCCAAAGCGGGCGGAGGATGGACCGAGACTGTGCTCTACTCTTTCGGCAACGGCACCGACGGTGCCTTCCCGTTCGACGGTCTAATCTTCGATAAGGCCGGCAATCTTTACGGCGTGACCTTGCAGGGCAATTATGCCGACGTTAGCGGCATCGCCATCGAACTATCTCCTAACACCGGAGGCGAGTGGGCGGAGACGGTACTGCATGTCTTCGGTAATGGCACCGACGGTGCCCATCCGAGCGGCAGCCTGGTCTTCGATGCTTCCGGCAAATCTTTATGGCACGACCCTACTGGGAGGGACTGGCAATTGCCCAACCTGTGGGACTGTGTTTGAGTTGTCGCCCGCGGCAGGCGGAGGCTGGACCGAAACTGTGGTTTATAACTTCCATAGTTTTGACGGGTATTCGCCCAACGGCAGCCTGATCATGGATGCTTCTGGAAACCTCTACGGCCTCACATTTTTTGGCGGAATAGGCACCGGCGAGGGATCGGCGTTCGAGTTAGTGCAAACCCAGCCCGGAGTTTGGAAGAAAAAAATCCTGCATTCGTTCGGTAACGTCAGTACAGTCGGTCAAGAACCTGTGGGTGGCTTGGTGGCCGACTCTTCCGGCAATCTTTACGGCACGCTTTCCGTGGGTGGCAGTCGACGACTCGCGGCGACAATGGCTGCGGCGCGGTATTCGAGTTGAGTCTCAAGGCCAATGGGAATTGGGGTGAGAGGATTGTGCACAACTTTGCTAACAACGGGGTGGACGAATACGAACCCTACGCGGGCCTGGTTGTGGACGCCTCCAGTAATCTTTACGGCACCACGCAGCACGGCGGCAGTGGCGGGAATTGTGTTGACGGTTGCGGCACTGTTTTCGAGTTGGCGCCAAGGGATGGGGATTGGTCCGAAAAAATTCGGCATGACTTCACTAATAACGGTGAGGACGGGTATGAACCGGTGGCAGGTTTGATTTTCGGTCCGTCGGGAAACTTATACGGCACTACCCTCGGCGGTGGCGCGGCCAACTCCGGGGTAGTGTTCGAACTCAAACCCTAGCACGGTTGTATAATCAGCGTGGCGGTGGGAATAGCTCAACTGGCAGAGCACCGGACTGTGGCTCCGACGGTTGCGGGTTCGATTCCCGTTTCCCACCCCAGATTTTCTCTCGCCGTATTTCTGATCGGTTTTTCTCCGCATACAACGCCCGCGTAGGCATCTTACGCTCTTTGAGCCATAGCTTTGGGCCGAGTCGGCTGGGAATCGTATCCTAAGCTGCCTGCTCTGTGATATCCGGACAATTCTTGCACGGCGTCATCCCAGAACCGGGATTTCGAGTCGCAAGCCGTGACTCCAACCTGGCTTGCCGATCCGTTTTTTTCTCTCTGTACCCACGCCACCGAAAATTGTTCCTGTTTATCCAAACGCGCGAGCGTGACAGTATTGCCGAGCTGAAGTTCTCCGCGGACGCTTCTCAAAAGCGCTCCCTGGCGGCTGATGTTAATGGTCATTACTTCTTCGTCTAAAGGATTGCCGGCGGGGTCGGTTGCAATGATCCGAACCGGCAACGCGACATCGATCCGTTGTTCTACGCGCTCGATTTTGAACTGCGCCATGAGTCCGCTCAGTTGGGAGGTGATGGCCGCGAGTTCCTGAGCGGCCTTGAGGGAGTCCTGTGCTCGCGCCGATGTGCCATCGGCCGCTTGTGCCACTCCGTTGATGTTGGTCGAGATGTCACCGGCCCCCTCCGGCTGCCTCGTTGGCATTGCGGGTCATTTCGTTGGTGGTTGCGCTCTGCTCTTCCACTGCGGCTGCAATGGTGGCAGAAATGTCGTTGATCTGGTTAATCACTCCGCCGACCGTTCCAATCGCTTGAACCGCACCTTTGGTGTCAATCTGAATGGCCGCGATTTTGTGGCTGATGTCGTCGGTAGCCTGAGCTGTCTGTTTGGCGAGTTCCTTTACTTCTTTGGCGACAACGGCAAAGCCCTTGCCGGCTTCTCCGGCGCGCGCGGCTTCGATGGTTGCGTTAAGAGCGAGTAAGTTGGTCTGCCTCGCGATCGACGTAATTACCTTAAGTACCACACCGATCTCGGCACCGGATTGCCCCAGCTTGGCCACGGTGGCATTGGCGGCCTGCGCAGCGCCGACGGCAGTGGCGGCGACTTTGGCGGCTTCGTTAGTGTTGCCCGCAATGCTCTGAATTGTGGACGTCATTTCCCCGGCGCCGGCGGAAAGGCTCCGAAGATTCTGCGTGACTTGTTGGGTGACTCGGGAAACGGAATTGGCCTGATCCGCCGTTTGCGCCGAATTGGTCGTGATTTGTTGGCTGGCGTCGAGCAACTGCTGACTGGCTGTTGCCAACTGGTGCGTATGGGCAACGACCCCTCGAAGGAGTTCCTGAAGCTTGTCCATGAACAAATTGAATAGCCGGCTAACTTGGCCCAGTTCGTTGTCGCTGAAAACTCCCGCGATCTCCAGGCGCTTGGTAACGTCGCCTTCGCCCTCGGCGATATCCTGAATCATGCGGGTTAGCCGGCTCAGGGACTGCGTAATGGTGCGTACAACAGCGAGGCTGCCGGCGAACATCAACGCCGTACCGATGATTACTACCAGATACACCGCGAATGCGAGGTGACGGCTGCGGGCGTAGGCCTGGGTTGCACGATTGTCGAGGCTTTGGCCGAGCTTGTCCTGATGTTCGGAAACCGCGCGCAGAAAGCCCTCAAAGGCCGGGTTCGCCTTCTCAATGATCGCCTGGTGGGATTCCGCGTTTCGTGCCTGCAAAAGAAGCTGGGTTACTTCGGCATTGGCCTTGCTTAGCTTTTCGAAAGCCGCGGAAATGCTGGTGCTCCCGGCCTCGGTTTTCTGAATCTCCGCTTGTGCCTGCTTCGAAAGAGTCTCACTTTCTTTCATAAGCGCTTCGACAGCATCCGGATCTTTTTCCTGCACCATCTTTTGCGTCACGCTCTGAAGTTTCACCGCCAGGTCCATGAGTTGGAACGAAGCCTGGCTTTGCGAGCGCGCCGTGGTGGTTAAATCGTGAGATAAAGCCGAAGAAATTCGCAGAATGTAGGACAAGCCAACGACGGCAACAGCCGTGATCGCGAGCGATGCGGCCAGAGCCAAAGTCATCCGGCGCGCGATACTGATGTTCATGACTGCATTCTCCTTACAGGATGAGTGGCTTAGCGGAGTTTGTCCACCCGCAATCCGAAGATGATCGATCCGATCGGCTTGGGCCCGTCGAGAACAGGCAGTCCTACCTGGATCATTTGCAGCCCAGTGGAGTCGTCCAGTTTCACAGTACCGATCCAGGTTTTACCGCTCAGCGGTACTTCATGTTTGGGCATTCCCTTGTGGGTCCAGTGTTCGGTTTTTGCATTAAATCCCACCTTGCCGCCGTCCGCTCCGGAGACGAAGATCTTGGCGATCTGGTCGTTACATATGCCCTTCAGATACTGGGAAATGGCGTTCTTGCCAATTCCCCGCACGAAGGGATCGAGAATCGAAAGGCTATGCCATTTGTCATTGGTCATGTCTTTCCCCTCCGCGGGAGGATTCGAGTTATAAGACTTCACCGCGGCAACGATCTGTGCGTCGGTGCTGTATTGCTTCAGTTGCTTGATCTGGGCATTCAACTTCTCCTGCAGTTCGGGAGGAGCTTGTCCGGAGCTTACGGCAGAACAGATGAGAAGCAGGATTACCGTTTTTATTATGGGATGGAGTGTCATGGCCAGTTTTTGACCTCAGTGGATGATGTGACGAACTGTAGGGCTCTGGCTGTTTCTATCGGCATCCGCCACCATGACATCAATTTATGAAGACAAAAGGCTCTTGTTTTTAGATCTCTGCTTTATTTCCGAGGGCGAAATCTTCGATGGCGTGAGTGCCATATTGGGAAAAGAAAACCCATAATGGAACATTTTCTGGTTTGCATTCATTGACCATGAAATCTGGCGAGACTAAAATCTGCAAGAATCTTTCATTCTTTGCCCGTTCGTGCCTTGCGCGTGCGCGCCAAGATGGAGTGTCGGCATACTCACGAAATAGGCTCCTTGAAGTCATGATTTCGGAAGGAGCTCCATGAAGAGTTCTCAAAGCGACAAAGTTAAGTTCATACGCAAAGCCCCGGGTAAGAATGGGGCCAAGACCGTTCCCGGACCATTTCCCGTTGTAGGCATTGGAGCATCCGCGGGTGGCCTGGAAGCCTACTCCGAGTTGTTGCATCACTTACCGGAAAAAACTGGCATGGCCTTCGTGCTGGTGCAGCACCTCGACCCCAAGCATCAAAGCGGGCTGCAGGAAATTCTTGCACGGACTACCGGGATTCCGGTCACTGAAGTGACTCACGGAATAAAGGTCCAGCCGGATCATGTGTATGTGATTCCGTCCGACACTGACTTGAGCATCAAGGGCGGAATCCTGCAACTGAGTGATCGTACGCTGGTGCACGGGCAGCACATTCCCATCGACAATTTTTTCCGCTCCCTGGCAGCGGACGCAGGCCAGCGAGCCGTCGGCGTGGTGTTATCGGGTATGGCTTCGGACGGCACGGAGGGCTGCCGCATCATCAAGGCGTCTGGAGGCCTTACCTTCGCCCAGGAGGAATCTTCCGCCAAGTATGACAGCATGCCGCGCAGCGCCATCAACGCCGGCGTCATCGATTTCATCCTCACGCCGAAGGACATTGCCCGCGAGTTGGGTGGCATCAGCCGGCATCCTTACGTTACCCGCGTTCTGTCGGAGAATGATGAATTCAAAGGGATGGTGGGAGGCGACCTGGATGCTCTCTTCGGCCTGCTGCGCGAATCGAGCGGAGTGGATTTTACTAACTACAAGCACACCACCCTACAGCGCCGCATCCGGCGCCGCATGGTCGCCCATAAGATTGAGAAGCTGAAAGATTACGTCCGCTTTATTGGGAAAAAACCGGAGGAGCTCGACGAACTTTACCGTGACCTCCTGATTCATGTCACCGGTTTTTTCCGCGAGCCGGAAACATTTCTCGCGCTGCGCAAACATGTTTACCCAAAATTGTTTGAGGGCCGCAAGCCGGATAACCCCATTCGGATTTGGGTGGCGGGGTGCTCCACTGGCGAGGAGGCCTATTCGATTGCCATCACTCTGCTCGAGTATCTCTGGGCCCACACCCGGAATATTTCGCAAGCGGCCACGACCATTCAAATTTTTGCCACCGATATCAGCGAGACGGCGCTCGATCGCGCCCGTACCGGTCTGTACACGGAAGCGGCGGTGGCCGAGATTTCGCCTGATCGTTTGAAGAGATTTTTTGTGCGGCAGGACGGGGGATATCAGGTCAATAAGTCGATTCGGGACATGTGCATCTTCGCCCGGCAGAATTTGGTGAAGGATCCGCCGTTCTCCAACCTCGATTTGGTGAGCTGCCGCAATGTTCTTATCTACCTTGGTCCGATTTTGCAGAGAAGGGTGATTCCTACGCTGCACTATGCTCTGAAGCCGGGCGGTTATCTAATGCTGGGAGAGGCGGAAGGACTGGGGGGATTCGGCGAGCATTTCGCGCTGATCGATAAGAAAGACAAGATCTATCAAAAACGGAAAGCCACAGCGCGTCTGACGACATATTTCGCGAGCCCGGAGTATTCGCCGCGCCGAAGCGGCGAGGGGAGAACATTCCGTCAACTGCCGGCTCCTTTTACGGTGGAAAACGAAGTGGAGCAACTGCTGATCAACCGCTTTGTCCCGGCCAGTATCGTGGTCAATGATCAGATGGATATTGTGCAATTTCAGGGCAAAACCGGCCCCTATCTGGAGCCAGCTGCCGGACACCCGACGTTCAATCTGTCGAAGATGGCGCGCGAAGGATTATTGGTGGATCTTCGAGCGGCTTTGAGTACCGCCAAGAAAACCAATACGCTGGTGCGGAAAGAAGGGGTTAAAGTTCATGCCGAGGGAGACACGCGGGACGTCGCGCTGGAAGTGCTTCCCCTGCGGAGCCACGGCTCCCAGGAACGCTATTACGTGATCGTGTTTCAGGACAAGGTTCCGGCGCTCTCCCATGCGGGAGGCAAAGACCATAGAGGCAAGCCGGTGAAGGCAGCCTCGCCAACGGCGCGGGAGAACGAAAGTCTGAAGCGCGAAATGGTACAACTGCGGGAGCAGTTGCGGTCGCTCATTGACGATCACGAAACCACGATGGAAGAGTTCAAGTCGGTCAATGAAGAGGTTCTGTCGGCGAACGAAGAGTTGCAAAGCACGAACGAGGAACTGGAGACCGCCAAAGAAGAATTGCAATCCACCAATGAGGAACTCACAACGCTGAACGAGGAGATGCAGAATCGCAATAACGAATTGAGTTCGGCGAATAATGATTTGCTCAATCTGCTGGGGCATGTGGATATGCCGGTGGTGATGGTCAGCAACGATCTGCACATTCGCCGCTTCAGTCCGCCCGCGCAAAAAATCCTAAACCTGATGCCGAACGACGTGGGCCGGCGTCTGGGCCAAATCAGGCCGAATCTGGAACTGCAGGATCTGGAGCCGATGGTTCGAGAAGTCATTGAGCGCGAGCATCAGCAGCATCGTGAAGTTCGCACCCTCGAGGGCACCTGGCACATGCTGCGCGTGCGACCTTACGAGACCTGGGATCACAAGATTGAAGGCGCGGTGATCAGTTTGCAGAATATCGACAATCTTAAACGGATGGTCAGCCAGACTCGCCAGTATGCGGACACTCTGATCGAAAGCGCCCGGGAGCCGATCCTGGTCTTGGACAACAAACTGCAGGTCACAGTCGCCAATCCCGCCTTCTACCGGGTGTTTGGCGTGACTCACAAGGAAACCGAAGGCCGGTTAGTCTTCGATTTGGGCAGTGGGCAGTGGAACACGCCGCGACTGCGCCAATTGCTGGAGGAAATTGTCCCGCAAAATTCGCGCGTGGACGATTTCGAAGTAAGCTACGACTTTCCTCACATTGGACAGCGCGATATGCAGCTCAATGCCCGCCGGGTTGAACTGCAGTCGGGGCACCCATTCATTCTGCTGGCCATCGAGGATGTGACCGCGAACCGGCAAAATGGCGCCGCCTGAAGTACACGATTTCATTTCCAGCCAATGCGGCTGCCGCAAGTCAAAGTTCTGGCTTAGGTCTCCAACTCAAGGTAGAATCCAAGATTCGAACGAAATGAACCGTATCTTCCATCCTTTTCGAAGCGCATCACGGCAACTGGGGCCGCTGGAGCAGCGACTCCTCGACGCGTTGTGGGCCAAAGGCAGCGCGACCGTCCGTGAACTGGTCGAGAACGGTTATGAAGACTTGGCATACACCACGGTAATGACCACGCTTGACCGTCTTTATAAGAAGAGTGTGCTAATGCGCGAAGAGGAGGGTCGAGCATACCGCTATACTCCGCGCCTCAGCCGCGAGGAGTTGCATCGCGAGGTGGCAGGGCAAGCTTTTCGGCAACTGCTGGACGCGAGTCCGGCCTCGACCTTGCCGCTTTCGTTTCTGGTGGAAATTCTTGGCGAGCGCGACGCCCAGTTGCTCAACGATTTGCGGAAGCTGGTGGAGAAAAAGCGGCGCGAACTCAATCAACGAGAACCGCATACGAAGGAGATTGAGTGATGTTCGCCGTGCGTGGGATTGCGGTCTCTCTCTCGATCTTCGTCGTAATTTACGGCGTCTTCTCGGTGGTAGTTCTATTGGCGTGGCGCAAGATATGGCTTTGGGGACAGTCGCATCCAGCGAAACGGTGCGCCGATCTGCTTTTTATCCTGCGCACAGCTCCGTTCGCGGTCGCGGCAGGAGTTACGCTTGCCTTTGCAGTGCCTTCCTTTCTGCTGCTGGAGCCTCGTAGCGTAGATGAGCCCGTGGGTGGGGTATCGCTGATTCTGGGCTGCTGCGGAATCGCAGTAATCGTGGCAGGAGTGTGGAAGGCGGCAGCTGCCTTGTTGCGGGCTTCGGAGAACATAGCGCGATGGTCTAGCCAGGCAATGGCGGGCGCTTGCAGTCCAATCGATTCCAGTAATTCAGTGACCGTACGGCGGATTTCTGGCCCCGTACCACCGCTCACGGCTGCCGGCATTCTACGGCCCAGTATTTGGTTGTCGCGCGCAGCCGAGTTCGTGCTGAACGAGCGAGAATTACAGAGCGCGCTGCGACATGAGAGCGTGCATGTGCGCCGTTTGGATAATCTGAGAAAGCTGGTTCTGCGCGTAGTGGCTTTTCCTGGAATGGCGGAAATGGAAAGCGCGTGGCGCGAAGCAATGGAAATGGCGGCCGACGATGCCGCGGTGTCGAGCGCTTCGGAAGCGCTGGATCTGGCTGCTGCCGTGATCAAGTTGTCCACTCTGGCCCCATTGCAGCCGCCGGGGGAACTGATGACCGCATTGGTTCACACTCCGCTGGAATCGGTGAATGCGCGTGTGGGCCGGTTGATTGCGTGGGAAGAACGGCGGCAGAACCCAATTCCGGGATGGTCGTTGAGATATGCGATGTGCGCCGCCGTGGCGCTGGTGGCGGCTCTCGCCGTATCTTACAGCGAACTGCTGGTAAGAATGCACGCGGCGACCGAGTGGTTGGTGCGGTAGCGACTACCTAAGGTTTACCACGATCAGTCGTGGAGTGGCGCGGCAAGTCGTCGCACGATTCGACCTCATTCTCTTCATCGAAACCAATGCCCGTTAGAAAGTCACGCGGACACCTAACTGTGCGGCGAACGGAATGCCAACCGTTGTTCCCGGACCAAAGAAATCTCCCAGGCCGCCGCCGGGCACGCGCAACTGATTGATGCTGTTGATCGGCTGTGTCGTGGTGCATGCCGGGTTGGTGCAGATGTCGGTGATGTTGCCGGATGCAGCTTCAGCAGCCGGAACTGGAAGATCCGCGATCGCGGTAACGTAGTTTGCACCGGGATTGTTGCGGTTAAAGAGATTGAAGAACTCCGCAAACGGCCGAATCTCCCAATGCTCGCCGATTTTGAAAGGTCGGCTCACGCGCAGATCAGCCTGAATATACGGTGTGCCCCGAACTTGATCGAGGCTCTCGGGCACTCCATTCACCGAAATTCTGCCGGTGTTGTCCTCATTCGTGATGGTGAAGGGACGCGCGCTCTCCGCCTGCGTGATGGTGGTCAGTTCAAATCCGCCAGGTATATAAAGAGTTCCGGCGAGCACGAAGCGATGGGTGACGTCTTCGCCCGACGGCCCGTAGTCTCCAGGCCCAAAAGGATTGAGTGGATCGCAAACCCCGTTCACATAGTCGAAGAGTTCGCCGAGCAGACATCCCCAGGTCTTCGCCTTTGAAAGCGTATAGTTTGCCGTCAGGTTGAAGCGGCGCGACACGTTGCCTTGCAAGTGCAACATGAGCGAATTGTAGGTAGAACGATTGTCGGACTTGAATAGATTCAGGTCCGGAACCACGGCCGCCTGATCGTTGGCATAGTTTGGATCGGCCGCCGGAATCAGCGGCGTGAATAGATTGGTACCGCCCGTGTAACTGTAGGCGCGGTAGCCGTGATTGCCCTCTTCGTGCGTGTAGTCGGCGCTTAATGTCCAGTGCTCGTTGAAGACGTGCTGAACTCCGCCGCTGGTGTGGATGGCGTATGGCGTTCTGTAATGACCGTCGATCAGATTTCCGGCACCGCCGAAAGCGTCGCCGGGAATGCAACCTGCACCAGCAGTTGAAGGCGGCGTCGTGCTGCCGACAAAGCTACAGGAACCGGTAGCAGCATTTGTCGAGTTCACTCCCTGAAATGCGGTGGCCCATCCGTTCTGCGCGAGGTCGTTATAGAACATGCCAAAACCCGCGCGGATTACAGTTCGGCCGCTATCGCCCGGTGAATAGGCAACGCCAAGGCGCGGGCCGACTTGTGCGCGATCGTCGTGCGGCACGCTGACTGGAATCTGCAGCGCCTGCAGCGTAACGAATGCCGGGTTCTCCGCCTGACTTCGCCCCGAAGCTTCGAACAAGCCAAACGTGGTCTGCCAGCGCAATCCGTAATTCACCGTGAGGTGTCGAGTCACGCGCCACGAGTCTTCCGCGTAAAGCGCAAGGCGCTGCACGCTTTGCGAGAAGCTGCCGTCGCCAGCGGGAGTGGTAGCCGCCCCCGCCAGATAGTCTGCGGTGAACTGAGCCGGGTCGGTCAAATAAAAAGTGGGATCGTTGGGAAAGCTGTAAAGCGTTTCCTGATTTCCCGGAAACGCTCCGCTGAGCACTGGCTCGTGAATGAAATTGATTCCGAACTTGAAGGCGTGGTCTTGTAGGGCGTGGCTTACGTCGTAGCGGAGCTGATACTTTTCCTGATTGCGCAGGTCGGGAAACAGAGTGATCGGCGTCGCGAACTGATTGTCGCCGAAAGTTTCGAATCCAGAGATCGTTTGCGAAGTTGAGCTGAATGGAAACGCAAGAGCGAAGCCCAGCGTCGAATTGCGCGCCTGGGTGAGATGTAGTTCGCTGGTGTCGAACACGAAGTTTCCGAGCCACGTGGGACTGAATGTGTAGGTGTTGCTGATGACTGTGTTCCAGTAATTGTTGTGCGTGGTCAATCCCGTTGAGGGCAACGTTGCCTGCTGCGCCAGAGCATTGTGCGTGAGGTAGTTGTCCTCCGAAGTACGGAGAAACCACTGGGACTTCGAGGATTCGTTCCAATCGAAACGCAGGGAACCAATGTAATCGCGAAAGGGGATCGGAACATTCGGAGGAACGGCAATCGAACTAACCCCCGGAATCAGGCCTTCCGAGGCCAGTTGCGCCAGCGCGTCGAACTGCGTGACGCTGTTCGGACTGTAGGCGATGCTGGCATTCTCGTGCACATATTCGAATGACGTGAAGAGCCAGACCTTATCCTTCACGATGGGCCCGCCCAAGGTCCCAACATAGTTCTGTCGCGAGAACGGTTGTTTCGGATTGTTCGTGCACACTCCATCGATGCAGGTTTGTGCCGGATTCTCGATAGGGAAGCGTGCATTGAGCGCAGCCGCACGTTCATAGAAAGAGCCGCTGCCGTGCCATTCATTAGTCCCACGCTTGGTGGTGATGACGACCGAGCCAGCTGTGGTGCCTCCGGTGTCGGCGTCTT
>Ga0210391_10000588_pt1 | contig 37009 bp, 37 predicted proteins | sample IncBWC12OmetaG_FD_160573 | JGI IMG/M metagenome (GOLD analysis project Ga0210391, IMG submission 160573) | Forest soil microbial communities from Barre Woods Harvard Forest LTER site, Petersham, Massachusetts, United States - Inc-BW-C-12-O ...
ACCAACTCGCCGTCGTTTATCACGAGCAGGGCAACAACCAGGGCGCATGCAGCAAGCTGGCGCAGACTCGCACCGAGCATCCAACTTTGGGCTCGGAAGAGATGAAGGTCAGGTGGGACAAGCTCCAGCGCTCGCTCTGCCTCGACCACGCGGGCAACTAACGGCCGCGATGCTCAAGAAGATTCACCACGTCGGCGTGGTCGTGCCGAATCTCGAGGAGGGTCTGAGATTCTGGCGCGACACGCTCGGCCTGCACTTCACGAAGAGCGCTACGATTGAAGAGCAGGGCGTGCGCGCCGCACTTCTCAAGGCGGGAGAGAGCGAGATCGAACTACTCGAGCCGCTCGACCTCAACAATGCGGTCGGCAAGTTCCTCGCGCGGCGCGGCGGCGGCTTGCATCACGTATGCTTCGAAACCGAAGACGTCGCACGCGAGCTAGAAGGAGCGCGCGCCAAGGGAATCCAGCTGATCGATCAGAAGCCGCGCAACGGGCTGGCGGGAATGATCTGCTTCCTGCATCCCAAGGCCACCCGCGGCGTGCTGGTCGAATACGCGCAGCCACCGGCGGAATAGGAAAGACAAGGGCATGCCGATTTACGAATACCGATGCGCCAACTGCGACCGCTCATTCGAAGCGTTCGTCCGGCGCGGTGACGACGGCGCGCAATGCCCGCATTGTCACGGCTCAAAGCTGACGCGCGAAATGTCGACGTTCGCGGCGCGCGGCACCAACGGCGACGCGGCGGCCGCGGTCGCCTCCGTGATGGCGAATTCCGGCACGTCGAGTGGCGGCGGCATCACCGGCGGCGGATGCTGCGGCGGCGGATGCGGCTGTCCCTGATCGTCGTGCTCGCGCACTACTAACTTCGTTCGAGCAGCCAACGCGCGATTCGTTCGCCGATCACCAGCGCCGGAACGTTGGTGTTCGCGCGCGGTATCACCGGCATGATTGAAGCGTCCGCGACGTAAGCGTTGTCGAGCCCGTGAATTTTTCCGCGCGAATCGACCACCGCAGATCGATCGCTCGCCGGGCCCATCCTGCACGTCCCCACCGGATGGTAGTAATGCAGACAGTTGGCCCAGACGAACGCCGCCAGCTCATTGCGCGTCGCGATCGCGCTGCCAGGTGAGAGCTCGTCGCCCACCAGTCGCGACAGCGCGGGTTTCGCGGCTATCTCGCGCGCGAGCGCGATCCCGTCGATCAGCACCCGCAAATCTTGGTCTTCGGGATCGGACAGATAGCGATGGTCGATGATCGGCGGCGCCGCGGGATCCGCGCTCGCGAGCTTCAGCGCGCCTCGCGAGCGTGGAGTCAGGCACGCCACTTCGAGCGTCCATCGCCAGCGGGGTGGAGTTGCGGCGTCGCGTCCACCGACCGGATAGATGTGCAGATCGAACGCCTCGGTACATCGCGAGGATCGCGCCTTGGCGATCGTCTGCTCCTCGGGCATCCAGCGATCGCGCGCAAACGCGGTCATCATCTCTTCGAGCTCGAGCGTCCCCCCATAGCGGACCGAAACTAGCGGATGGTCATGCAGGTTGCGGCCGACGCCGGGGAGGTCATGCGTCGCCGTGATGCCGGCCGCGCGAAGGTCACGCGGATCGCCGATTCCCGAGCGCTGGAGAATAGCGGGTGAGCCGTAGGTTCCCGCCGCCACGACTACGCGGCCGGCTTCGATTCTGACTGGGCCGTCGCGTCCCGCTACGATGATCGCGCTCACTCGTCCTGATTTGATTTCAAGGCGGTCGCACGTCGCGTTGCCAACGATCGCCAGGTTCGATCGCTCGCGGACCGCGTCGAGATAGGCGAACGCAGTGTTCCAGCGGACGCCGTTCGCAATATTGGCCGGACTCGGCGCCATGCCGAGGTTCTCATCGAGATTGTTAAGGTCAGCGACGCGCGGGATTCCCGCCTCGACCGCAGCGTCCAACGATCCGAGCTGAAACGGAGTAATCTCCGCCGGCTCGGGAATTCGAACCCGTAGGCGCTCGGAGCCCGCTTCAAACAGCGGCCGGAGTTCGTCCGTGGACCATCCCGGATTTCCGAGCGCGGCCCATCCGTCGTAGTCGACGCGGCTGCCCCAAATAGCTGCGCATCCATTGTGCGCCGAGCATCCGCCGATCACCCGGGCACGCGCATAGTCGACAACGCGCGGCGCGTATAGTTTCCCGCTGTCGTAACCCCAGTCATGTGACATCGGAATTGTGACCGCGTCGGTGAGCTCGGAGGGCCAGCGTCCCGCGGCGAACGGACCGTAGTCAGGGCCGGCTTCGAGCAACAACACGGACTGATCAGAGTGCTGCGCGAGAAGACCGGCGACAGCGGCTCCCGCGGTGCCGCCACCGATCACAACGGTGTCAGCGAATTTCGGGAGCGGCGCGGCGGCGGAAGGCCGCTCCTCTGTTCGCGCCATCGTGGGTCAGCTCTCTTTGCGCGCTTCGAATTCTTTCTTGGCCGCCGCCAGCAGCTCAGGCTCCGCGAGCAAATCGTACGCCGTCATCGCCATCGCCTTCGCCACTCGAATCATCGCGTCGTAACCGCGCTGCGAGTCGGCGTGCGCGACGAACGCATCTTCGTGGCAATTGCCCTCGCCGCGGCGCGAAATCGCAAACGAAGGATGTATCGCGGGCATCACGTGACTGACGTCGCCCATGTCGGTGCTGCCGGTCGGCGTGTTCTCCGGCGCCTCGACCGACTTGGTGCCGAGCGCTTCGGTATGCGCGGCGTAGCGATGCGCCATGCTCAGATTGTTGATTAGATTTTTGTAGCCGCCTTCGACGACGTGCTCGAGGCGCGTCCCGGTCGCCATCGCGGCGCCCTCGGCGCATCGGATCACTCGCGCGCCCATCTCCTTCGCGTACTTGCTGGTCTTGCCGCGCGCGAGGAACAGGCACTCGGCGCGCTCTGGAATGATATTCACCGCCTGCCCGCCGTCGGTGATGATGCCGTGGATGCGTGAGCCGTCGCGCAGATGCAGCCGCATCGCATCGACGCTCTGAAAAGTCTGGATCACCGCCGCCAGCGCGCTCGAGCCGTCCCATGGCGCCAGCGCCGCGTGCGCGCCGTGACCGTGAAACGTCAGCTTGAGATGCTGCGTGGCGAGCGCAGGCATCGTGCAATACTCCGAGTCGGTAGGATGCGCCATCATGGCCGCGTCGACGCCGCGCAGCGCGCCCTGGTCGATCAGAATTATTTTGCCGCCGCCGCCTTCTTCGGCCGGCGTGCCGAGGAACACGACTCGTCCCGGCAGTTTGCCGCCGATACTCTTCAAGCCCGCGACGGCGCTGAGTGCGGCGCCCGCAATCAGGTTGTGGCCGCACGAATGGCCGTTCGGCAGAGCATCGTATTCGGCGAGAATGGCGACGGCGGGACCCTTGGCGCCGAACTCCGCGCGAAACGCCGTCTTGAGTCCGCCGACTTCGCGCTCGACCTCGAGCCCCAACTCGGTCGCAGCCTTGCTCAGCAGGCCGGCGGCGAAATGCTCCTGGAACTTGAGCTCGGGACGCTCGTGAATTTCGTGGCTGAGCGCGACCACCTTGTCGCGGTAGCTGTCGATCGCGCGGGCAATTTCGGCGTGAGCGTCCATCGTCGTGCTCCTCTCGATGCGGTTAGCATTGTGAGTAGCACCGAAAACTCCGACTATCCAACCCGGCGCTCCGCCATGACGCCGCGCGGAGTGAGAAGCGCCAGTAAGATAGCGACGAACAGCAGGGCGGGTACGTCGCCCAGCAGGTGTCCGTGATTTTCGGGCATCTCGAAAGACTGCGCCAACATGATCGCGCCGTGGACGATGCTCGACCAGACCGTGAACCAGATGAGGCTCAAGTTCTCGAGCGGGTCGCGCGACGCCAGCAGCAAAAACACGCCCAGCGTCGCGTAGATGCCGACGATCATCAGCGGGTAGTCCGAGTGTCCCGTGTGCCACGTCCAGCCGGACGGCCAGACGATCATCAGCGGATAAATCCCGAGCATGAAAATCAGGCCAACTAAAATCAGCGCGATCCGCAAATACTTGAGCCGAGCGTCCTCCGCCATGATTTGTCTCCTTTCAGATCGGCCATTCGCGTTTGAAGAAATCGATCATTTCGTTTTCAACGCGCGGCGGGAACTCGAGACCGTAGCGCGTGAATGCAGCGGCTCCGAGACTGCAGATCTGCCGGAAGATCTCGATGTGCACGTCTCGCATGGCGGCGCGATCGGCGTTGCGCACCGATGTTTCGATTCGCTCGACCAGCCGCGCGCATTGCTCGCGCTGTTCGGGCGGCAGCAGCTTCGCGCGCGTGAACATGTTGCGATGGAACGCGCGCCGGTCTTTTTCCAGCAGCATCAGCGGAACTATTGCGGTCTCGACGAGTAGAATCTCGTTGAACAGGAATGTGTTCATTTGCCCGCGCGCCAGGATTCTGACCGGCCAGGTCGCACCCTGCAGCAATCCCATCAGATTGAATTCGAGCATGCGCTTGATTGCCGCGTCGCCCAGGTCGTCGCCAAGTCTGAAGCGTTGGTAGATTTCAGGCGCGCCCCAAAGACGCTTCACGGCGATGCGCGGTCTCGCGACCAGCGCGCTTTCGCGCTCGAAGAAGACATCGAGCTTCACCGGCCCGGCCATCAAGCAGCCAACGCCGAAGGCACCGGCAATATTGAGCGACGCGAGGATCGGCGCGATTCGTTCGATCACACTGAGCCGGGAATTCCACACCTCGTCCCAGGCGGCTTCGACCACGGCGAGGTGCAAGTCGATATCCGAGTAAGCGTCGCCGGAGCCGTCAGCGAGGCTGCCCTCGAGCCAGCCGGCAGGGAAGCGCGCATCAGTCGAGAGAGTCGCGACGGCGCGATCGAGCATTTCGCCCCGGCGTGCGGCAAATGGAATGTCGTCGCTCATGGTAAGTGGCAACTACGAATAGTCTTGGCGGATTCAATACTCAATTCATCTTGAAACTTTGAGAGCGCGAATTCGTCAAAGCTATAGGTAGCACTATAGCTGCCGCGCTTGAAAAAATGACCGGCTTGCCCAATGGCGGAGCAAATAGGATCATTAGACATCAAGGCGCGCCGCCTCTACGCGGCACCAGCAATGTGATGACGATAATTCGACGCAAACGACGCAGCACGATTTCCGCGCTCGCCACCGCCATTGTCGCGCTCGCGATGATTATCGGCACCGTCAGGCCGGCCGCGGCGCAGCAGCAGGGTATCACCGCGCCTCCGCCCCAGATCGTGATACCGCATAGCCAGGGCAAGGAAACCTCGACGCTCGAGTTGCCGTCGATGCCGGCGCCACAGGGCGGCGGTTCGCTCAACATCCCACCAACGGCTCCGCAAACCGGTCAGTCGCTGGAGGTGCCGACTCGCGAGTTGCGCCAGCAGCCGGGTTACGAGCAGGTCACGGTAACGGTGACGGAGCCGAGCGGCACTTACGTCACGGGCCTGCAGAAAGAAGATTTCCAACTCTATATGGATGGGAAGCAGCGCCCGATCGAATTTTTTCGTCAGGACCTTAACACGCCCGTTTCAGTCGGCATTTTGGTCGACACTTCCGGCAGCATGACGCCCAAGATTCCGCAGGCGCGCGCCGCCATCTCGCAGTTCCTGCGCGATCTGAATGACAAGGACGACGTGTTCCTGTTCGCGTTCTCGAGCCATCCGTTCCTGCTCCAGCCGTTTACGGTCAATCACGACCTCGTGATGCGCCGGCTCGAATTGCTGCACGCATACGGGCAGACCGCGTTGTTCGACGTGATCATGGAAGGGCTGCAGATGGTGCAGCGCGGACGCTACGACAAGAAAGCGCTGCTGGTCGTCACCGACGGCATGGACAACACCAGCGCCTCGACGGTGAATGACGTCGTCGCACAGGCGCGGCGCATGGGCGTGCTCGTCTACTCGATCGGAATCGGCGATCCCAACGGCGGCAGTGGCGGAGTGTCCGTGTCGATCGGACCGTTCGTGCTCGGCGGCGACGACAGCGAACATGTCGATGCCGAGACGCTGCACACACTCTCGACCGAAACGGGCGCGAAGACCTACATCATCCGCGAAGCCGGTGACGGCGAGGCGCTGCGCAAAGCATGCGAGAACATCAGTCTCGAGTTGCGCGAACAATACACGATAGGATTTCTCGCTCCCGATCCCGGCGCCGGGGGATACCGCAGCCTGAGAGTCGACGTTCCCGGCAAATCAGGCGCCGACGTTCGCGTGCGCAAGGGAATCGATGTCGGCGCGGCGCCGAGCCTCGCCGGCGGACCCTGATCGCAGTATCTCGAGCTCAAGACTTTTTCGATTCAAACGGCACGGCGAACGCACGATCCGGATCAGGCAACAGGTTAAGAAATTTCATTTCGGCGAAGTCGCCGATCATTTGGAAACCCGAGAACGCCGCATTGTCGACGCGGATTCGCCGGAAGTGCGCGAGTTCGAGCCGCATGAAATGGCACAAAACGGTGCGGATGATATCGCCGTGCGAAACGAACAGGATGCGCCGGCCGCTGTTGTCGGTGATCGCGCGCCGCACCGCCTCGACGCCGCGCGATTGCACCTGCGCGATCGTCTCGCCGCCGGGCGTCGGCGCATCCAGCGGATGGTCGCGATAGTTCAGATAGTCGGCATCCTCGAGCAAGTCGTCGTAGACCATCCCTTCCCAGCGCCCGTATTTAACTTCTGACAGCTGCGGATCCTCGGCTACCGGAATGTTGCCGATGCCGGCCGCGATTATCTCCGCCGACTGCCGCGCACGGGCGAGTGGACTGGTGATGATCAACTCCGGCTGCAGGAGGCGAGCGAACGGAACCGAGGCTTGCACCTGCGCGCGCCCATCTGCGTCGAGTTCGACTGGAGTGCGCCCCATCACGCGGCCTTCGCGGTTCCATGTGGTTTCGCCATGGCGCATCAAGAGCGCGATTCCTCTCATCCCGGTGCCACCTTTCAATTTATCCGCAACGTAAAACGGTCCCAGCGCCATCGAATCGCCTCGTGATCATTTGCTGGCCGTAAAAAACTTACGGCGGGCCATCGCTGATGTGCCCGCCGTAATCAAACCAGATTTTCGACTGTGCCGACAGTCGCGCGTGCGTTACCGCGCCGACGCCGCAGCGCTCGTCTGCGTCTCAGTTTCCGAATGCGCCGTTCCGTTGGCCGGTGCGCCGAAGCCGCAGAACGCCTCGTAGTCGATCAGCGTCGTTTGCGTCGGATGCTCGCTGCAGACCGGGCACTTCGGGTCTTTGCGGATTTTCAAAATTCGCACGTAATCCTTGTCCGACAACGTGTCGAAGTAGACCATCTTGCCGATAAGCGGAGTGCCCGCGCCGATTATCAGCTTGATTGCTTCGAGTGCCTCGATCGATCCGATGAGCCCCGGGATCGCACCGAGCACTCCGGCCTCCGCGCACGACGGCGCCATGTCCGGCGGCGCCGGCTCCGGATACAGGCATCGATAGCATGGGCCACCTTTGGCCGGGTAGAAAACCGTGGTGTTGCCTTCGAAGCGAAAAATCGCGCCATCGACGAGCGGCTTCTTCGAGAACACGCACGCGTCGTTGATCAGGTATCGAGTTGGAAAATTATCGCCGCAGTTCACGACGACGTCGTAGTCCTTGACGATGTCCATCGCGTTCTCGGACGTGAGCCGCACATCGTGCCGAATCACCTTGACCCCGGGATTCAGCGCGTTGATTGCCTTCTGTGCCGACTCGGTCTTCGGCATCCCGACGCGATCGGTAGTGTGGATGATCTGCCGTTGAAGATTCGACATGTCGACCACGTCGAAATCGACCAGGCCGATCGTGCCCACTCCGGCCGCCGCGAGGTACAGTGCCGACGGCGAGCCGAGGGCGCCGGTGCCGAGCAGCAACACCTTGGCGTCGAGCAGTTTCGCCTGTCCCTTCTCGCCGACTTCGGGAATCACGAAATGGCGCGAGTAGCGGGTCAGCTCGTCTGCCGTGAAAGCGCGGTCCGCGATCCACGGCAGGCCGCGATCTTTCCACGCGCTGAAGCCGCCCGTCATGTTGTATACGTTTTCGTAGCCCAGCTCGCGCAGCGTGCGCGCCGCCAACAGCGAGCGCGTGCCCGACGCGCATTGCAGAATCACCGGCGTCTTGTGGTCGGGAACCTTCTCTTCGATTCTCAGTTCCAGGAATCCGCGCGGAATCGCGACCGCCTGCGGAATATGCCCTTGCCGCCACTCGTCGCTCTCGCGCACGTCGACCAGCACCGTGCCGGGCTTGTCGATCATCCGGCGCGCCTCGTCGATATCGATCTGTTTTATCGTCGTGCGCGCTTCGTCGAGAATATTCTTCGAAGTTTTTGCCATAAATTTATCCGTTCGATCAGTCGGCGGACTCAGTTTCAATATACAACTATAAGCGCGGGCGCGAGTCACGCCACGCGGATTGGCTGTCGGCTAGCCGCCAATCATTCGATGCGATTCGACCAGCGTGCGCATGAAGGCGAGCACTTGCGCCGCATGTCCACGCGGCGTCACTTCGTGAAAAGCGCGTCGCACGCGCAGGTCGGTGTCGAGCACGAAGGTCGAGCGCGCCGCATACTTGCCGTTGAGCACGCCGAACGCGCTGGCCAGCTTGCCGTCTTCATCAGCCAGCAGAATGAAGGGCAGTGCGTGCTTCTCAATGAACGCGCGATGACGTTCGGGCGAGTCCGTGCTCACGCCGACAATCACGCAGTCCAGCCCGTTGAATTGTTCGAAGCTGTCGCGAAATTCCTTGCCCTCGACCGTGCAGCCGGGCGTGTCGTCCTTCGGGTAGAAGTAGACGACGACGTTGTGGCCGCGAAAATCCTTGAGCCGGCGAAGCTCCCCACGAGCGTCCGGCAACGCAATCTCGAGCGCCGTCGAAAGATCCGCAATGCTGTTGGTGTCAGCCTGCGGCATGCGCTTCCGCCTCGGCGATCGAGCGCCGCCTGGTAAATTTGATTGCCGCGTTGTCGATGTTGACCGAGCACAGCGACCCGCACATCGTGCAGACGTTTGAGCCCGCCGCCTCACTCTCTTCCTTGTAACGGCGCGCCTTGTCCGGGTCCATCGCCATCGCGTACATGCCTTCCCAGTTGAGCGACTTGCGGTAGCGCGACATCTGATCGTTCCAGACTTTCGCCGCGCGCACGCCCTTGACCAGGTCGCCCGAGTGAGCGGCGATTCGCGTCGCGATTACTCCTTCGCGCACGTCGTCGATATCGGGCAGCCGCAAATGCTCGGCCGGCGTCACGTAGCATAGAAAATCGGTGCCCGCCGCCGACGCGACCGCGCCGCCGATCGCACCGGTGATGTGATCGTAGCCGGGCGCAACGTCGCAAGTGAGCGGCCCGAGCACGTAAAACGGCGCGCCGCCGCAGACTCGCTTCTCGAGCTTCACATTGGCTTCGATCTGATCGAGCGGCACGTGGCCGGGACCTTCGATCATCACCTGCACGCCCATCGCACGCGCGCGATCGGCCAATTCACCCATCACCAGCAGCTCGCCGATTTGCCCGCGATCGGTCGCGTCGCCGGTCGCACCCGGCCGCAGCCCGTCGCCGATCGAAATAGTCACATCATGCTCGCGCAGCACGGCGCAGACTTCGTCGAAATGTTCGAACAGCGGATTCTCGTTGCCGGTCCGCTCGATCCATGATGCGAGCATCGCACCGCCGCGCGACACGATGCCCTCGATCCGCTGATGTGCGCGCACCCGCTTGACGCTCTCGCGCGTGACGCCGCAATGGAGCGTCATGTAATCGACGCCCTGGCGCGCCTGCCGCTCGATAACGTCGAGAAAGTACTCGGCCTCCATCTCCATGATCGAGCGCTCCGAGCCGAGCTGGTAAATCGGCACCGTGCCAAGTATCACGCTGCATCGCGACAGGAGTTCGACGCGGATTTTGTCGAGGTCGGTGCCGGTCGAAAGATCCATCACCGAGTCGGCGCCGTAGCGGACCGCCGTGTAGAGCTTCTCGACTTCTTCTTCGATCAGCTGATGGAAGTTGGACGCGCCAATGTTGGCGTTCACCTTGGTGCGCAGGCCTTTGCCGATTCCGATCGCCCGGAAGTCGTGATGCAGGTTGTGCGGGATCACGACCTCGCCGGTCGCGACCAGCGCGCGAATTTCTTCGGGCGCGAAACCTTCGTCCTCGGCAACTTCGATCATCTGCCGGGTAATTATATTTTTGCGGGCGGCTTCAATCTGAGTCATCGCGTCACCTCCGCGGCCGGAGTGCGGCCTTGGATCTGGAAGTATAGCTCAATCCTCGCCGTACTCGATGCCATTCTTCTCGCACAGCGCGCGTAGTTCCTGAATCATCCGCTCGGCGCGAGCCAGATGCGCCACCGCGATAAAGTTCGCCAGCGCCACCAGCGTCAGCGCGCCCGTCGCCCAATACATATGGCTCAGCACGTTGCCACCGTGAATGACGCCGACTCCCTTCGCGTAGGCGACGAACAAAACGATCAATCCCGCCAGCGTCAGGGCGATAGTCACTCGCGTCATCTGACTATTTGCCGCTGCGCGCGTGCCGATCGATCGCAGTGAGGTCGTCGATATGGTCCGGCGCCTCCGCGTAATGCTTGGGCGCTTCGCGGTTGGTGTAGGTCTTCATCTCGGGCCGCTGCGGATCGTAAACGGCGGCATCCTGCTCGCGATACCACTCGAGCATCTCGTTCATGTTGCCGTCGCGGCCCTTCTCGGCCAGCACGTGCGAGCGATGCATCAGCAGTTCCTTCTGCTCGACGAAATCCTTACGGTCGAAGCCCCAGATGCGCGGATGAACGTAGGTGTCCATCCGAATCGCATCGCACGGGCACGCCTCGACGCACAGCCCGCAGTAGATGCAGCGCAGCGTGTCGATTTCGTAGCGCACCGGGAATTTCTCCACGTGCGGATCGGGTGATTCGCCCGCCTCTATATATATGCACTGCGCCGGACATGCGGTCGCGCACAGAAAGCACGCCGTGCATCGCACCGAGGAATCCTCGCGCAGCGTCAGGCGGTGGCTGCCGCGAAAATGGTCGGAATAACGCTTGCGCTCCTCGGGATACTGCGTCGTCGAAGTCGCGTTAACGTTTTTCTTCATGCCGAACAGATGCGCCGTATGCAGCATGAGGTTGCGCACGAAGTGGTAGTTGGTGATCGCCAGACCTCGCAGGATTTCGGGGATATAAATCCGCTCCCAGAAGGTCATTTGTTCGCTTCTCTGCATCTCTAACCCAGCGCCAAATCCATTGTCTGAAGGGGATTTCCTGCGTTCGCCGCAGCTTCGCCAGACTCCGAAGCTAGACTATAAGGAGTGCCACGAATTGCAGTCAAGTTGAAGGTTCCGCACGCCTCGGTTCCAAATCGATAGGATCACTGCGGTGCGTCAAGGCTGGTCGGGGTCGGCGTCGGAAGCTGCGCAGCGCGAACACCGACGGCCCAATGCCCGGGGACCCCGGAGTTGCTCAAATCGACCTCGGCGCTTTCACCCTCATCGACTTCCACCGGAAAGCCCTCGATTTGCGACGGCAGTTGCCGCGTCACCGCATCAACATTCTTCTGTTCGTCGACCTCGACCAATATCGCCGCCTCGTTCTGCCCATCGACTTCGCCGGTGACGACTCTGACGTGCGGGATCTTCATCAGCTCCGCGCGATGCCGCTTGGCGGCGGCCTCAGCGTCTTGCAAATCCTCGGCGGCCCGCTCCGCCTCCAGCGTTTGCGCTTGCGCCCTTGCATTGCGAGCGACGCCCGCAACCAACGCAATCGCCATGACGACTGCCGCGATTTTTCCGATCTTCATTGCAACTACTTCAATCGAGTATACAGCCGCGTCGGATTCTCGTGCAGGATTTTTTTCGGCACGCTCGCCGCGAATTCCTTGCGCCCCGCCGTCAGGCTCACCGTATGCGGGAATCGTCCGTCGAAGTGCGGGTAGTCCGACGCATACAGAATGTGCTCCGCGCCAACGGTTTCGACCACGAACGGCAGCGTCTCCTCGTCAGGGTCGCACGAGATGAAAAAATTCTCGCTGCGAATCACCTCTGACGGCTTGCGCTTCAGAAACGGCACGTACTCGGGCATCAGCTCGTAATGCTCGTCGAGGCGCTCCATCCAGAACGGCAGCCAGCCGACGCCCGCTTCGAGGAACGCAACCCGCAGTTCAGGGAATATATCCATCACGCCGCCGCCTACCAGCGACGCGATCCCGCGCATCACCTCGAATGGATTCGTCGCCGAATGCTGAATGAACAGATTGTTGCCCATCTCGAACGTGCCCATTCCGTACGGCGGACGCGCCGTGCCGCCGTGAAAGCAGGCCGGCAGGTCGGTCTCGACGCACGCCTGCCAAATGGGATGGAACGCGGGATGGTCGAGCAGCTTGTCCTCCATATGCGCCGACAGGTAGATGCCGACGCACCACGGCTCGTTCGCGACGCGCCGGATTTCCTCGGCAGCGCGATCCGGCGCGCGCATCGGCACGATCGCGACGCCCTTCAAGCGATTGGGGTAGGCCGCGCAGTAGTCGGCGAGCCATCGATGGTACGCGCGAATCATCGCGACTTCGAAATCGACGCTGTCGAGCGCGCAGAAACTCGACACCACCGTCGCAAACAGCACGGCGACGTCGATGCCCTCGCGATCCATATCCTTGATGCGCACGTGCGGATCGAATCCGCCGCGGATGTCGGGACGCTCGCCGTGCGGCCTGCGGCCGGTCCGCGTCAGCGGTTTCTCCGGCGCCGCGACTCCCAGCGGCCGTCCCGTGTTGAGCTGATGAAAGTAGCCGAAAAAATATTTCGACGCCCGCGTCGACGCGATCTTCTTCAGTTCGTCGAGCTGAGGCTTGAACTTGCCGTCGATATATTCGTCGTAGAGCTCATTGGGCTCCATCACATGCCCGTCGGCGTCGATAACCTTGTTGCCGTTGAACATGCCTCACTTATCGCGCTCGCCCGCGCCAAACTCAAGCGCGCGCTCCTTTCGCCACTGCGACGGTTCGATTAATCATTGCACGCCATGGATTCTGTCGATCCCGTCCTCGAGCCCGTGCGCGCGATTACTTCCGCCGAGGCCGCACACACCCTGCTGGCGAGCTTCCTCGGATGGGCACTCGACGCCTTCGATTTTTTCGTCCTCATCTTCGTGATGCCCGCCGTGGCGCGCGAGTTCCATCGCCCCATCTCGCATATCGCGTTCACCATCACGGCGACGCTCGCGCTGCGTCCCGTCGGCGCGCTGATCTTCGGCTGGGTCGCGGACCGCTACGGCCGCCGCATCCCACTGATGGTCGACGTGATCTTTTATTCCGTCGTCGAAGTGCTGAGCGGACTCGCGCCGAGCTACGGATGGTTCCTGTTTTTCCGCGCGCTGTACGGAATCGGAATGGGCGGCGAATGGGGGGTCGGCGCCTCGCTCGCGATGGAAGCGGTTGCGCCGCGATGGCGCGGATTTTTCTCCGGCCTGCTGCAGGAAGGCTACGCCGTCGGCTACCTGTTCGCGGCAGCCGCGTTCTTCTTCGTCTTCCCGCACTACGGATGGCGTGCGATGTTCTTTCTCGGCGGCGCGCCCGCACTGCTGACGATCTACATCCGCACCAAGGTGCCGGAGTCCGAGGCCTGGCAACGCACGCGTCCGGACCGGGCGCACATCACCGCCGCGATTCGCGGCAACTGGAAATTGTTCCTCTACCTCTGCGGGCTGATGACGATGATGAACTTCGTCTCGCACGGCACCCAGGACATGTACCCGACCTTCCTCGAAAAAACCCGCGGCTTCGATACGCGCACCGTCGCGACCATCGCTGTCATTTATAATGTAGGCGCTCTCCTCGGCGGCCTGACCTTCGGCTACCTGTCCGACCGATGGGGACGCCGCCGCACGATGGCGACCGCGGTCATCTGCGCCGGCCTCGTCATTCCGTTGTGGATCTATCCCTCGACGCTCGCCGTGCTGACGCTCGGCGCGTTCCTCATGCAGTTCATGGTGCAGGGCGCATGGGGCGTCATCCCGGCGCATCTGACCGAGCTCTCGCCGCCGGAAGTTCGCGGACTGTTCTCGGGCCTCGCGTATCAAACCGGCGTTCTGCTCGCTTCCGGAGCGGCCGTCAGCCAGGCTCTGCTGGCCGAGCGATTCGGCTACGCCGCGACTCTGGCAGAAGTCGCCGCAATCGTCATGGTCCTCGCCGCCGTCGTCATCCTGCTCGGCCGCGAACGCATGGGCCGCGACCTCCACTCCGGCGCGGCATGAGATTGAAAATCCGCGGTAAGGAACTGCGTCCGGCTACCATGGTCGGCCTCACGATAGCGCTGCTTCTCCCCATACCTCCCTATCGGGAACCTTTCGTTCACCTGCTTATGGCAGCTTGGGGAATGTCCTGGATTTCGGCGTGGGAGTTTATCGGTTTGATCTCCAAGTTGATGGTGATCATCGCCCTACCGTTGCTGGTAGTTTACTGGGAACGCAGATCGCTCAAATCGATTGGGCTCCGCGCTTTGTCCGTGAGGGACCTCCTAGCTGCCGCAGCAATATTCTTCGCCTTTCTTCTAGTCAGTCCGCGCTTGATCGGGATGGCAGACGAAATACCAGTCGTTGCGGCGCAGTTGAGACTGGGCGGCAATCTGTATGCATCACTCCCGAAGTGGCTGGATTGGTCAGGGTTGCTGGCGAACGGTATTGCGGAAGAGGTTGGATTCCGTGGCTATGCGATGGAGCGAATCGAAGAACTAACCGGCAGCAAATTCATAGGCGCGTCGGTGCCGTTCGTCGTTAACGTGCTCGTCCATGCGCCCGTGTGGGGGCTGTATGGCGCGTTGGTAAAGGCGCCAATATTGCTGTTGCTGGTCGCGCTCTACCTCTGGCGCAGAAGTCTGCCGGCCTGCGCGCTGGCGCATATCCTGATAGATATTCGCGCCTTCGAGTTCTGATCCGCGACCTCTCTGCCTCCCCTCCCTGTTAGGGAGAGGATGAAGGTGAGGGTCTGACGACAGCGCTGCGCGCGATTCAGGATTCTGCTCTTTCTGATTATCCCGCGAGCCTCTCGGTCGCGCCTTGCTCGAACAGCCGCGGCATATGCCGCCGCACCTGCGTCTCCATCTCCTGATCCGAGATTGAAGTGGTGCGGCCGTCGTCGTATTGCGCGTCGACCCACTTCGCGATCTCGAGCACTTCAGGCGAGCGCTTTTCGACCTGCGCACCGCGCGCGAGACCGAAGTACGAATTGATCCACCACGCAATCCCCGCCACGCCCGAGGTCTTGTCGACCGCCACTCGCGGCGGCCGGCCCAGAATCTTCGCCGTGTCGAAGACGTTGTAGATTTCCTCGTCCTTGAGCAGCCCGTCTGCATGAATCCCCGCGCGCGTCACGTTGAAGTCGCGCCCCACGAACGGATAGTTGGCGGGAATCCGGTAGCCCGCTTCGCGCTCGAAGTACTCGGCGATTTCGGTGATCACCGACAGATCCATCCCATTCGCGTCACCCTTGAGTGACACGTAATCCATCACCAGCCCTTCGAGCGGCGGATTTCCGGTCCGCTCGCCGTAGCCGAGGATCGTTCCGTTCGCGTACATGCATCCGTACAGCCACGCCGCCGTCGCGTTCGCGAGCACCTTGTGAAAATCGTTGTGCCCGTGCCATTCCAGCTGCTCCGGATTCACGCCGCACTCGCGTCGCAGCCCCAGGATCAGCTTCGGCACGCTGCGCGGAAGCGCGACGCCGGGGTAGGGCACCCCGAATCCGAGCGTATCGCAAACGCGAATCTTGACGGGAATCCCGCTCGCCTCGCCAAGCTCCATCAACTTCGACACGAACGGCACGACGAAGCCGTAAAAGTCCGCGCGCGTCGCATCCTCGAGATGGCAGCGGATTCTCAGGCCCGCATCGAGCGCCGCATTCACGATCTCCAGGTAATCTTCCATCGCCGCGCGGCGCGTTTTCTTGAGCTTGTTGAAAATGTGGTAATCCGACGCCGAGGTCAGAATCCCTGTCTCGCGCAGGCCCATCTCCTTGACGATCTTGAAGTCCGCCTTGACCGCGCGAATCCAACCCGTCACTTCGGGAAACTCGTAGCCGCGCGCGAGGCATCGGTTAACCGCCTCGCGGTCGACCTTCGAGTACAGGAAAAACTCGGTCTGCCGTATGATGCCGTTGGGTCCGCCGAGCCGATGCAGCATGTCGAACATCGCGACAATCTGCCCGGCCGTGTATGGCGGCCGCGCCTGCTGGCCGTCGCGGAAGGTGGTGTCGGTGATAAAAAAATCCGGCGCCGGGTCAGGTTTTTCAAATTCGCCGTCGAAAACAATTCGCGGCACCGCGTCGTAAGGAAATTGCTCGCGGATAAGATTCGGCTCAGCCACGTCCTGCAGTTCATGTCTCATGTGCATGTCCTCGACTCCAATCTAAACCGCATAAATCAACATATGTCAAGCGATATACAGAACGATCTATGCTGCACCAAGACACTACCGCGGTATATCGCCGCACGATCTTTTCTAAAACCCGAGCAAAATGTCGTCCTCGACATTTCGCGATTCTCGTTTCTCTCAATACCGGGTGCAGGGGTCACCCCTGCCGAAGGAGGTGTGGAACCACCGCGGGTTCCACATTCAATAAAGTGATTTACCCTTCCCCCACTCCCGCGGGACTTTCGATCTCCCCGCGATTGCGCTAAACGAACGGTACGGAGGTGATGCGATGAAATTTGGCCTCTTCTATGAAATCTCGGTACCGCGACCATGGGGGCGCGAAACCGAAAAAACCGTCTACGACAATTGCCTCGAACAGGTCGCGCTGGCCGATTCGCTCGGCTTCGATTCTGTGTGGGCTGTCGAGCATCACTTCCTCGAAGAATATTCGCATTGCCCCGCGCCCGAGTTGTTCCTGACCGCATGCGCGATGAAGACGAAGAAAATGCGCGTCGGCCACGGCATCGTCGTGTGCGTGCCCGAGTTCAACCATCCGATCAAAATCGCCGAGCGTACTGCAGTGCTCGACATTCTTTCCGGCGGGCGGCTCGACGTCGGTACCGGCCGATCCGCGACCTGGACCGAGTTGGCCGGCTTTCGCGCCAGCCCCGACGAGACCAAGAAGACCTGGGACGAGTTCGTCCATTGCCTGCCGAAAATGTGGACGCAGGAGCGCTTCTCGTACCAGGGCCGTTCGTGGTCGATGCCCCAGCGGACGATCGTGCCGAAGCCGTACCAGAAACCGCATCCGCCTCTGTGGGTCGCGGTCACCAGTCCCGGCACCGAGATTGACGCCGCCGAGCGCGGCATGGGCAGCCTGGGTCTCACCTTCGGCGGATTCGCCGAGCAGGACGAGAAGGTCAAGCGCTATCGCAAGATCATTCAGAATTGCACTCCGGTCGGCGAGGTCGTCAACGAAGCCGTCTCGACCGTGAACTTTCTCTACTGTCACGAAGACGACGCCGAGGGCGTGAAGGTGGGCAAGCGGCTCACCGGCACGTTCAACTATCTCGCCGCGCAGTTGCTCGCCGCGCGCGAGGCGTATCCGAGCAAGTCGTATCCGTCGCTCGGGCTGCTGCCTTCGCTGCGTCAGGATGCGGCGGGACCCGGCGATGCGTCCGGCGCGCCTGAGGGTATCGCGATGGGCAATCCGGCCCGTATCACGCGCGAGATGAAGAAGTGGGAGGCGGTCGGCGTCGACCGCGTCAACTTCCTGCTCAACGCGCTCGAGACGGTGCCGCAGCAGAAGGTGCTCGACTCCTTGCGCCTGTTCGCCAAGGAAGTGATGCCGCATTTTCAGGGCGCGAGCGATACCGCTTCCGCTGCCGCAGGAGGCCGCTGATGCCGCCGCGTTTTGGAAAACTCGATCTCGCGACATGGGCCAAGTCGGCGCCGACGATCAACGGCTACAAAACCGAACCGTGGATTTTGAAGGGCGCGAAAATTCTCACCATCAACATGGAGATCGACGACGACCCCGCCGACAACCTGATCCCGGCCACGATGCATCCGTCGATTCCCGAGTACGCAATTTTCTGCGTGACGACCTATCCTGATTCTCCCGTGGGCGAGTTCTCGATTGCCGAGGTCCGCGTCTCGGGCCGCACGGGCGTTCGTCCGCGCGGATTCGTGCTGCGCAGCTACTGCGACAATGATGACGCGCGCCGCGAGCTGGCTGCGCGATGGGGTTATCCGACGGTCGCGGGCGAGGTGAAGCTCGACGTCCGCCATGACCGCGTCGTCGCGCGCGCCAGTGCCGGCGGCAAGCCGGTGCTCGAATGCGAGCTGCTCGACCGCGACATGATCTCCGGCGGCGACATCCAGTACATCGCGAGCATGCATCTTGCCCGCAACAAGGACGACGGCAAGCTCGTGCTCGTGCAGGTCGATCCCGAGTTCACGTTCTCGAAGGCGGAGCGCGGCAAGCCGAAAATCCTCCTGCTCGACAACAACGCATTTGGCGCCGGCACGAATCTTCGCCTCGACAACCCAATCTCGGCGACCTTCACGACCGCCGACGTGACGCTGCCGAAGCTTCGCTACGTCTGCAACCCCGAACTCCCTGCAATGCAAGGCACGACCAAGGTCGCCGCGTAACTGATTTGCCTGCCGCGATTGCCCTTTCCCACACATTGGGAAGGGGAGTATCGCCGACATTTCGGGACTGCGATAGCTGGTAGTTGACCGCAAGCGCATAGTTATAGCGATTCTTGTGGAAGGAGGAGTTCCGCCGCGTGAGCACGCTTCGCCAAGCCAAGCTCAGGGTAAATTGGGCAAAGGAAAAGGTGAGTGATTTGAAACTCACAATTCAGTTGGCTTGGAAAGATGCACTGGATTCTGTCGCCGAACAAACCGATCCTGATCCGCGCAGCGTGTACTCTGAGTTCAGGGACAACCTCGGCGATGAAACGGCACGGATCATCAGCGAGTTCGCCCTTCACGCTCGGTGCGCCTTGGATTACGTGATCTTTGCTCTTGCATGGCGAGACACCGGCGCTCAGCAAAAGGGAACACAGTTTCCGATCAACAAGTCTCCGGAGGATTTCGCTGGTAATAGGACCGGCTGTCTCAAACACCTCACGGACGAACACGTCGCAATGGTCGAGCGGTTCCAGCCATACCAAGGATTCCGTATGCATCCGCTGCTCAGCCTTGTTTATTGGTCCAACATGGACAAGCACCGGGAGGCCGTTCGAGTCAACACGATGGGAATGTTTGGACCGTTGCCCATAGCGCAAGCAAACGCCGCAGTCCCAGCCTATCCTCCTCCTGACTCCCCTCAGATGGACGTGAAGGTCGCTCGCTCCTTCCAAGTACTGCTCTTCGATGGAACCGATGTCGAAGACGCTGAGAAAGCGCTCACGGAGATTCTTACGCAGGTCGAGAAAATAGTTGACCACTTCGATAGCGTCTTGAGGTAACACCGGCCTGTCACAATGAGAATTCAATCACGACCATCCTTTCCCCTTAACTGCGGGATACTCGCCTTTCCAAATTGGGAAGGGGTCAGGGCATCGGTGGTCGAGGTTCCGCACTCACGCTGGCTGAGCAATCCCTAATGCTCGACCCCTGGCATTTCGAAAAAATCAAGCTCAAAAGCGGAATCACTCTGCGCGTTGCCCGCGCCGGCTCCGGACCGCCGGTCGTCATGCTGCACGGCTTTCCCGAATGCTGGTATTCGTGGCGCCATCAAATCCGCGCGCTGTCCGATCGATTCGACTGCGTCGCGCCCGAGATGCGCGGATACGGCGAGTCGGACGCTCCGGTCGGCGTCGCCAACTACTCGCTCGACAAGCTCGTCGCCGACGTCGCGGAATTGATCGAGGCGCTCGGCTATCAGCGCGCGACGGTTATCGGCCACGACTGGGGCGGTGCCGTGGCCTGGGCGACCGCAATGATGCGTCCCGACGTCGTCGATCGCCTCGTCGTGATGAACTGTCCCCATCTCGAGCGCATGAGCCGCGCGCTGCGCCGCAATCCGCGCCAGATGCTTCGCAGTTGGTACATGCTCTTCTTTCAAATCCGCCGCTTGCCCGAATGGGTGTTTCGCCGCCGCAACTACGAAGCGCTGATCAACGCGCTGCGTAACGGCACCATCCAGAAAAACGTTTTCACCGACGCCGACCTCGACTACTTCCGCGCCGCGTTCCGCAATCCCTATTCGATCACCGCCGCCATCAACTACTACCGCGCGAACTTCCGCACCGGCTTCATGGCCCGTCCCGGCACCAACTCGTGGATCGATCGCAAAATCTCGGCGCCGACCCTTCTAATCTGGGGCGAGCAGGATTTCGCGCTCGGCAAGGAACTGACATACGGCATGCAGCCGCTGTTCACCGGCCCGTTCGAGATAAAGTACATCCCCGATTCCGGCCACTGGGTGCAGCAGGAAAAGCCCGACCTGGTGAACCAGTACGTGCGCGATTTCCTGGCTTGATACTCGGTGCAGGGTCGCCTCCTGACCAAAGGAAGTGTCAAACCCCGGCGGGTTTCACGTCGAATCGAGTCCGACTTTACTCACCTGTGCCTCGCGCCTAAATTATTTGTAGGATCTAAACGCCTCGGACGCCGCCTTTCTCACGGATCCCGGTCACCCCGGATGGTCGTCTGTTTAGGGAGCTTCCCGGCAAATTTCAGGAGGAGCGGCTTTATGCCCACTAAGTTGTATGTAGGCAACCTCGCCTACGCAGTTACTCAGGATGACCTGGCGGACCTGTTTGCGCAGGCGGGAAAAGTCGAGAGCGCGGTGGTCGTCTCCGACAAATTCTCGGGACAGTCGCGCGGCTTCGGCTTCGTCGAGATGGCGGAGGCGGCTGATGCGACCAAGGCAATAGAGACTCTCAATGACACCGATCTGAAGGGGCGCCGGATCAAGATTGACGAGGCGCGCGCCAGCACCGGTGGACCTCGTGGCGGCGGCGGTGGCGGCGGAGATCGCCGGCGCGGTGGCGGCGGCGGTGGGGGCAGAGAGGGCGGTGGCGGCGGCGGAAATCGCAACCGCTGGTAGCATCGCGCTCAAGCGAAAATAGCAGAAATCAAAAACGGCGCGGCCGGAGCTAATACCTCCCGCCGCGCCGCACTATTTCCCGGGCGACAATATCCAAGCTGCGCGAGCGTCTCTCCAACACCTGCGCGCTTCTGCTATCGTTATGCGCCGAAATGGCTCCCGCTCAATCCCATCAGCAAAACTCCGGATGAAATCTGATCGAATGAGAAAACGCACACTCCCGGTTGCGGCGGCCGCCGTCGCGCTCGCGTCGCTCCTCGCCGCCCCTCCCCGCGCCTCGCGCGCCGACCAGGCCGGCACCGTGCCGACCGGCACGCTACGCAACGTCGCCGGTATCGTCGTTCACTCCGGCGGCCGCGTCGTGCAGGTCGGCACCGCATTTTTCGTCGCCGTCCCCAGCACGGTGTTCCCCGGCCGCTCGTTCGTTTACCTGGTGACCGCGCATCACAATCTGCTCGACGACGGGGGCAACCCGCGCGAGGGTCTCCTGCTCACTCTCGAAGATTCGACGACCGGCGCGATGCGCGAGGACCCGCTGCCGCCTGAAAACAGGTGGGTGCTCGATCCCAATGAGGTAAAGGTCGACGTCGCCGCGATTCCGCTGACGCCGCAGGGCGCCAGCATCGCGCCCATCGCGCTCGCCTCGCTGCTCGGCGGTGAGGATCCGCTCGCCCGTCCCGAGACGGGAGCGCAGGTGTACTACCTGACCGCCGCGACCGTCGGCGTCAAAGAGCATCGCTTCGAGGCGCTGGCCCGCTTCGGCCATGTCTCCGTGCCGCAGCCCTCCGACACCGAAGTTATAGGCGCGGGTCTGCAGGAGCTCAGTTATCTCGACGGCGGCAGCGCGCCCGGCTTTTCCAGCGGCGCCCCGGTCTTCGTGAGCGCGGGGCTGCGCTTCGCTCTATGGGGAATTCTCGAGGCCAACACTTCGCTCAACACGGACCCGGTTTTTTCCGGCTTGGCCGGTGTGCTTCCGGCCCGGTTCGTCGCCGAGACGGTCAAGGCGATGGGCGCGATTCAGGACAAAACCCTGCAAGGCTCCAAGACCCCGAGTAAGTAGGCCGACTGCGATTCGATTCGATTTGATTCGTACCGCCTGTCTCCAGCTATAATGTCGGGCTGCACGATGAATACTTGATTTCCCATCGATGCGCGTATATCGAAAGTAGTTCCGGCTCGCGCAGATAACCGAAACACTCCCCGGTAGCTCAGTCGGTAGAGCGGACGGCTGTTAACCGTCATGTCGCTGGTTCGAATCCGGCCCGGGGAGCCATCTTCGTCTCGATCCCGATCGTTTAAGACAAAGCGGACCGCCGGCTACTGTGAGCAACAATACATTCAACGCGTTGTGCTGCTTTTGTGAAACTATTGTCAGATCGTCGCCTGAACGAAGCAGGTCACCAAGGTTAAGCATTGCGGGAAACTTTCGAATTCCGAATTTCTGAAAGGCGCGCGGCCAGCTTATCTCGATCCGATGTGGGAAAAATCATCGGAGACGATGTTCGGCAGTTGAATATCCGCGCGACGGACCCACTGTTCGACGAAGTTGGCCTGCTTGATGCGCGGCTGCGCGCTTCCGAGGGAAGGAGCTTCTTTACCTATTGGGAAATTCACCGCAATTACACGGCAGAAGAGCTCGAATCAGCCAGTCTCTTCAAGATATACGTCACGACCGCGTTCGAGCCTGCCGGAGAAGAGTGTGGAACGAAATACGATGATAGTCATGCGTGCGATATCTGTGGGGCGGGTGCCGAACAAACTTCAGATTTATTTCTGGACCTTGGTAAAATGCCTAAAAAGCAGATCGCGCGCACGATTGCGGATGAGTGGGTCGTCTCGGAGCACCTAGCGGAAATCTTTATAGCTGCGGGCATTAGCGGCATCGAACTCAAGCTCGTGCACCATCACGGTGCGTATCAAAACGACCCAATCAATCTTCGCACCGTACCGTCCGGAAGGAAATTGATTGAGCGCGCCGAGAAGCAGCGCGTAAAATTGCAGACTAGGGAGCTTTATATCTGGCTCAATCAGCCGGACCAACGCGAACTCTGGGGAAGGGTCGAGACCGAATACATTGCCAGGCGACAGGATCGAGAGAAAAATTCTAAGAAGAGTTGGCCCAAGTGGTATCAAGTTCGCGTCGTTTCAAATCGGCTCTCCATCGCGCCACCAACACGTACTGGAGTGAGTCCTTTTGGTAATGACTTAGAGGGCAAATACCGATGCCCACGCGGCGATACTATCGGGCACAGGTTCTTGTCTGAGGTATTCGTGGAAAGGACTTCGTGGGACGGAGCTGACGTCATGCTGGCCAAGGAAGTTATTGGCTCACGAAGCGGCCTGCTGCGGCCACAACATGCGATCTTGGTAACGCCGCGTTTTCGGCAAGTCCTACAGAAGCATAACGTCAAAGGTGTTACGTTCGAAGTTGCACATTTTGTCGAAGACTCATATTAGTCCGTCGTCCCTATTTAAAATTCATTCCCTGCAGCCAAGTACAGAGTCTTCGCGGCACGCACTCGAATCCGGCCCGGGGAGCCATTCAAAACTCCAATACCAGTAAGGGTTATATTGCCCTCAGTTGAGTAAGGACTTACCGTCATCGGCTGACTGTGACGCGTCTCGTACGGCTTCAAGCCCGCATCGAGGCTCAGCACGAAAAGAGTTACCCGCCTCCCCTACTTGCCACACAAGCCGAGGTCGAGCGGCAACCCCGGTTGCGTGCGTTGGCGCGGTCATAGCGATATGGTGACGCATGGGCAACGCCCTCGCGAATGTGGGGTGGGAGAGTTGCCTGATCGACCCTCGCCGCGATCGGGCGCTGGAAACCTATGCGCGTCGCAAGACGGGAGTGCCCATTCCAACTGTGCGCTATTTCACCTCGGCGCCTTGGCTGGCGCGAGCGATCGTCGACCTGCATCCCGAGTTTGGTCTTTTGATGCATCTCGATTTGCATCAGATGGACATTATCGAGCTCGTGGTCAGTCAAGAGAACTCGTGCCGCTTCTGCTACGCCGCCGTTCGCATGCTCCTTTGGGCGCAGGGGATGAGCGAGGCGCGAATTCAGCACATTGAACAAACGCTGAGCCAAGCGGACCTCGCGCCGAAGACGACTGCCGCCATTGCTTTCGGGCGGCGCCAGTCTCGCGAGGGACCTCAGGGAGCGCAGGAGGCGAGGCAAATACTGCGCGACGCGGGCTTTAGCGCTGAGGAGATGAAAGAGGTTGCGTTCGTCGTCGGCGTCACCGATTTCTTAAATCGCCTCAACACGATCCCGGCCATCCCGGTGCACACGCTGGAGCGGATGCCCGAACAGTTCCACATGCGGCTACTTCGCCCCTTGATCAAGCGCATCGTGGAGAGAAAACGCTTCCGGGGGCGAGCGGCACCGCCGGAGCGGCCGCCAACGCATCCCTATGCAGGCCTCGTGAACGCTTACGCGGGCTCACCGATTGCCCTGGCGTTGAGACGAACCACCCAAGAGATGTGGGAGTCCCCGATCCTCACGCGACGATGCAAGCTCTTGATGCTTGCTGTCATCGCTCGCGGATTGGACTGTCAAGTCTGTGCGACCGAGATCGAGGAGGCGCTGCAACAGGAAGGCGTGGACGAACCGGTGCTTGTCCAGGTGCTGACGCATCTCGACGCGCCAGAACTCGACGACGTCGAGCGAGTATTGATGCGCTTCGCGCGAGAGACTATTTGGTACGAACCGGCGGCGCTTCAGCGACGCGCTCGCGCCTTGTGCGACCGTCTCTCAGAGCCACAGTTCATCGAGTCCATCGGGGTGGCGTCGCTCGCCAACGGCCTCTGTCGCATGGGCGCCATGGTGATGGGCCACTCGTGATGTCGGTCGCCGTCATTGCCGCCGCGTTGGCACTCACGACGATGCTCGCTGCTGTGCTGTACGGCAAATCGCGCCGGATCCAAGCTCTCGAAGCACAACTCCAAGCCGCGGCCGCAGACCTCCAGCACCTTCAGCAAGCGTGCTCGCGCCTGGCACCGGCGACGGTCGTCCAGCAACTCATCGTCGACAGCAAGTCGTCCGATGTGGCGGGGACAGCCGAGCGAAAGATTGCGACAGCATTGTTCGTAGATCTCGTGGGCTTCACCGAGATGAGCGAGCGGTTGGAAGCGGTAGTGCTTGTCAGCATCCTTAACGGCTACTATGAGCGCATGACCGATGCCATCGACGAGCACCGAGGTCAGGTCGGGAGCTACGTTGGCGACGGTATCGTTGCCTATTTCGGCGCGCTTCAGTCGAACCCGTGGCAATGCGATGATGCGGTCCGCGCTGCCCTCTCAATGCGCGAAGCGATACGCGCCTACAATGTCGAGCTTGGTCGCGAAGGCTTGCCCCGTCTCTCGATCGGAGTCGGTATCCACCGCGGCCCGGGGCTTGCGGGACTCGTGGGTTCGCGCCAGCGGAGGGAATTCTCTTTCCTGGGCAGCGCAGTGAATCTCGCGGCGCGCGTGCAAAGCCTGACACGGCTTCACCAGGTGGACATCCTCACTACCGAGGCGCTCCGGGCCGAGATCGACAAGAGCATCATCCTGGTCCCCATGCCGGCGGTGCCTGTGAAGGGGTTTGCCGAGCCGGTCGCGACCTATGCCGTGAAAGGGCATGTTCGAGCGGAAGCCAGTATAACCTAGGGTGAGGGACCGGCGTCTCAATTCCTTGCGATTCTCCTAACGGCGTCGACATCGTGTCAAAGGCGGCAGCGCCACATCGCCCGTAGCCGTGCCCGCTCTCCCTTGAACTTTAAAATGATCAGCAGATGGCAACCAATCTACCCAAACGGCTAGCTGCGAACGCACGGAAATCGGTCATACGTTGGCTGCTTGACTATGACCCCTCGATCCGCTGGCAAGTGATGCGGGACTTGATCGGTGCGCCGGGGGAAGAAATCGCGGCCGAACGCGCGCGCGTCGCTACCGAGGGCGCAGGCGCGCGGTTACTCGCCCTTCAGGGTGCCGATGGCCGGTGGGGCCGCGCGGCGTGGAACCGCGGGTGGGACTCCACGATGCACGTTCTTATGCTGCTGCGCGACATGGGCCTCGATCCGGCGAGCGATCAGGCACACCGCGCGCTGGATCGCGTCCGCGACCGGGTGACGTGGAACGGATGTGGTCCTCGGGAATGCGAGGGCAATGCCTTCTTTCAAGGCGAACTCGAGCCCTGCATCAATGGGCAGGTCGCCGCGGTCGGCGCGTACTTCGGCCACGACGTCCGGGGCATCGTCGATCGGCTACTCGCTGAGCAGTTGCCCGACGGCGGCTGGAACTGCGAGGCCGCTAACGGCTCGATGCGGTCGTCGTTCAACACCACGATCTGCGTGCTCGAAGCCCTGCTCGAATACGAACGCGCCGTTGGGAGTAGCCAGGAGGTGATCGGAGCCCGTCTGCGCGGGCAAGAGTACCTGCTCGAGCGCCACCTCTTCCGCCGACGCTCGACCGGCGAGGTAATCGAGCGAGATCGCAAGGGCCGCACCGCGTGGACGAGCTTCGCTTTCCCGACGTGGTGGCACTACGACCTGCTGCGAGGCCTCGAGTACCTGCGCAACGCAGGCGCGGCGCCCGACGAACGGGTGGCCGAGGCGATCGAGCTGGTCGTGTCGAAGCGCGAGGTCGACGGGAGGTGGCTGCTCGGGAGTCGCTATCCGGGCGTGATGTTGGTCGACATGGACGAGGGCCAGGGCCGGCCGAGCCGATGGAACACGCTGCGCGCCCTGCGAGTGTTGCACTGGTCTTCAGCAGCAAACTAACGCAGACCTACACCCTTGTCAGTCGCCGTCTAAGAGTCCCGTACGAGTCGACGCGGATGCCGGCGACGAACTCCATCCACAGTTAGGCGCCCCGCCCGATATCCGCCTGTCGCGATGCAGTTAACACTCGGTGGCGAGACCCGAGCCACTGTGATACATCCGATTGCCAAACGGGGGACTCATGAAATCGTTTTTGTCTGTGTGCGCGGTGCTGTTGCTCGCGAGTTGGATGGCCGCCTGCTCCGTCTACATGGAGGCGACGCGCCCAACACCGATCGACACCGGCGACTATCCCACCGGCATGACCCGCGATGAGGTCTTCGTCAAGCTTGGTCCTCCATACGTGACTATGACCGAGTCCGACGGCGCGATCTGCGACTATTACAAGCTCTACACGCGTGGATACGGAGCGGGCGGTAAAATTCCAATCGCGGTCACCGAGGCCGCGGCCGACTTTTTCACCATAGGCCTGGCCGAGATCGTTTTGACCCCGGCCGAAGGCATGACCAAGAACGAAAAGCATCCAGTCGCGTTCTGCTATGTCAATCAAAAACTGGCGCGGGTAACGTTTGAAGGAATGCCGTCCGCCACCGCAGCTGCAACCCCGAGCATCGCCGCCCTCGAATCGGACACGCGGCCGAATCCCGCGATGGCGCCATCTTCAAGCGCGCAACCGTCTTCGATGGCGACCCCGCGACCGGGCAGGTAGACGGGCTCAAGCGGCGTTCCGTATCGACGCTATCGTACAATCTGCTAAGTTATCCGCGGGACAATGATCCACAGCGTGATGAAGCGACTTCTGGCCGTTGCAGTGTTGGCCACCGCCGCCGGTTTTTACGGCTGCGCTTCGTCCGATCCCGCTCAAACCGCGATGAACTCCTGCCAGGGAACCGACCAGCAGGACTGCGCCGCGCGCGACAATGCGCGCCAGATTCGCGACGAGGTCGACTATCAGCAAGAGCCTTCCTTGGGATACCTGTCGTCGCCTCAGGGGCTGCTGCCGATACCTGTCACGGTGCGCAATACTTCCTCGAATTAGCCAAGGGCAGGGCGCCTTCGCCCCCAAAAGCCAGATCCGCACTTGTGGCGTTTCCACACACCGACCTTCCCTACTCATCGTCGCTCCCACGGCCGCGTTTCAGTTCCGCAACGCGAAATTGTCAAATAATCGAGCAAAAGCTCGCTCTTTTACCCCTTATTGACAGCCCTACCTGCGAGGGCAAGAATGCTACACTCAGCTGAGCTTGCCCCCTCAAGGAAAGCTCGGCGGGTTGGGATGATCGTGCAAAAGCGCAACGTGCAGTTTAAGGCGCGAGTTCTGATCGTCGATGACGAGTTTCATGTGGCGCGTGATGCCGCGATGGTACTTTCACAGGCTGGTTACGAATGCGAAACCTGTCCGACAGTCGAGGCCGCTTTGAAGGTACTCGATCATGAGGGCGCAGACGTAATCGTCGCAGACATGAGGATGAGGATGCCGGGGATGGATGGGATGGACTTGCTGAAAAAAGTACAGAGTAAGGATCCGGACGTATCGGTCGTGCTGAGCATGCCGCTGCCGGCTGCCGAGTCGGCCAAGACCGCCTTGCGCGGCGGCGCGTTCGACAGCATCACCAAGCCGTTCGACAGCGACGAGCTTAACGCGGTCGTCACGCGCGCCGTGGAGATGAGCGCGCTGCAACGCGAGAACCGCAAGCTGCGCGAGCAGCTCGACGTCGCCAGTATCGCAGCCGGCTTCGTCGCCGAGGCGCCGCAAAGCCGCCACCTCACTGCCATGATTCGACGCGTCGCACCGTCACGCACGACCGCGCTCATCGAGGGCGAGACCGGCACCGGCAAGGAGCTGGTCGCCCGCATGCTTCATTACTGGAGCAATCGGGCAGACGGTCCATTCCTCGCCATCAACTGCAAGGCGCTGGCCGACGGCGTGGTCGAGAGCGAGCTCTTCGGCCATGAGAAGGGATCCTTCACCGGCGCAATTCGCGAACGCCTCGGATGCTTCGAGCGCGCGTCTGGTGGCACATTGTTTCTCGACGAGATCGGCGAGGCGGGTCCGGACTTCCAGGCCAAACTGCTGCGCGTGCTCGAGGACGGCGAAGTGCTGCGAGTCGGCGCGTCGAAGTCACGCAAGGTCGACGTGCGCATCGTGGCGGCGACCAATCGCAAGCTGCGCCGCGAAGTGGCGGCTGGCAAATTCCGCGCTGACCTGTATTTCCGCCTGAGCGTAATCCCGCTCAAGATCGCGCCGCTGCGCGAACGCCGCGAAGACATCCTGCCGCTGGCGCAGCACTTCCTCGCGTTTCATTCGACCGAGGCCGGCCGTCCGCTGATGCTCTCGCCGCAGGCCGAAGAAGCGCTGCTCACCTATTCATGGCCGGGCAACGTGCGCGAACTGGAGAACGTAATCGAGCGCGCGGTGGTGATGAGCGGGCAGGAGACTCTGATGCCCGAGGCGTTCGCATTCGAGGACGACTCCTTCGAAGAAGACCTCGCGCAAGGCCTCGGCGCTTCCCATCCTGCCGCCGCGCATGCTGCATCCGCCGCGACCGCCGCGTCAGCCTCGACCACCGAAACCGAGTCCACCATTGCCGCGAGCACCGCGCAGCCGGCCGAGAGTCAGAGCGAAGGCACGTTGCAAGCGACGCTCGATCGGGCAGCGACTGTTCGAATCAAGGCCGCTCTCTCGGCCGCGAACGGAAACCGGGTAGATGCAGCAACCGCCCTCGGCGTCGATCGCACGACGCTATACAGATTAATGAAGCGCCTGAGCCTCTAGCCTCTGAAGGCGCATGAGCAAGAAAAAAGAAGAGGATTGAGGGCCTTCCGCGGCGTCTCTGCTAGCCCATCGGCGCTGGGATCGGACGCCCCGGAGGCTTCGCGGATTTGCTGCCGAAACGAAGTGACTGACTGCGGCGGGCATTGGTAGCCGAGCACCTGAGTCTTTAGCTCCAGACTCCCGCGCCGTGACTTGCCACCATCTCCTCTCGCATTTCAGACGCCGCAACAGGACGCGGTATGCACTACGCATTTCCGTTCCGAGATCTGGACTTACACAATGGAACGACCGGTGTGTATTTTGTTGTCATTCTGAGCGGGACAATCTTCTTGATCCAGGGTGCTGTTCTGATCTACGGCGCGCATGAAGGGTCGTATGAGGGTCGGCAACTCACTTGGAGGCGATGGCTTTTTCCTTACTTCCTGGTCAGATTTGGTAGGACCGGCGCTCTGGTGTATGGGTATTTTTTTGGAATCTGGTTTATTTGTATCGGACTGTCTGCCTTGCGAACCCTGACCAGATGAACATTGTCACAGTGCTCCTTGCAGGCGGAGTATTTCTCATCTGCGGAGCATTTTTCCGATGGCGCTGGCTGGTCGATCCCCCTGAAGAGATGTCGCCCTACTATTCTCAGGCCCTATTGAAGACGATAGCGGGCACGAAAAGGGTTGTTTGGTTTACCTATTTCCTAGGTGTGCTCTGCATAGCCCTTGCCCTATTGAAGATACTTCAGCCGTACTATCCGAGCGTTCTTGGAAATAGATAGCCTATTCGTCCTCATCCGAGCTTTGGCCGGCCGGATCGCAATTCGCTGTGTCCGGTTATCCTGAGGTTTCAGCTGGGAGAGATTCCAAGCTTCAATCCGAGGTGCCGCGCCATCGTTTAGCATATTCGGCGGTCGCTGTGCGCGGGCCGAAGTTTCGAAACCGTCAGAATCGATTCAAACCGAATAGCGCCGCGGCCCCAAAGAAAAAGGCCCCGGACCGACGCGTCGGCGCGTCTGGTCCGAGGCCCCCTGGGAGAGGGCTTTTTGAATTCCGATCAGCCCGGTGACAGCGTATGCATGACCGAGATCATTGCTGGTCCAATGATGACCGCGATCATCGCAGGCAATACGAAGATGACCAGCGGGAACAGAATCTTAATCGACGCCTTCTGCGCGGCTTCCTCGGCCATCAGGCGCCGCCGCTGCCGCAATGCGTCGGAACTGGATTTCAGCGCCGGTCCGATCTGCGCTCCGAGCTGTTCACTCTGAATTAAGGTTGCCGCCAGCGGCTTGATATCATCGACCGCGGTCCGGTCGGCCAGCCCGCGCAACGCTTGGCCCAGCGAGGCGCCTGCCGAGATGTCCGTTGCAACCAGGCTCAATTCGGTGCCGATTTCCTGTCCGTGACGTTCGCATTCCGTGCCCACGATTCGAATCGCCTCGAACAGTCCCATACCGGCTTCGACGCACACCACCAGCAAATCGAGCACATCCGAGAGCTGTCGCGAGATCGCGTTCTGACGGGTCCGCGCGCGCCGCCCCAGGTAATAGCTTGGCGCGAAAACTCCGATCGCGACGCCGGCTCCGCCGAACAACAGGGGTTGAGACGCATTTTGGTAGACAAGCGCTCCGAACAACAAACCCAGAATGCCACCGCCGATAGCCATCAGAAAGCGCGCCACCTGGTAGGTCTGCGGTGCGGTGGATTTCAAGAATCCTGCCTGATGCAACGTCTGCTGCAGCTTCTCTCCCGTCGGCGTATCGAGGTTCGGCGGTGGAACCCGCTTCGACGCCCATCTGAAGAGCATGTTCAGCACGGTCTGGTCCGTATCGTCTCCAAACCCGCCCTGCGCTGCCCGCATCTTGACCGCCAAATCAGCGAATCGTTCGTCGACTGCTCGATTCGGCGGCGTGATGGCGAGGTACAACGCGACACATGCCCCGGCCGCGAGAAAGAAGACCACCATGCCAATGACGAATGGGCTCATATTAGTAGTTCACCCGCAGCAAGCGCCGAATCGTCAGAAGCGCCATTATGTCCGCGCCAATCGCGAACTTCAAAATCTTCTGACCAGTCGGGTCATGGAACAATTGATCTGTGTAGGTCGGCTGGACGAGGCTGAACAGGAACAGCACCACGATCGGCAGGCAGCCGACCACCATGCCGCCCATGCGCGATTGCGCCGTCAGCGCCTTGATCTGCAACCGCAAGCGCTGCCGGATGCGTACAATTTCGGATAGCCTGCCGACAATCTGCGCGAGGCTCGAGCCGACTTCGTTTTGCACCCGGACCGCGACCACCAGCAGCCGCAGATCATCCTCCGGAACGCGCTTGAGCATGTCTTCGAGCGCACGGGGCAGCGGCAGTCCGATGCGGTTCTGCTCGAGCACGGTGCGGAACTCGCCGCCCAGCGGATCGGCGAACTCGCTCACCAGGACTTGCAGCGCACGCTGCAGCGAATGTCCCGCTTCGAGCGACGATTTGATCAGGTCGAGCGCGAACGGCAACTGCGCGGCAAATGCTTTCAGGCGCCGCTGTTTTTTCCACTGGATGAACAGGATCGGCAAGCTGCCGGTTATCAGCGCAGTGCCGAGTGCGAACCACATGTCACCGAACGCGATGTTGCCGCCGAACAATCCCGCGCCGAACATCAGCACAATTATCAGCAGGATGTCGGGGACGCGCATGTACATGCCCGCCTGCCACATCGACTGTTCGAGCTTGCGCGCCAGGTTAAGGTTGTACAGCCCCGTCAGCAGCGTGCCCTCTTCGGGGCGCGCCTTGCGCATGACGTCGATTTCAACCTCGTCGGCGGGCCGCGTCAGGCGCCGGGCCACCTCGCGTTGTTGCTCGACTTCGCTGCCGCGGCTGCTGGTAAAGATCAGCACGCCAACGAAGACGAGCGCGAATATGCCGCTTGCCATCAAAAAGTCCATAGGCCTTTATCCAATCGTGTTGCGGAAGATCTTGCCTTCCAGCTTGTACCCCGCTGCCTCCAGCCGCTGCGAGTAGGTTGACCGAATTCCGGTGGCGACAAACTGCCCGAGCACCTCGCCGCCCGCTCCAATTCCAGTGCGCTTGAATTCGAACAGATCCTGCATCATCACCATCTCGCCTTCCATTCCGCTGATCTCCGAGATCCGCAGAATTTTGCGCGAGCCGTCCGACAGACGCGAAACGTGAACGATGATGTTGAGCGCCGACGCGATTTGTTGGCGCATCGCGCGCTGCGGAATCGATACGCCCGACAGCAGCATCATCATCTCGAGACGTCCGAGGCTGTCGCGCGGGGTGTTGGCGTGGATGGTCGCGATGGAGCCGTCATGACCGGTCGACATCGCCTGCAACATATCGAACACTTCTCCGCCGCGGACCTCACCGACGATGATGCGATCGGGGCGCATACGCAGTGTGTTCTTGACCAGGTCGCGCTGGCTGACTTCGCCCTTGCCTTCGACGTTGGCCGGCCGCGTCTCGAGCCGCACCACGTGCGGCTGCTGCAGCATCAATTCGGCAGAGTCTTCGATCGTCACGATTCGCTCGTCAGCCGGCACGAACAGCGACATGCAATTGAGCATCGTCGTTTTGCCCGAGCCGGTACCACCGCAAATCAGAAGGTTGAGGCGCGCGCGCACGATCGTGCGCAGGAACTCGACGATCTCCGGCACCAGAGTTTTTTTGTCGACCAGGTCGTCGATGTTGTAGCGTTTGCGGCCGAATCGACGAATCGAGAGCGAGGGGCCGTCCAGCGCCAGCGGCGGAATGATTGCGTTGATACGCGAACCGTCCGGCAAGCGCGCGTCAACCATCGGCGATGCTTCGTCGACTCGGCGTCCGACCTGCGACACGATTCGATCGATGATCAGCATCAGATGCTGATCGTCCTGGAATTTAACTTCGGTCGCGTGCAGCTTGCCGCGTTTTTCGACGTATACCTGGCTGTGTCCATTGACCAGGATATCCGTGATCTCATCGTCCCACAGCAGCGGCTCGAGAGGTCCGAGTCCCAGCAGCTCGTTCTTGATCTCTTCGATCAGGTGAGCCTTGTCGGTTTCGGTCAGCAACCGACCCTCGTCGTCGAGGATGGCGGAGATAGCTTCCGTAACTTTCGACGCCGCCAGCGCTGGCTCGAGGCTTTCGAGCCGTGTAACGTCCAGCGTCTCGAACAAGCGGTTGTGCACCGCCAGCTTGAGCTGCTGAAAGCCCTCGGCCTGCACGTCCCTGACGGTACGCTTGCCATTGCCGCCGCCCATCAGCGAGCGCTGAAACGGCGCCGGCGTTGCATTGGTTTGTTGCGAAATTCTTTCGACCAGTTTCATCGATTACCTCAGCTGCGCGCGCCGATAACGTTCAACAGACGCGAAACAAGCGAATTTGAAGAATCGCTCTCGGTGGTCGCCGGTCCCACTTCGAGGCGTCGCGCCAGATCTTCGACACTCTTGGCCAGCGGCGAGTTCGGCGCCACCTGCCACAAGTCCTGCGCGCTCAGCTGCACCCGCTCGAGCACTTTTTCATCGCGCGGAATCCGCGTGTGAATCGGCTTCGCCAGCGTATGGCTCAATTGATCTTCAGTTATCGGATGACCGGGAGTGAAGCGGCTCAGGATAAAGTTCGGTTCGACTCCGGTCAGGCCCAGCCGTCCCACCAGGTCGACGAATCGCCATGCGCATCGCGCGGCGCCAATCGACTGGTCGAGCACATAGAACAGAAAGTTCGAACGCTCCCAAGCCGCCACCGACTTCTCGTCGATATGCGTGCCGCAATCCACGATCACAAAGTCGAACAGCTGGCGCATCAGCTCCAACGTCGCGCCAACCGTCACGTCGCTTACCAGCTCGCTGTCTTCTATCCGCTTGGGGGCCGCTAACAGGTAGACCCCCGACGCATGCTTGCTCAGCGCCGATTCCAGTTGAATCGAATCGAGCTTCCGCGTTCCTTCAACCAGCGCCATGATCGTGCGCTCGGGCTCAAGGTTCAGGAACACCGACATCCCGCCCGTCTGCAAATCGAGATCGACCACGGCGACGCGCTTGTCGAACGCATAACGCAACGCCAGCGCCAGATTCGCCGCCAAGCTCGTCACTCCGGTGCCGCCTATCAGGCTGACCAGCGAGACGATTTGGCCTCCACCGACGTGAACTTCTTCACGTCGCCGAGTCTCGCTGATCTTGAGCAATGCGCGGGTAGCGTCGCCCGGATCGAGCGGCAGGAACAGTAGTTCGTCTGCTCCCGCACGCAATACCCGCTTCATCAGGTCCGGCGACCGATCGTGGAGCAGCGCAAACAGAGCCGGGCGAGGCTCTTGCCCCGCCCGGCCATTGAGATAACTGAGAGATAACTCGTCGTTCCCGTTAAACAGCACCATCGTCACGTCGTACGACGACTCGGTGCCTTCGGCAGCGACTTCCAGGTCCGGTTCTACTTCCTCGATGGCGAGGATGGGGTCACCCAAGGCGGCGAGGGCATCTCTGACGTCTTCCCGATGCTCGTCGCCTTGGCCAACCAATTGGACTTTGAGTCCACCATGCCTTCCATCATTTTTTTTACCGAGCGATGACACTTCACAATCTCCCTCGTTCAGCTATGCGGTGCCATATCATGCACTAAATACATGGCTGTGTCATACGCTCTCACTATCAAAATCGCGGCCTGGTTACGTCAGGCTGAGCCAGCCGACGGGTTTCGACCTGTTCCTGCGTCAGTTCAGGCACCGAAGTCGGATTGTAGACCGCAGCACCATCGGGCAATGGCTGCACGATTTGCGGCGTTACGCTCATGATGAGGTCCGTTTCGGTGTTCGAATACGCGGTATTGCGGAACAGTCCACCCAGGTACGGAACGTCGCCGAGGTACGGGACTTTCTGAATCTGGGTCTTCTTTTCGTGCAGAATCAGGCCCGCGATGATCAACGTCTGGTTGTCGCGCAACTGGACCATCGTTTCCGCGCGCCGGGTTACGAAGGCCGGCACGACGAAGCCGAACAGCTGCACGCCTTCGGCAAAGTCGGGCTCTGATACTTCAGGCTTCACCAACAGTTCGATTTGATCGCGGCCGACGACGGTCGGAACGAATTCAACCGAGGTGCCGAACTGCTTGAAGACGATCGACGTATTCAATGCCTGCGCGACGACGATTGGAATTTCGCCGCCTGACAGGAACTTTGCCTCTTCACCGGAATTTGCCAGCAGATGCGGCTGCGCCAGGATCTTTCCAAGCTGGTGATTCTCGAGATACTGGAAGAAACCTTGGAGCTGATAGTTACTATTGCCTACCGCCAAGCCATACGTCATTCCCTGCGATAGGATCAGGCCGGTAAGGGTTCCTGCGGGGGACAGCGATTGCTGGACTGTGCTGACTACTCCGGAGGTACCGGAGGTGGTGCTGATAGTCGGCGAATACGGTGTCGCAACTGCGCCGGGCAATCCGACCAATGACACTCCCGCATGGGCGAGGGCGCCGGCCAGGTTGGTGCCTTGGTTTTCAATCGCGCTGCGGTCGAGTTCGGCCACCATCGTGTTGAGCAGCACCTGCTGCCGGCCGTGAGGATCGACTTGCACCGGGCGCTCTTCGTACTGTCCCTGCTGATCCCAAATTGCCAGCGTCGTGTAGCCCGGCTTATGACCGATCAGGTTAACCTGGAACGGATTGATTACCTGGATATCCGCCACCGTGGTGTCCGCGATCGACACGCGACGCAGCCGGTTGGGGAAATCGATGATCCTCGAAGACCCCGTCTGCATCTGCACGCCGTCTTCAGGCAGATAATGCCGTCCGCCGGTGATCGCGCCCGAGTGCAGCTCGCCGCCGGTTAGACTCACCGACGGATCGACCCGAAAACGCTCGGTCGACAATGCTTCCGATGCGGTCTGACCCGCTGCGGCCGGAGTCGAACCATAATTGGAAGCCGGAACGTTAGGATAGAAATCGAAGGTCGAATGACTTACCACCGGAGGAGCAACCGGCGCGGGCCCTCCGTTTGCGGGCGCAGGTGCGCTCGACGAGGCTACCGTTGTCGGTCCGACAACAGTGGTCATGGTGGTCCCTGTCGTCGATGAGGACGAACTCGACGATGAGGATGAAGCGGCGGAGGCCACAGGGCCTGTGCCTGGATCCAGCGTCGCCACTGGAGCAGCCGCACTGCCGACGCCCACACCGCTGCCCGAGATCACTGCCGGGGCGGTCCCGGGATGATTGATGTTGTTGATATTGCTGACCGCGCTGACCGTGACGTCGTAGTCAACCGCGGTGCCGTCCGCCAGCTTGACCCCTACGGTCCATTCGCCGGCAGCCGCGCCGAGCAAGGTGACCTTACCCGGCTCCTCGTTGTGAATAACGAGGGCGTTGGGATTCGTGATCACCTTCACCTGCGGCGTCGCGCCGGGGCTTACGTTATTGATTACGTAAGTCTCGCCCGCATTCAGGGAGAGAGCCATTATCGTGGGCGGGTTATCCGCCGCAAAGGCCAGTCCCTGCCCCAGCATGAATATGCTGATAGCTCCAACCAGCCACGGAAGCAGTCCACATCCTCTTAGTGCTTTCATCTTCTTCACCTCGC
>Ga0210391_10000589_pt1 | contig 36884 bp, 32 predicted proteins | sample IncBWC12OmetaG_FD_160573 | JGI IMG/M metagenome (GOLD analysis project Ga0210391, IMG submission 160573) | Forest soil microbial communities from Barre Woods Harvard Forest LTER site, Petersham, Massachusetts, United States - Inc-BW-C-12-O ...
ATCGAGGCACGCGACATACGCGAATCCAGCCCGGTGACGGCGAGGCCAGGTGGTGTGTGGATGGACGCAATCAAACAGGTAAGCCAAAATCCAACTCAGCCATCTCATGATTGTTCTCCTAGGCCAGCGCAGGCTCCTCGAGAAATTTGCCGCCTGAGATCTGCCCCTCAGAGTGAAATGATGCTAATCGCAAGTAGGCTTTTCGCAACTGCGCGCGATATTCTGTCTCGTCCATCTGCGCCTTCGCAGCCGCTTCCCCAAGCTTGTACCCGAGCACATGGTGCAGAACAAAGGCTATGCGGGAAGTGGAATCGAGCAGCAGAATGGGGTTGCCGCTCAGGTCCTTGAGCGATTGAAATGTGGGTGAGTTGATCGCTGCGGAATGCCCGTAAAGCACAGCATCGAAGGCCGATGACTCACCATCCCCTTCCGTTCTGGATTCGTGGCGTAACTGTTCTAACGCGAGTTCGACCGTTCGTTCGAGCAAGTCTGGCCCGGTAGTAATTTCCTCGAGAGATCCATCAATCGCCGTCATCACGACTGAAACGGCCACCCCTGGGTCGAGTGTCAACAGATAGGCGGAGTACGTAAGCCGATCGAGCTCGGACTCGATATGTTTGTCTGCCGCTTGGCTGATTTGTGGAGTCATTGCTTTGTACCTCCAACAAATGCTCATAAGGCAACCGAGATGCCAAAACGGAGTTAAAGGCTGTGGACCCGTAATTTGCTGGAAACACAGGGCCGCCGGGATAGATGGGCCGGGCGTTTTGTGTTGACGGGTTGAAAGTGTCGAAGCTCGTTGACATCCCGTCACAATAGTGGCTTTCGATTCCGAATCAGCGACGAAATGGAGCGGGGACGGAACAGAGAATGGCAGCTGCTGAAGGGCGACCGTGAATGCATAGCGAAAGACTACCGGGATGCCGGCTATTAGGAGCCCAATTCATCTAAATACAGGGCAAGATTGTTAGCCCTTCCCTTCAAATCATCGCTGGCTCAGACTTCATCTGTATTCTTGGGCGCTCAAAGCATGTTGGCATTCGGCTCGCATTGAGCTGATTTAATCCGCTCGCTACTGACTTTCTATTGCGGCTGATGATCCTTGGGTTCGTTCGAGATCGCTGAGTTTCTTTTGCTGGTCAGGACTGAGAATTCTGTAGATTTTGGACTGCATGCGAGCATTGGCTACGATCAGTTTTGCCAGTAGAGCCGCCTCGGCCTGGGCAAGGCTTTTGATCTCTTTTTCGTTCATACGATCACTGCCGATCGCAAGCAGCTTCTCCCTCGTGATGCGCAGCTGTGTCATCAGGGGCTGTAGACTCTGCCGTTCGAGTACCATCACCTGCTGGATGGCTGCAACCTGTGAGGGCGTAAGGCTCAGATATTCAGAGAGCGAAGGGTTCAGCTGAAGAGACGAGAACGGGAGAGCCACCATCACGATCTCGCTGTCCTGTGTCGGAGCGGGTTCTGCCGGAGCATCGGGGATTCGCGCCACGTCTTCTTGCTCGATTTCACGCCACAGACTCAGCAGTTCAAACTGCATTTGCGTCAGCTGATATTGCTCGGCGCTCATTTCCTTCCCCTGTTCGCTGCTGATTTTTCCTTGTTGCACGGCCTCGGCAATTGTGGCAAGTGTGGCTGAGAACCTCTGGGTGATCACTATCATCGCGCCCTCGTAGTCCTCGGGTTTTTCCTGCTGCTCGCTCGTCGCAACATCCGGACTCGTTGAGTGGATTGTCGAACTCGGGTTCTCAGAGTCAGAAATAGGCGACCGAGAGACTCTAATTTGATCATTCGCCTTCGCGTCGTCGGAAGCAGACAGCGCGACGGATGGAATAACGATGCATAGGGCTATGATGACAACCAGCTTGTTTTTCATTTCAAATGCCTTTCTTCTCACTCAAAAAGCTTTCGATTGCCGCTTCGACGCGTAGCTTAGGACGCAGCCTCAGGGCTTCCTTCAAATGCCACCCGCATTGCGGAACTCCGCAACTACGGTCCCGAGAATGACCTTTTTCTCCATCAGTTGTGAGGGCAAGTCCCGTGCCAAACCGACGAACTGTAAGCCAATGAATTTTCAAGATGGGTAGTGGAAGTCCGGTGTTGAGAGTTGACGATGTCAAAACACGTTTGACAGTCTTCTGAGGGGCGCAAGATCCGGCGACTTCACCGATCAGCTAACGGGGCGCTGTTGCTGTCGCGGTCGGGACATTCTCCAGCCTCTTGCGCTTTGTTACCCGCGGCCTCGACGAGAGAAATCGGGAACTTGGCCCCGCACCTGCAGCATCTATCCATGCTACGGCAGGTTCATCCAGGCGTATCCGACTTAGAAGTGCACACGTCGAGGTCATCCGTACGACCCGATATTTCCAGATGGAAACGGGAACCCGATGAGATACTTCTTTCGTGTCGTTCGCGGAGTCTACTGTCGCATGGGCAACGCCGACCTTGGATAAGTCGCCGTACCTCTTGGATTATCCCTGAGCTTCGACGAAAACTCACGAATGAATCGTTGCTCTTGTCTCATCGAAGCTTTCGATCTGTTCGAGAAGCTTCTGCCGCACGCCTCGTTCGCCGGCACGCCTTACAGCCTCGATGAGCCGGGTATTGTGAAGCGCGTGTTCAAAACCGGGTGTGCTGTAGGTACCCGCATGCAAATCGCGAACAAGGTGATCGTAGACCTCTCCCACATTGATCGCCGCACCCATAAACCCACCGTAGACCGCGGCCTCCTCGGGTGTCGCGAAAGGGATGTTTGATGTCACCTTGAGATCCCCAGCTTGGAAGCCATAGGGATGACCACCCGCCAGGCTGAGCCATCCCTCTGACCCACTGATTTCGAAGCTGAAGCGAGCATGCGCCGGCGCCACACCACCGTGAATGCCGGCCGTGAATACGGCGCCAGAACGCGTCTTTCCCAGGACAGCGACCTGATCGGCAGTTGCACGCAAGCTCTCCGCTCCGGTGTCGGTCAATTTCACAGTAGGCCACAAAATCTCCGTCCGGGCATCAACTTCGATAATCGGTCCGAGAACTGCTTCCACTAGATCGAGCGTATGCCCGGCAGTGATGGTCAGCAGATTCGCCCCGGATGATGTCTTATTGAAGTAGTCATGCGAGGATGGCAATTCTGCCCCGAAGCCCACAGTGGTGGATACAATTCTCGCATTGAGTGGCCTTCCAATCTTTCCAGAAGAAAGCAAGTGGGCCGCGCGGCGCACGGCTGGATTCAAACGTCCCTGCAATCCGATCGCGGTATGAAGTGAACCTGCCGCGCTCGCCATCTCCTCAGCCTCAGCAACGGTGCGTCCAAGAGGCGCCTCGCAGTAGACCGCTTTGCCGGCTTTCATCGCCGCCAAAACGAGCTCGCGGTGTACAGGCACCTTGACGGAAATGGTGATGACATCAATTCGCTCATCGCGAATCATCGCGAAGGGATCAGAAAACCAGCGATCAGCACCAAAGGCTTCAGCCGCTTCCCGCGCACTCTGTTCGTTTCGAGTTGCCACAGCTGCGAGCTTCAGTCGGGGAAGGCCCTCGATGGCCGGGACATGTGATACTCTAGCCCAGCTTTTCGCGTTTGCACCCACGATTCCGACATGAATTTCTTTTTGGGTCATCGCTTCACCCTCCCACGAAATTCCACAACAGAGCCACCATCGCAACAATCATGATCCACAATAACGCCTGGACCGCCGGGTGCGCGCAGTGATCTGTGATTCTTCGTTTCTTCAATGACTTCGTCGGCTTGATCTTGTTGCTAGTGTTTCGCAGCCCTCTCACCAAGGCAGAGGCAAGCCTGATGCCAATGTGGGTTTCCGGTAAGTCGTTGGAATAAGGAGGCAGTCGCGAGACAGAGGCAAGAGTGTCGATCAATTGTTGAAGTTGTTGAGACAGCGCGACAGTGCGATTGGCACCCCGACGGGAGGAAGAGTGGCTGAATTCTGGCGGTGAGGGGCACTACCAGCGAAGCGATTCCGTTCGTGCGCTCAAGATCAGGTTATCCCCGGTTAAGCGTACTGACCGGGGTCGATGCCGAATTTTTTCATGCGTGACAGAAGCGTGGTCCGATTGATGCCCATGCGTGCAGCGGCTCCTTCGGCACCGCCAACGCGACCCTTGCTTTCGCCAAGTACGCGCACAATTTCCTCGCGTTGCTTCCGAGCCCTCTCATCGGCGGCAGTCTTGTTCCCATTGAGAACATGGAGCGTCTCTTTCACGATTCGTGCAATGTCTTCCTTGCCGGAACCCTGCATCGTAGTAGCCGGTTCCTGAGCGTTGGATCTGCGAAGTTCTGCCAGCGGTGCTTCAAGCGATTTACTGCGGGTAAGGATCACCGACCGCTCGGTGAAATTTTCGAGCTCACGGATGTTACCGGGCCATTCCCATGCTGTCAGCCCTTTCATGACGGCCGGTGAAATGCCTTCGATTTTCTTTTGCATTTGCTTCGCAAACCTTTGTACAAAGTAGCTCACCAGCAGAGGAATATCTTCCTTGCGCTCCCGCAAGGGCGGTATACGGATCGGAAATACGTTGAGGCGATAATACAAATCACTGCGGAATTCTTTTTTGGCAATCATCTCTTCCAGATCGCGATTGGTCGCCGCAACCAGTCGTACGTTCACTTTGCGGGTATGTATGCTGCCCAGCCGTTCGAACTCTCGTTCCTGCAGAGCGCGCAGTAATTTTGGTTGAATCTCGATCGGGATGTCCCCCACTTCATCCAGGAAGAGGGTTCCCTGATCGGCCAACTCCAGCCGCCCGACTTTCTGCGCGATGGCACCGGTGAACGCTCCTTTTTCATGCCCGAATAGTTCGCTTTCCAGTAGCCCCGTCGGAATGGCAGCGCAGTTCATCTTTACAAACGTGCGATCCTTGCGGCGGCTGCGGTCGTGGATGGCGCGGGCGATCAATTCCTTACCCGTACCAGTCTCGCCAAGCAGCAGGACTGTAGAGTCGTTTGGAGCGACAGTCTCAACCAGTTCCAGAACGTGCTTTAATGTCGGGCTGTTTCCAACGATATTCTCAAAGTTCATCTCGCCGCGGATCTCTTCTTCCAGGTACAGCTTTTCCTGGGCGAGTTTGTCCTTAAGTTCCGAAATCTCGTGGTATGCCAATGCATTTTCTATGGCGATTGCTATCTGGCCCGCGGCTTGTGTCAGAAATTCGACGTCGTTTGGGGTGAAAGGAATGTCGGTAGTCCGCGCAATGGTCAGGATCCCGAGTGCTCGACCCCGATTAAACAGCGGAATCAGACAGGTGCTCTTCAGCCCTTCGGCGACCACTTCATCGTAGATCTCAGGGGGGAGTTCGGAAGGATCGGCCTTGTTAACAACTGCTGGCTTCAATGTCTCCAGAACGCGCTTGGCGGCGCCGGCTATTGTGAGGACCCGCTCCTCCTTAATGAAGCCTTTGCCCTGAGGAAAATCAAGGACATATAACCTGGACGTGCCTGAAGCCGAATCTACGAGCGAAACCGCAACCGCATCACACTGCATGACCTCGCGAATGTTAGCTGCGACGGCACGTAACAGTTCCCGAAGCTGAAGATTCGATGTAATTCTATTCGTCAGGTTCAGAAGCAATTGGAGGCGCTCGTTTTGACTTTGAAGGCACGCATGCGCACTCTGCGCGCGCCTCAGATTCAAACCATCATCAAGCGCGAAGGCGACGACACGCCCGACCAGCCGGAGGAAGCATATGTCTTCCTCGCTGAATGGATTCACGGTGTCGCGGCTGATTCCGAAAACACCCAGTCGGCGATGCGGCGTCGTCAACGGTACGCGGACCCCCGAGCCGAGCCCCATTTTCTGGGCCCACTCCTTGAATTGCGGAAATCGCTCCTCGGTATCCCAATCGGGAGTGTGCTGTGGATCCCCGCTCGCCATAACATGCCACAATGGCGAATCTTCAATAGGCAGGTCCGGGAAAGGCAAAGAGCCCTTACCCCAAACGAGATATTCGATTTCCTTGGAGTTTTCCTTGAATACAGTCAGGAAGAGGTGGTCGAAGTGGAGAAAGTCGCCGATTTCATCGGCGAGAGTGCTGGCTAGTTCTTCAGGTTCACGGCAAGCTGTGATGGCCTCACTGATGCGCATCACAGCCTGATAGCGATGGCTGCTCGTTTCACGCACGATGACAGGTACTGTGTTGTTCATGCCCTTTTCCGATACACCAACTCGGTGTGGGTTGCGGGCCAGCGTTACTCAAAGATTGATGACCCCATTCCGCTAAAGGTCGCAAAAAGAGTCCCACCATCGGGAGGCGAGAACAGAGCTATAGCGAGAATCACGGAAAGCAAAAACTTCGTACTCTTCATTGTGGGCACGTTTCGACGATTGAATCGCTACGTATCTTGCGGCCGAAAAGCGATGGGGGAAGGGCTTCAGTGGGAGAAACGCAGAACGTTGTCACGAACGGAGTCTAGCTGCACGAGTTTTTCCTGTACGGATACGGACAAACAAACAGTAGTGGTTCCTCGGCTAATCGTGCCAGAGCATCAGGTAATTTATGCGTCTCTGGCAATTGCGCGTAGAAAGGTGTCGCCGCCACAAAGCTATTGCTTCGCAATAACTTAGCCGGCGACGTTTAATTTGGCATTTCTCGTGCACTCACAAAGCTTAATCGGAGGCGAGAATGTATCCCGCTCATGCCTTTGAACTTCCGATCTGTCCTGTTTGTACCGAATCTGTTCTGCTCGAACATGCGGTGACGGATGAATTCGGTCGGGCGATCCACGAAGAATGCTACTTATCCAAACTTTGCGCAACCGACCCGATAACCACACAGCGCAAGCCTCCACACACGGCAAGACTCCTCTTATCAGAAGAGTAGAAGCCAAAAATCTCCGCGGGGAGTGCTCCAAAAAGGCAAACCATCGACATTGATGGTTCTCTGGCACAGGCTTCAATACTAAAAGAATTCGGCACCAACAACTTGCGTGCAAGTAGCCGGTAGCTGTATTAGGTTCCCCGTTTCCGCATTGATTCACAAGGAACTCAAAAGGTGACCTCAGTCCGACAATCGCTAGGCATTCGCCTTAATGATCGGATTCGAAGTGGGACTGTTCTTGCTGGACTCCAGCCACTTTGTGCCCGTTAATTCTCTGGTTAATTTTTTGAGTGGCTGCGAGTTACGCAAATCAGGTTTTCTAGATGTCCGTTGCCGGTTCAGGTTTGGGGGGCGAAGTTCCGCTTGTTAGAACGTCTATCGCCAGCGGTGAGACAGTTAGCTTATTTCTTTCACCGTGATTTCATACCTGAAGTTGTCCGGATCGAATGGATCCACTCGTCCCTCTGTCGTTTCCGCCTGCGGATACATGAAATACACCAGCGGCTGTTTGGCGGACCCTGGCAGCGCTACGTCGTGAGCGTAGTTATATGCCATCCAATTCATCTCCCATGAGCCGAACAGGCGCTTGCGCGCCTTCGACACCATCTCATCGCTCAGTGGGCGATTCCCAGGAGGCTCTTCGAGAACTACCTTGCGTACGTCTGCCGGGTCCACCGGAACCCAGCCGTGTTCGCGAAGGTACACCTCCACGCGGCAGTGCTGACCCTTGGTGGCTTTGTCCGTCGCTGCGCCAAGGCTTTTGTAGCCCAAGTCCGATTTGGCAATCCGCAAACCATAAACATGCCGCGCCGGCAGGCCCACGGAGCGTGCCAGGCCAATATAAAGTGCATTTAGATCGGCACATTTTCCGCCCATATCGCCCGACTCCAGCATGAACCGAATGTCGCCGCGCCCGCAGCCGCGGACCTTCGGATCGCGGAAGGTGTTGTCCACCACCCAGTCGTAAATAGCGCGAGCTTTCTCCATCTCAGTGGTCGCGCCGGCGGTCGCCTTGAGCGCGGTCTCTTTCACAATGCCGTCCGTGGGCACATAACGGCTGGGCTGAAGAAAGTAGTCGAGCTCTTCTTTTGAAACGTGCTGCCCTTTGCCGGGGACCGAGAGATCGACGGCGTAGTTCTTCAGCGAAACATGGCTGGTCAGCGTCAGCACGGGCTTCGCGTTAGCGGGGTAAGTCGCCGATACGATGCCGAGTGCGTTCGGCTTGTCTTTGCTGAACTTAGCCGTTCCGCTCTCGGCACTGAACTTGTTCGCGTGCGTCCTCTGAAATGGCGTATCATGAATCAGGGCCGCCGGCAGCCAGATGTGAGTCGGTCCACTTGGTTTCAGTACTTCTACCCTCGCGGTCACCTCGAAGTTGCGCCACCTCGCGCCCGACTGTAAAGCGTCGGCAAAGACTGGTATTGATTTTATGACTGCCAAACCCGCGCAGACTGCGCCCGTCGATTGGAGAAAGTTGCGCCGATTCATAAGCTCCCCTCTGAAAAAGAAAAGTTGTCGTTACTGATTGATTTTGGTTGGGAACCGCCGCCGGAGGTTTAGGAGAGACGGATTCAGGTAAAGCCGCGCATGGATTTAGTCGTGTGGGAGAGAGTACACTCACACTTGTTCTGCGACAAGTCGCTCGCGTCGGGTACTTGGTGTTTGTTCCTTTCTGACTACCTAAACTCCAAGAACCTTCCCTGCCATTGCTGTTCCCTCGACGCGGTTCCTTATCTTTTCGAAGGCTGTGTCCCGCGACGTGGATGTGTCGTCAGCGAAAGGTGAGAAGCCACAGTCATCCGTGGTTCCTAGCGATTCGATTGGGATCTGCTCAGCGGCTTCAAGAACGCGCTCACGCACTTCCTCGGGACTCTCCACTCTGGGATTGATCGGGTCCGTGACACCAACGAACAACAGTTGACCGGGTTTGAGCAGGCTTCGAATGGAAGTCAGCACACGCCGGCGGTCTGGCTCGCTGGCCAGTTGAATATAGAAGCGCCCCGCATTCAAGCGGAAGAGAGACGGCAAGAGCCCCAAGTAATCCACATCGGCACTGTGCGTGGAGTCATGGTCGCCGCCGGGGCAGGTGTGCACTCCGATCTGTTGGCGCTCGGTTGCAGTGAAGCGATCAAGAACGTGGTTGTTCATGTCGATAAATGCGTTCAGCACACCGCCCGATGGATCGAGTTTCAATGCCAATCGTCCCTCAGTGAAGTCGATTTGCACGCACGCAGCGCCGGCCTCCAAACATTCGCGAATGTCCCGTTCTGCTTCGCCAACAAGATCTTCCAGGAACATCTCCCGCGAATATCCATCGATGCCACCTTGCGGATAGAGCAGACTCAGAGCCGAGCGGAAATCACGGCTTGTTTCAGCGGCCGGTGAGCGTGCCGCTGAGCGGCCTTAAGGTAAGTCACAGCATGGACGCCATAACGGAACGGGCCCAACGTCAGCTTAGGGAGTTGCCTCGTGTGTCCATCTGCAAACGGAATGATCACTCCATCGGATGCCAGATGTTCGAGTCCAGAAAGAGGATATGTCGCAAAGCTGGGCTTGGTCTGCTCACCATCGGAGATTACGGGCGAGCCAGTCTCTTCCAAACGCGAAATGGTGTTACGGAGGGCCGACTCCTCCGCAGTTTTGAGCTGTTCGGCAGAAATCCTCCCTGCTGCACGAGCACGCATCGGCGCCAGCAGATCTGGTGGGCGCGGGATGCTTCCAATCGGTTCGGTCGGTATCGGCATGTTTCTGTTTCGCGGTTTTCCGAATTCTGAGTTAGAAATTCAGCCGGACGGCAAGTCGACTGATCAAGCTGGCGCTACGAGATTCGGTGCACCGAATGTCGAATTGACCAGATTACTGACTCCGTCTCGATACTTCCGCGGAATCAGTCCGGGGCGTCATCAACAACTGTGTCGACGCCGTTAACGTTCGGCTGACTAAAACAAATTGAAGGCTGCGGCACCGATTTCTGCCTTCATGCGTTCCCCCAAGTTGAACACTCTTTCCGAATGGGGGAACCTTACTTGCGCTCGACCGGCCGCGGCAATACTCTAAAAAGACTAGAGAACGAGCGTCCTCCGGAGAAAAAGCGGGACGGTGACATCCTTCGCTGACGACCAGTCCGTTCTCTCTTGTCTCAAAGCCGTCGATTGGCCTGTGGCTAACCTTAGAAGTCGAATTTGGCAATCCGCCTTATTGTGATTTCGGGGCCACTTGTACCGAAGATTGAACCGGTTGCTGTGCGGCGGATTTTAACGAAGCATCGGGGTGTGGTTCCTTGCCCGGCGGGAGTTCGCTTCCGGGCGGGTAAATGAGAATTTGCACCGCGCCCCAGCCTTTGTCGGAATTCGCGTCCGCCTGCTTGCCCATTCCCAAAGTCTTGAGCTGACTGTCGTCGAATCCAAAGTTCTCGACCAGATATTCGCGCACCACCATGGCGCGGGCTTCGGTTAGAACCAAGTCCTTCTGGGTGTCGCCTTCCATGCCGGCAGAAACTACAATCACCGCAAATCCGAACTGGTTGTTTGCCAGGAACTCGCCACCAGCGTTGAGAGATTTACCGTTCTTGAGCTTGGCCGAATCCTGCTTGTCAAAAAGTTGCTTTGCCGAATAGGTGAACTGTTTTGTTGGTGTGCTCGGCGGTAGTTTTTCGATCTCATACTTGGCGAGTTCGGCGGAATCTTCGTAGCCGCGGTTTTTAAAATATCCGCGCACGAAGAAGCTATGCTTCAGGGCTTCCATGTTTTCCTGGAAGTCGGTGGCGCCGGCTTGCGCCTGGATCATGGTGTCATGCATGGCGGCCGTGGTTTCTGCGAGGTTGGCGTAGAGCTTTTTGTCGTTGACCAGCGCTCCGGCAGTTCCCTCGCCCTTATTGACCTTGGCGGTGATTGAGTCCAGATTTGCCGTGGCGCGTGTCGTGTTCTGAATCGCATCTTGAGTGCTATCCAAAATGTCACTGGTCTTCGCCAGCAGGTCTGACATTTCCAGCGGCGGCAGGGTGGCGAGCGTATCGCCATCGCTCACGTTGGCCGATTTGCCGGATCCAAAGGAGATCGCGAGATATTGATTGCCCAATAAACCTTCGGTTTCGATGGTGACCATGGAGTCTCGCTTGATGATCTCGTGCGTGGATTTGCCAAGATCCATGACCACGATCACTTTGTCGCCCGGCTTGTGGGGGAGCACAATGTCGCGCACGGTTCCGCTGTGGACGCCACCCAGGCGCACGTCGGCCCCGGTGTCGAGGCCCTCTACGTTATCGAATTGCGCTTTCAACTGATACGTGGAGCTGAAAAGATATTGCTTGCCCCCGATGATGAAGATCCCAGCCACCAGCATTGCCAGGGTCGCAACGATGAAAATTCCTAACCGCGTCGCTCTCGACATTTATGATCTCCTACGAATGCTTTAGAAATTCCTGAACGAATGCGATGTCGCTGCTCTGCAATCGTTCGAAGCTGCCTTGAATAACCACGTCTCCCTTATCGAGCAAGGCCAGAAGGCTGGCAATCGTTTTCGCACTGTGCAGATCGTGGGTCACGACGATTGAGGCCATGTGATGTTCCTGTTGGAGCTTGAGAACCAGGTCGTCGATCTCACCGGAGCTGATGGGGTCGAGACCGGCGGTGGGTTCGTCGAGCAGCAATATCTCGGGATCCAACGCCAGCGCACGCGCCAGGCCCACTCGTTTTTGCATGCCACCAGAGATATCGGAAGGCATCTTGGCCAGAGCACCTTCCATGCCCACTTCTGCGAGCAGCGCTCTGACACGGTCGGCCCGCTCAGACTTCGACATCTCCTTATTATGGTGCTGGAGCGGAAAGGCCACATTCTGTTCGACAGTCAGGGAATCGTAGAGCGCGGCGTGCTGAAACAGAAAACCCATCTTTTTTCTGATTTCGCCCATCTGATCGAGAGCCAGGCCAGCGATGTCTTGACCATGAATGCGAATCGAACCTGAGTCAGGTTTCTGCAGGCCGATGATTAGCCTGAGCAATACGCTTTTACCGGTGCCGCTGCGCCCCAATACCGCCAAGGTCTCGCCGCGCTTCACGCTCAGGGTTATCCCGTTCAAGACCCGCTGATTTCCGAAAGACTTCCGCAAGCCTTCGACGGCAATGGCTGCTGCGCCATCGATACTGGCTTCCGCTTGCGTCGTCAATATTTGATCGATGGTGTTCATAACTAATCGGTGATGCGGAAACCCTCACGGAAAAAAGATGATAATGAGTTTCACCAGTACCACATCCGCCAGGATCACGAACAGCGAAGACAGAACTACCGAACTTGTGGCCGCGCGGCCGACTCCCGCGGCGCCTCCCTGGGTTCGCATTCCCTGAAAGCAGGCGATCAGCCCGATAATCAGGCCGAATACCATGGTCTTAAAGGTAGGGGGCAGGAAGTCGGTGAAATCCGCGCCTTTGAAACCGCTATTAATGAATTGATGTAAAGAAAGCGGCTCAGCCACGGACTGTGTAACCCAGCCCATGATCAAGCCAGAAAAGTCGGCAGCAAGGGTCAGAAGAGGCAACATCAGAATACAAGCTAGGATGCGGGTCGCCGCCAGCAGCCGGTAAGGATTGACGGCGGAAGCCTCGATGGCATCGATCTGCTCGGTCACCTTCATCGACGCCAGCTCTGCGCCGATGCCCGCGCCCACCCGGCCACTCACAACCAGACCGGTGATGATCGGGCCGGTCTCGTGGATGATTGAGAACACAATGGCAGCAGGAAGCAGAGACTTGGCGCCAAATCGCGTCAAGCTGAAACGGGCTTCCATGGAGAGAACGATGCCGGTTGCGGCCCCGGCCAAAGCGACCAAGGGCAGAGATTTTGAGCCGATCTCATCAAGCTGGCGAAACAGTTCGCGGAACTCAAACGGCGGCGTAACCGCGGCCCGCAGCACTTGCCAGAAAAATATTCCGAGGTCACCGAACCATTCCAGAAAGTGGCTGATCAAACCTCCCGGCAAAACAGTGGAAGATGCAGGCAGAAGTGACGGCTCCGCAAGCGGAGCGGCTATACCTGCGGTCGCGCTGATTGTGGGATCGATCACGGGCGCGAGCCCGAGCTGGGCGCTCCGTGCGTATTGTTCAGGTGCATGCGCGTAAGTAAGGAGTGAGGCCCGCTGTAGAGGAATTCGAGGGCGACGTTGCCGCCCACATACCCCAGCATGGCGTAGTTTCCCATGCGAAGTGCGTCTTTACCGTTGTAGCGATCGGGATACCAGGCATAGACGGCAGTCATAGCACCGGCATAGGGGGCGATGAGCGCGGGGAAAGAAAATACACTGTGGCCATCTTCACCGCGGCGTGCCGTCAAAGTCGAAATCACGGCATGACGGAAGCGGGGAAATATACCTTCGCACTCGCAGCGGTAGTACAACGTGTCTTCCCTGAAAGTTTGAGCCAGTCCGTAGCGCGTGGTCGTACTGACGGCCGCTATACCGAAGGCTGATCCGATTCGCCTACCGTACCCTTCGGCTCCCTGGTTCCACTCTGGAGGAGAGTTGTAGGTCTGGCCAATGCCAGCCGCCAAGGCGGCGCCGGTTATGGGATAAGGTCCAAAGGCGTCGAATGCGTAATTGCGAAGCTTGGTTTTCTGCGTGGGACGAAAGTAGGTCAGGTCTGGTTGTGCGGGAGTGGTCGAGGCACTCACGGCTGGAGAATCTGGCGCATCGACCACCAATTGCGACCTTGCAGATGCCGCGAAGATGGCCGAGACCGCGACAGCGAGGAGCGCACTGCGAAGCAGCTTCATATTCGATTCTCCTTAGTCGTTCCGGTCCCGTCGTCAATCCGATCTCCTTAGTCAAACCACGCGGCCCTCCGCAGGAATTGTTTCTATTCTTCACACCGTAAGTGGGCAAGTTCCGTGATCGCACTGGCAGGCGATCTCGACTTCGCTGGATCCCGCTTGTTTACAGGCTGGTCCGCAGTATTTTTCTCCGCCTTGCACAAGGCACAGGCAGGGAATATGTGCACACTTGATGGGCAAGTTCGTCGTCATGATGGCTCCTCCTTTTAACGATGATGTGCGGCGCTCTCAGATCCGACCGAGAAGCAGGAGAACTACGACGATAAAGAGTACGAGTCCCAAGCCGCCGGTCGGAGCATAGCCCCACTCCCTGCTATGCGACCAGCGCGGCAGTGCACCAACCAGAGCTAAAACAAGGATCACGATCAAAATAGTTCCGATCATTCCGTTTCTCCTTTTCCATGCGATTCAGCTTTGTTTATAGGCGGTTCGCGAGTTTCTTACTGGTCAAAACTGCACAAAGGACGAATCATTTTTTCGTGGGAGACTGGAGCGATGGCCGATGGCCAATCGCCGCGCACTGCAAGATAAGAAATGGCGCGAGCCCGAAGAGTGGACTCGCGCCGCTAGTTTAAGCTACTTACTCTTCAGAGCTAGAGTGTGACGTTGAGTTCAACATTAACGCCTGGATACGACGGGTTGCACAGGTAATACACGCCGTCAATCTCAACGACATAGACGTTCTGCGTGTAAAGCCAGTTGCTTGGCCAAGGGGCAGCGAATCCGAACCAGTAGCCGCCGTATTGAAAGCGGTGATTGCGGTAATCGCCTTCGCTGACCCGGAAACTATGTTCCCGTCCAAAGTTCGCTTTATAACGGTCAGCGGGAATACGGCCACCGGCGGCATGTTGTTCCTGCCGTTCAGGCTTTGCTTGTTGGGCGCGTTCCGGAGCGTTCTTCTCCTCAGGTCTGGCGTTCTTTTGTTCCTGAGCGTTCTTCTCCTCTTGCTTTGCGGGCTTCTCTGGTTGCGCCTTCTTCTCTTTTTCCTGAGCAGGCTTATCTTTCTGTTCTTCCTGTTCGTGCTGCTCTTGTGCGTACACCGGAACCGCGAGGATTAGTGATAAAACTGCTGTGCTGATAACTCCAGTTAGTTTCATGGTGTTGCCTCCATTATTCGATGTCTATCGATCGCTATCTATGCTTGGCTTACTGCAAGCTTCCTGTTGTTGCGTTGACCGGAGTGCCGATGGCGTCGCCCGACACGAGAAGTTCCACTCTCCGGTTTTGTTGCCTTCCTGCAGAATTATCGTTGGAGGCTACCGGCAAAGTATTGCCGAAGCCTTTGGCGCTGACTGAATTTGTCGAGACGCCTTCCTGCACCAGGTAGTCGCGTACTGAGGCAGCACGGTTTTCGGACAGGGTTTGATTCATGGCATCGCCGCCGACGTTGTCGGTATAACCGCCAACTTCAATATTTAGTCCGGGATAGGCGAGCAGAATACCGGCGACTTTCGCCAGCTTCTCCCGTGCCCCCGACTTCAAGGAGAATTTCCCGGTGTCAAACAAAACATCGGACATGCTAACGATGAGACCGCGCGCGCTGTCGCGAGTTTGAAGAATCGAATTCAACTGCTCGGACAATTTCGCACGCATGGCCGTTTTATCGCTTTCTGCCTGTTGCGCGGTCAATTGTGCCTGCTGTGCCGCCAGGCGGGATTGCTCTGCATCAGCCTGGGCAACGGAGAGCGCGGTTGCAGATGCAGCCTGACTGTTCACCATATCGGATTGCGCCTTTGCGGTTGCAGCTTGGGCGTCTGTAGCCTGCGACTGGGCCCTGGCGGCCTCGGAATCTGACCGTGCCTGTGCGGCCTGGGCTAGCTGCTTCTGCCGGATCGCCTCATCCGCTTGCGCTTGCGATCGCGCCCGCGCGTCGGCTGAGTCCTGGCGTTCGTTTGCCAGTCGGACTTCGTCCATTTTCTTGACTGCGATGGCGCGCGCATCTTCCGCGGTCTGCACGGCTTCGCGGGAGACCGCGATCAACGGCTTCCTGTCCATGTGTTTCGCGACGGCATAACCGTCGGCATTGTTCATCAATTGCACGGCGCGCTGATAGCTATCGCTGGCGTAATGCTCGGCGCCCTCGGACTGAGCGATCCGCAGCGCGTTGCGCGCTTCGAAGAACTCCAACGGCAACTTTGCGTTCAGGACCACCGGGTCGAACTTGTACCCCGTGGGAATGTAGCCGCCGCGCTCCATCAGTTCATACTTTGCATTCACTGCTTCGCTGGTTCCCTTGGTATCTTCGCGGATGGCATTCTCAAGCACGACCACATTGCTGGGCTGCCTGACCGCGTAGTAAGGCTCCGCGGTAACAATGAGGGCGAAGGCCTGAAGATCTGTGGTCACGTGAAGTTTGCTGCGATCATTACCGCCAACTAATACCTCGCCAAGATTGACTGCCCGGCCCTCAGGCGAAATCGCCCAGAGGACATAAGTCAGATACTCATTGCCAAAAGTCGTCGGCCTTTGCAGGTTGCCAAATTCGGCTTCAATCTCAATGGATCCGCGCTTGCTGTTTACTTTGGCTTCGCCATTGGCTGAGAGCATCAGAGTTGTGCCGGCAAAATCCAGCTTCGAACTTCCGCTGCGGTGCTCGTAGTTGATGGCTTGTACGCTTCGGCTGATAACGGTTACACGGAACGTGGGCGTCGAATTCAAGTGCTCGACTTCAACCGTGGTTTGAGAATTGGTCTGAGCTATTGCTGGCAAACTGAGCACGATCGCGACGGCTAGGAATAATTTTGTCTTCACACTATCTCCTCGTGGCAGGTATCTGCCGTGTTGCGTTTATGTTGAGTTGGTGCTGGTGCACCAGGTCTCCTGGCAGGTTACAGCTTTACGTTCCAATGCGAATGTGGGATAAAGAATGGAACAATCCGAAAACATTCAACAGCCACAGGACGACGGCAATGACAACAACGCCGTTCAGAATTGACTTGATGGATGACTGCATGGGGATAAAGCGATTCACCAGCCACAGAAGAACACCCACCACGATAAGAACTTCCAGAAGTTGAATTAACGGCATGATCTTTAACCTTTCTTTCTTGCTTGGCTACGCCTCGCATCCGCCCGAGGTGTTGCCCTGGCTTCGATGTTCGAGAAGCTTTTAGGGTCGAATCGTGTTCGCCGCAGTTTTGCGGCCTACACGCGGATGAGAATGCCGATTGGCTGGATGTGGTCGCTTCGCCCCGCAGCAACCTTAGGAATGAGAGCTACGAATCAGCGTCCGCGGCTCCGTCTACACACTCAGGAGAATCAAGAATGACAGATGTGGAATCTTGTGTCTGAGCAAGATAGCTCACTTGCGAATAACCCCAGTGTAGCCACGCTACAAATCCTGCGCTCGCTGCCTGCGCTCGCTGCTCGCGTTGGCATCCAGCCAAGTTACGAGAGAGCGTACGCTCGCCCGAGCGAGGGCAATGGCGCAGTCTGCGGCACCGTAATAGATGTTGAGGGTATCGCCATCGGCGTCGAGCGTATATCCGCAAGGGAAGACAACATCGTCAACGTCGCCGTGGCACTCGTAATCCGCCTCGGGGCCAAAGATCCAGGAATCGCCGCGCAGCAGGCATTTTGCCGGATTTTCAAGCTCGAACAAGGCTAAGCCCAAGCGATAAAGGCAGCCGGATGGCGTGTGCCGAACGCCGTGATAGATCACGAGCCATCCCCGAGAGGTTTCGATGGGCGGCGGCGATAGTCCGATCTTGTTTGCATCCCACCAGGCGCCCCGGCGTGCCTCTAACATGAGGCGGTGTCGGCCCCAATGGCGTAAATCCGGCGAATAGGAGATCCACATGTGGGCCCCGAGGTTAGTTGCGGGCCGATGGATAAGCGCCCAGTACCCGTCGATTCTCCGGGGCAGAAGCGCTGAGTCTTTGTCATCTGGCGGCATGATTACGCCGTAGCGTTCGAAGGTTCGAAAGTCTTTGGTCAGGGTCAAAGATACTCCGGGACCGCCGCGCGAATAGGAGGTGTACGTAACTACGTATTGCTGCAGTTCGGGCACGAATGTGATGCGAGGATCCTCGATGCCCCAGATCTCCTCGGGAAATTCTTTCGGGCTGGGCATCAAGGTCGGTTCGCTGTCGATCTGCCATCCATCGACGCCATTTGCGGAGCGCGCGGCGCAAAGATGAGATAATCCGCGCCGGTCTTCCACCCGGCAGAGCAGCAATGTAGTGCCATCCGCCAGCCGCGTTGCACCCGCGTTAAACACGCTATTGATGGAGTACGGCCAATCCTTGCTTGTCAGGATCGGGTTGGAGGGATGCCTGAGCAGCAATGGTTCGTAGCGAGTTTTTGCGGGACTCCTAGGTTCTTGGGTAGCAATGGTCATAAGGGACTTTTCCTTGCTTCAGAGTTCTGCAGCGAGCGCATTTCCAGAAGTGACGTCAGAAATGATAGCGTCGATTCCGCTCCCTGGTTCTCATTGGCGCGCTCGGGATGAAGGCCGTCGCGGCAGCCGCCAGAGACAGAATCATAAAGAGGAAGCTGGAGGTCGTTGGCGCCCAGAAACCAGTTGAATGCAGACCATGCTTGGTCGCGCCATCGGCTCTCGCCGGTCAGGCGGTACGCATACAGACAAGCAGATACTGCGCCGGCGGCTTCAATTGGCTGTTGATCGAAGCGGGCCTTTTCGCCGCCCTGGCGATAAAAGCCTTGCGATCCGACGGGTACAAAGTGGCCGTTGGCTTCCGAGCGTTGCGTTTCGGTGAGCCAGTCCAGCGCTTCGAGCCCCGCGTAGACCATGTGATCATCCGAGCAGGCCGAACCGACGACCAGCATGGCCTGAGGCAATCTCGCATTTCCGTAAGCCACAATGTTCTCAAACCACTTCCAATCCGAGCAGCGGATCGACTCATACATGGCAAGCAGTCGCCCAGCGAGCACCGATCTAATCTTCTGCGCATCGCGGTCGCCGGAATAGGAATCGAGATATTCCTGAATTCCGAGAAGCGTATAGGCGCAGGCGCGAGGACTGTAAAACTCTACAACTGGAGGCAAGGACAACTCGAATAGACGACCGGCAGCACAACGCAATCCCTGATCGCTGGACCGCCCCAGAACCGTGCCAAGCGCCCATACTGCTCGACCGTGACAATCTTCAGAACCAGCAGCTTCGTTCCACCGTCGATCATAACCGAGGAAATTTCTGAATCTCCCCTTTGCTAGATCGAACGCATGCTCCAGAAACGACAAATAACGGGCGGAGAAATTCGCAACCGGCAAATAAGGTTTGGCCCGCTCATCTCTCTCCGGTTGGTCTTTTTTCTGTGCTTGATCCTTGTCCGCACGTTCCAGCATCACCGTGAAAATAAGCGCGCGGGCATTGTCGTCGGTAGTGTGACCCTCGCCTCGATTGGGGACGGTGAAGATTGCATGCTGCAGGATGCCGGTGTCATCGGTCAGCCCGTTGAGATGATCCAGCTTCAATTCCGGCAGCCGATTGAGATCTTTGGGTATAGCTCGCGCCGAGAACTGAACGTGGGGTTTTTCCATGCGATCGCTGCGCGCTCGTGAAAAACTCTCCATGTACCCTTGCGCCACTTTTTCCCAGGTCATCTCACGTGCGAACACATAAGCGCGCTTCCGCATGGCGTGACGGATAGCGGGAGTGTCGAGAAGTTCGATTGTCTTTTGCGCGATCGCGTCGGGATTTTGGAAAGGGACCAGCGCGCCCCGGCGGTCGTCTAACAACTCAATGGCGTGCCAATACGGAGTCGAGATGATGGCTTTGCCCGCTCCCAGTGCATAGGCGAGCGTGCCGGAAACTACCTGCGCCTCGTGCCGGTAAGGCGTGATGTAAATGTCTGCGGCGCCAATGAACTCGACCATCTCTTCCGGGCTGACAAAGCGGTTGTGGAACCTCACCTGCGATTCCACTCCTACTTCCTTTGCCAGAGCCTGCAAGCTGGCTCGATACTTGTCACCCTGGCGGCGGAGGACGTGAGGATGGGTGGCGCCCGCGACGATGTAAACGATATTCTTGTGCCTGGACAGAATCTGCGGCAGCGCCTGAATTACGTTTTCGATTCCCTTGTTCGGCGAGAGCAGGCCGAATGTGAGCAGAACCGCCTTCCCTTCCACTCCGAACCTGTCTTTGTAGAAATTCGGATCCAGAAAGGGCAAGTCCGGGACTCCGTGTGGAACCATGTCGATCTTACTGCAGGAAACCTTGAAAATTTCTTGCAAGAACTGGGATGAGAGCTGGCTCATGACGATAAGGCGATCCGAGAGTTCTGCGATCTCTTCCATCACCATCAGTTGACTAGGGTCTGGCTCGCGCAGAACCGTGTGCAGCGTGGTCACCAAAGGCATTTTCAGGCGGCGCAGCAGATGCAGAATATGGCTTCCAGCCGGCCCGCCGAAGATTCCATACTCGTGCTGCAGGCACACCATGTCGACATTGTTGAAGTTCAGGAATTCAGCGGCTTTCTCATATGAGGTCACGCTGTCCTGGTCCAGGGACCAGCGAACGCGCGCGGGATAGTCATATCCTTCCAGCGTGTCGTTGACAGGGAGCGCCATCAATCGAGCGGTCCCGTATTCCGCAGATATGGCGCTGCAGAGGTCGGTCGTGAACGTCGCGATGCCACATTGCCGCGGAAGATAATTCCCGATCACGGCGATTCGACTGGGCAGCGACGGCTTCGAATGCGATCGCGCGCGGACGGTTGAAATTTTCTCCCTCACCAGTAGGCGGGGATTGACGATTTCCAGGGTTCGATTTGGAAGGACTGTGTTTGGTATGGCCATTTTTCCTGCTTCTGGTGAGAACAATTGCCGCATGAGGCCTTCCAAAGGGCGCTCAAGCGAGCGATGAGAGTAGATTGAAGTTTTCCTAATCGCCAGTATTTAACGAAAGTGGGGTTGTGGACTGGTCACTATTGACCATTTTCTTGCTGGGAAACGCTGCAATATCGAGCGATGAAGGCTAAACAGAAAGACGCCTTGACCGTTCGATGCCCTACGTGTGGCGCGAAGCGGGGCGAAAAGTGCGAGCTTAGCACGGGGCTGCCGCGCACAAACCCGCATAGAGACCGGCGCTTAGAGGCATCGGAAAGATAGCTGATCCAAAACTGATCTGGCCCGCCTCAACCGCGCGGCGGATCAGCGCCGGGATTTAGGGTAGGCAGGCCCGGCAAAGATTTAACCGACGCGGTCGGAGTTTGGTGTTGCTATCGGTTTGGCAGCCGAACTCAGCCTCTAGCCCATTCCGCTGTCTTGGATGCTCGTCGCGACTCGGCGCTATCCAGACAGCAACTTTGTTGCACATGGCGCGAGTGCGCCGAGACGGTTACGTACGGCACTCCCAGAAAATGGCCGGCCACGATTTCAGTGACCTCGAGGCCATTAAAGTGTTGCAGCTTTACCTTGGCCAAGATCCGCTGCAATGCACTTTGCATCTTCGTCGCTCCAAGCACGCCAAAGAACCTCACCTTAACTTCTGCCGCCATGAAAAAGAAGTTCCATCCCGCCGCATGGATCTTCCGGTCCAAAGAAATGCCATCCAACATCTTGACCTGGCTCCAACTTTCCGAGCAGGGTTCACTCTCCAGTTGAAAGAATTGCGCCATCCCCGGCCACTCCCTCAACAGCACCGTGCCGACTTGAACAGCAGGTAACATAAAGCCCTCCCCAGAAAACTTTGCAAGCGACATGTTATGCCGCAAACCAATCCTTTAGTGTCACCCAGCTCTCGCCGATGTACTGTGCAGAAAAGCTCACTTTGCAGATAATTTAAATGTGACGATTTATGGGGTTCCGACCCCTAATTCGCAGACTATACTTACTAACGATGAGTCCCACGGTAGCAGCCAAGAAGAACGGCAATTTCGATTCCGATACTTTCCTCGCGACGATCGGCGATGGCAGGAAGATCCTGTCTGTTGAAAAAAAGCAAATGATATTTGCGCAAGGGGACAAGGCGGACGCAATCTTCTACGTCCAAAAAGGCAAAGTGCGGCTCACCGTCGTATCGAAGATAGGTAAGGAAGCCACGATCGGGCTCGTGAGTCAAGGGAACTTTTTTGGGGAAGGTTCACTCGCAGGGCAGCTTCTGCGCATGGGCTCCGCAGCGGCGATGACAGATTGCGAGATCCTGCGGGTTGACAAGCAAACGATGATGGATGCGCTGCACCGCGAACCCGCGCTGTCCGAGATGTTTGTGGCGTATTTGCTGGCTCGGAATATCCGTTACGAAGAAGATCTGGTGGACCAACTGTTCAACTCCAGCGAAAAGAGGCTAGCCCGCGTCCTTCTATTGCTCGCTCATTTCGGCAAAGAGGGCATTCCCGAAACCGTGGTGCCCAAGATCAGCCAGGAAACTTTGGCCGAGATGGTTGGCACTACTCGTTCTCGCGTCAGCTTCTTCATGAACCGGTTCAGAAAGCTGGGCTTCATTCACTACGCCGGGGGCGTAGAAGGCGCTTTGCAGGTCCACAGCTCACTGCTCAATGTAGTTCTGCACGATTGAGCATTCCCACGACAACACGCTGAATAGCCCGCTACCAAAATTACAGCACTTTCAGTCCGAAATGAGCGCTATTGCTCAGACCGGTTCCGGAGTCCGGGTAGATTATGGGAATGACCAGAATAGGAAACCTCGGTACGGCCCCGCACCCTAGAGACGAAGACTGGCGGTGCATTGCAGAACAGACCAGCAGAGAAACGGACCCGGTGAAGTTATCGACCCTCGTTGCCAAGCTTTGTCTCGCCTTAGATCGTGAGCACGAACCGAGGCCTCAGTTCCGGCTGCAGAAGGATCAGACTCAGCCTCTTCCCACTGAGTCTCTTCCAAACTTTGCGCAGCAACGCGCCGAATAGCGCAAGACCACATTTGGGCACGCTTTCCTGTTCAACTGACGGAAACTCCCGTGTAGCCTGCTACTCGGTTGCTCCCGGTAGGAACGACACGTTCGCGGGTCAGCTTCTTCATGAACCGTTTCAGGGGAAATTGGGCTTCATCTACTACAACGGCGGCTTGCAAGTCCACAGCTCGCTACTCAATGTAGTTCTGCACGACTAGAGTTCCGCGCACTGGAACGCGAGTGCCGCGAACCTAGCTCTGTTTGAACTTCTCGCTACGCAAGCGTCTCTTCTGATCAATAGTGCTCACTGGCGAAACATCCATGCAGCCTGGTGAGCAATTGTGAACAGCCAACGGAACGGGAGAGGGAGATTATGAGGGAACACTAAGAAGAACTGGTGTCATCCCACCGCTCCTAGGAGGACCTATGTGGATACTTTCAAAGCACGCCCGACAAATAGCACTGGCCCACGCCGAACTTGAATCGTTAATCGTGCATCGCACGGCAGAGCTGCAAAACCTATCGCAGCGGCTGCTTCAGGTGCAGGATGAGGAGAGGCGGAAAATAGCGCGCGACCTGCACGACACCACAGGCCAGACCCTAGCCGCGCTGAAAATGAGCATTTCGTACCTCCAGGAGAGCTGCAAACAAAACTCGGCGGCGCTAGCGGCTGCTTCGGACATTGAACAGCTGGCTGATCAGGCCATCGAAGAAATTCGAACGACGACATACCTGCTGCATCCACCATTGTTGGATGAGGTAGGCTTTGCTTGTGCTGCCGAGTGGTACATCGACGGATTCGCCAAGCGGAGCGGAATTAAAGTAAAGGCGGACATCGCGAACTCGCGTGAACGCCTGCCGAAGAGGATGGAGATCGCTCTCTTCCGTGTGCTACAGGAGAGCTTGACCAATGTACATCGCCACTCCAAAGCTTCGGATGCCAGCGTCCGTTTTCAACACCAACCCGAGGCTGTGATCCTGGAGATACAAGATTTCGGGCAAGGCATACCATCAGAACGGTTGCGCCTACTCCGTGGAGCAGGTCCGGAAACAGGAATCGGTCTCGCTGGAATGCGTGAGCGACTCCACGAGCTGAACGGCAAGCTTGAAATAGAGTCGGATGGATGTGGAACGAGCATGCGGGCGGTAGTTCCGCTCTATGCACTGGCTGCATCTCGGCTCGGAGATTGCGGGCAAATCGCGGCCTCCGGGTAGGATCGCGGATAATGGGTCGGCGCGAATCGACCGACTCGATTCGCCATCGGTCGGACTACGCTTGTTCCTTAACTGACATGGGGCGGTTCTGCAGGAAGTTGATGATCAGTGCGCTATTTATTTGCAGGCCACCGTTGTAGCTGACGAAGCCCTTCTTCCTGAACCCGCTCATAAATTTGCTTACCCTTGCGCGGGTGGTCCCAACCATCTCCGCCAGGGTTGATTGACTTACTTTCAGGGGATACTCGGGCTTTGATTCCTTGGTTATTTGCGCAAACAACAAGAGAACGCGCGCGAGTCGCCTTTCACTGAAATTGAAGAATTGATCTACCAGGTCCTCCTCGATTCGAATAATCCGGGAGAGCAGATATTCAACAAAAAGTGCCGCAAACTTCGGGTCGTGCTCGAGCGTGCGAATCGTGCTCTGCTTTCGCAGGCGAATGATATTGGACGGCCCAATTGATCTCGCCGTACAAATCCGCAGAGATTGCCCTCCCAGGCAGCCTTCGCCAAAAAAGCTGCCTCGCTGCAGGAAGGCGATTATAGCTTTCTTGCGACGAGTGGAAACAGCCGTGAGCTTTACCGTGCCGCTCTGAACGTAGAAAACAGCATCGGCTGTATCGCCTTGCGAAAAGATGACTTCCTTATCTTGGTAGTCGTGAACCGTCATCCCGGCATGGAATTTCTTGCGGAAAACTGCGGGACTGAAACGGTGGGTACGTTTACTTGCCATTCGGGACAGGGCAATCGTACCCACGAGGGGCCAAACTCGTCTAGATGTTCAAAATTGAACATCACGGTCCCCGCCCTGGACGAATGTCAGGCGCTCCGAAGCTATCCGGCCGCTGAACCGCCAAGAATCATAAAACTAAAACTCTATGCGAACCCAGCAATTCCCCGACAATCTGAGGCCTAGACGTATAGACGCATTATCATTTTCAGTGAGGTGTACACTATTGCACAGCTCGGCCTCCGCACCAAGACTCGGCTAAGAGTACGCACGTATGATTTGGGTCGGGCTACCATGGGTGGCTGAGCGGCTCGGGAAACAAGCGATGCTTCAGCAATCGTCGTGGGTCTATACTTTGAGGGGCACTCAACCATGACTCCCGTCGCAATGGCCAAGAAGAGGCGTGAATTCGATCCCAATACTTTCCTGGCGACGATTGGCGCGGGCAGGAGGAAGTTGGCTGTTACGAAAAAGCAATCGATCTTCTCGCAAGGCGAAGGCGCCGACGCTGTCTTCTATATCCAAAAAGGCAAAGTGAAGCTGACCGTCGTGTCCAAGGCCGGCAAGGAAGCGACGATCGGTATACTAAATGAGGGGAATTTTTTTGGCGAAGGCTCGCTGGCCGGTCAGGTTGTACGGATGGGCTCTGCGGCTGCAATGACGGATTGCGAGCTTCTGCGGGTGGACAAGAGGGCGATGATGGAGGCACTTCACCGCGAACACGCATTCTCCGATATGTTCGTGGCGCATTTGCTGGCGCGGAACATCCGCTACGAAGAGGACCTGGTCGACCATCTGTTCAACTCCAGCGAAAAGAGACTGGCCCGTCTGCTTCTATTGCTCGCTCACTTCGGCAAGGAGGGCGTTCCTGAAACTGTAGTCCCCAAGATCGATCAGGAAACGCTGGCCGAAATGATAGGCACGACTCGTTCGCGAGTGAGCTTTTTTATGAACCGGTTCAGGAAATTGGGTTTCATTCACTATAACGGAGGCCTGCAGGTCCACAGCTCGCTGCTTAATGTAGTTCTGCACGATTAAGCGCCTCTACATATGCGGTCGTCAGGTGATCTGACCTGCGGGCGCTCACCGGATCCCATTCAATCGGCAACAAATGACGGGCACATGCTGGTTCGGTTGGCCCGCTCTGCCGATGCCCGCACGAGAGGCAGATTGCGCCCACCTGCCTGAGGTCAGTCTCTTTCGATATTTCATTCTCGCGGACTGCAAATGCTCCTGCGATGACCGGACCGGCACACAGGTCACAAGCGTACGCGGACAAGTGAAGATATTGTTTTCTCATGAGTCCCTTCCACCATAAAACATCTGTCACATCCTAAGCTTTCCAGGAGGGGGGGGCTGGTCAGAATCGCTCGCTTTACCAGCCACGAAAACGCAATCAATACTGTGGCCGCCCTGGCGCCCACGTGAGCAATTTTGAGCAGAATCGTGGAAATCCATCCCTTATAACTGACGAGCATGGCAACCAACCCAACCCTCCTGTGCATACACCGGGACCCGACGCAATTGCGTTCCTTGCAGGAGAATGGATATAAACTGCTGACTGCAACGAATGGTCGCGATGGTCTCCGTTTATTTGTCTCCCAGCCGGTCGATGCAGTTGTGCTGGACTACCACTTGGGACTTTTGGATGGTCCATGCGTTGCGAATGAGATCAAGCAGGTCCGGCCGGCAATTCCCATCGTCATGTTGGCTGACGATCTGGAATTGCCTGACGGTGCCTTGAACTCCGTCGACGCCCTGGTAACCAAGTCGGCTGGCGCTCACTTTCTGTGGGCAACAGTTCACTTTGTATTGAACGTGAAGCCGTCCCAGAGTCGCGAAGGAAGGCGCCAATCGCAGATCAAACCGTCCGCTGATCCCAGGGACGCACCTTTTTCCGCAAGCGAGTGGAGCGCCATTCGGGCGGGAACAATCCGGTTCTGAAGACCCCCAGAACACCGGGATGAATGTTCGTACCTAACCTCGATACTCGATCACCCTGAGATCGCAGCGCAATCGATTCCCGATTCAGTCGCTTTTTTGACGCGGAAAACCACCAACCGAGCACAATTGACCATCTATCAACCGCGTCCTGCCCAATAATGGTGAATGTGAAACCTGAACAACTCACACTGCGACATATCCTATCGGTCCGCTGCCCTATGTGCCGGGCTAAGCCGAAAGAACCGTGCACGCTGACCACGGGACATCCGTGCGTCAAGACGCATCTCGCCAGAACGCTGCCGCCGCCAAAGCTCCTCGCCCGGCCAACTTTGGCCGGGCCGCTCTGCGATCCCTCGAAGCCTATGCCCGCCGCGGCCTTCGCGTACTTTTCCCGCGCACGTAAAAATCGATTGCTGAAATAACACGTCCGTACTGTCTCCTGAAAACGCCTCTACACTGCGCGTCGCCCGCCGAGTAGGTTAATGACGAGAACCACCAACGCCACCACCAGCAGCAAGTGGATTAGGCCACCCGCTACATGGAGACTGAAACCGAGAAGCCAAAGAATCAGAAGCACAACAAAAATTGTCCAAAGCATATTTGTTCTCCTTAACTGCTAGTTCCCAAGCATTGAAGTCTTGCCTTTTCGTTCACTAGGCGTTTCCGAACGACTTTCCACACTCCAAACAACATCGTCCCGACCGCGGTGTAATCAGATTGCAGAACGGACACATCCTTTGCGCTACGACCTTTTGAGTTGTTGGCCTAACGGACGCGCTTACCCTCGAGAATGAATCAGTGATGATCCCTAGCCTTCTGCGAAAACGATCGCGGAGCCGACCAATCGTCATTGATTCACCGACATACTTTCTGCCCATCTAACATGACAGGCGAAGAGCTGAGATGCTGTACAGGATTGCTCATAATCACCGGAACTTCGCAGGCACGGTGAAACTCGGAGAGCCCCTCGCTGTTGAAACACATAGAAGTGAGCAATTCAGATCAGCTATTGTCTTGAGGTTGAGCGAAGATGATGGCAGAGACGAGCACTTCTTCTCTCTCTTTCAGGTCTTCTGAACTAAGTCAGCCCATCTGAAGTCATCTCTCCTTAAGTTCCACGGCTCCGAAAGGGATAATTCATGAAAAAGACAATTTCACTGGTGTTAATGAGCTTGATGGGTACGGTTGGGACTTATGCATTCGCCGGGTCAGACCGGGAAGAGACCGTCGACCGCATGCAAAAATCCGTAGAGGTTCTGCAGTCGATCATGTCAACCCCCGATAAAGGTATCCCGGAAGAAGTTCTAAACGGTGCAAAATGCATCGTCGTAGTGCCAAACCTGCTCAAAGGTGGCTTTATTTTTGGTGGAAAGCACGGACGTGGCGTGGCTTCTTGCCGCACGGTTGAAGGTTGGAGTGCTCCCGCATTCGTTTCAATCGGCGGCGGGAGTTGGGGATTGCAGATCGGCGTCGAAGGTGTGGATCTGGTCATGTTGGTCATGAACGACCGTGGTTTGCAGCATCTGCTTTCGACCAAGTTCGAGCTGACCGGTGAAGGATCAGTGGCCGCGGGCCCAGTAGGCCGTCACACTTCCGCCGGAACCGACGTATTGCTGAACACTGAAGTACTCACGTACTCGCGTTCGAAGGGTATATTCGCCGGACTGACGTTGGAGGGTGCGGTGATCGAACAGGATAACGACTCGACTCGTGCCATTTACGGCCACCACATGATGTTCCGCAACATTCTTTCGGGCAAAGCATCGACTCCCGCGAGCGGACAGGCATTTGTGAAGGCTGTGTCCGAAGCAGGGCACCAGTCCCACGTCGCGGAAGCACGAGAAGACAACAAGCAGTAGTTGCGTCAAATCTCATCAGAGAACGGGTGGTGCGGCTGACCGCGTGCCCTTCCAGTCAGCCACACATCCAATTGATTGCCGTATTCCGAGACTCTTTACGAGTGGCGGTTTCCGCCAGAAGTTCTCCAGAATATATCATCATTGCTTTGAGAGGTCACATGCGCAATTCGAGAGCGGAAAGGCCAAGCTGCATCAAGCACGGGTCAAGTTGACTCGATACACTCAGTCGATGTTGGCACACAAAGCGAAGACGACGATCGCCAGTGAGAAGACAACGCGAAACGTCTGGGTCAGTAATCGCAGGAATCGGAGAGCGTGCGATCGGTCTCCGCGGGTCTCTCACCTGAAGCTGATCAAGTGATAAACCGTTGTAGACTTAATATGACTTCTATGGTGAAGCCGCATCGATATCCTTAAAATCGATTGCGCCAATTACCTCACCCGCTGTTTTCGCAATTCGACGACCGATGGCCTGTTCCGTCCCGGGTATCCTAGAACTGCAGAGCCACGACATGCGGTTCGCATCCTAGGCGCGAGCGAAACATCGCGGGAGACAACATGAGCAAGGTCCAGAACGTTATTTGTGATCGTCGGAGTTCTTGGCTTGATCGTGCTCGCTCTGATCCTTGGAGCCGTTCGTCAGTCAAAGAAGGCTACAAAACTCCAGGGAACACAAGATGAGGAGCACAAGGAACTTCTAGGTTTGCGTACGAAGGTCCAAGATTTGAACGAAAGCTGTTCAGAAGCAAGCGGCCGCGGCCGAAGCCACTGCTGCGGCACCAGCTCCGCCCAGAGCCGAACGTCTGGCTCCTCGTCATTGCCCCCACCGTGTTTTACAAGCTGGAGAGGAAGGCGAGCAAAGCGTCACTATCTTGCGGCAAGAGGCGCAGAAAACGCTGGTGCGCCGTGGTAGCTTCACCCCCATGTGCCATAATCGCCTCCATTATGGTATGCGCTCGCCCATCGTGTAGAAATCGTTGTCGCTCGCCCAGGCCCCACAGCGGCGTGGTCCGCCAGTCGCGGCCGCTGGCCTGTCCTTGCGTCACCTTATCGTCAAGGTCAGGGCCAAGGTCATGGAGCAGCAGGTCCGAATAGAGCCACAGACGCTGCTCGCCTAGCCGGAGACTTGGAGTATGGCATGCATCGCAGCCGAGGGTGGCAAAGAGTGCAGCTCCCCGAGAAGAAGGAATGGGTGCCCGCGGTGAAGGCAGCGAAGCCACGAATGCGGTGACCGCTTCGATTGTGCTCCCATCATCCTCGACCCCTGCTCCTTCGCCGAAGCAGCGATGATGATGAGGCTGGTTGGCCGGTGCAATGTCTTCCGGGGCCAGGGGGCTGGTGATTCCAAGCTCGTTGCGAAATGCGTCGGCGACAAACTGCTTGAGCGTCGCGGTATCCGCCTTCCACCCGAAGCGTCCAACTCTCTCTTTGCCATCAACGCCTTTTACCCAATGCACACGCCCCTGGACGCCATCGGCTTTGCTAACCGCCCCGGCGGCGATTACGTCATCTTTGATCGCGTCGATGAGCCCCTTGCCGTAAAGTTCGGGGGCATTGCGCACAGAAGTGACGTTGGCTCCCGGAGGAATGCCCGGCTCAAGATCGCAGGGCAATCCTCGTTCACTTACCGACCGCATCCGTGCGATCGGGCCTCCGCGGCCGATCATAGGGTCGAAGCCCGTCGGTGTCAGTCGTCCGACTCGCATGGCCGTACCCAGCCCGCCCATTCCCATGCCGCCTTTCGTAGGGGTAAAGTGGCAGCCAGAGCAGGAGGTATGGTTGAAGAGGGGGCCGAGACCTTGGCCGGGAGTAAAGCTGGCGCTGAACAGAAGCTCACCGCGAGCGATCAAAGCAGAGTCAGTGTCGGAGTTAGCGAGATCCTGCCCGCGAGCTCGAACGTTTGTTGCTGCTATGGCATCAAGAAGCAAAGCAAGAAATAAAGTTACCAATGCCGCTCGCCGACGGCCATGCCGCGGACACATCCCTGTTACCTCTCGCGGTGCCAATCATTCGTTCCGCCGAAGACCGGCAACTCGACGACAGCACCTTCCGCATAACCCGGCAAACTCCCAGTTAGGGTTACCCAGATATGCTCAGCGTCGGGAGATATGGCAATCCCATTCAGCCGCCCGGCACCAATAGCTCCAATCCCCGGCAGAGTAACCTGCCGTATTGCGACCACCGAACCATCCTGCTTAAGTCGAACTATTGTTCCGTTACCCCGATTGGCCACATAGATATCGGAATTGCCAGCCAGCGTTGTGTTACTGGAGAAGAGGGAACTGGCAACTTCGGCCACGGCCGGAGCGATATCCACCGGGACATCGAGCTGCGGAGCGGTAAGGCGTCTGGAATTATCCAACCGGAATACCTTTCCATCCGAGCGCAGAGACAGCGCGACGATAGAGTTGGCGGCAGGATCCGCTACATACAAGATTGGATTCGGCACCCAGTTGAACACCATCCCGCCATGCGTTACCTGCCCACCGTCGTTGAGCGCCTGGATGGTGCCCGCCGGAGCCAGGCCGTCCACTCCCTGCTCGACATGAACCTGTACCACACTGCCGTCGGCATGAAGTCCTGCAAAGACGGCACGCCCGGTGCCATCAGGCGACTTACCAAGAAAAGCTGTAGCCAAGGCTCCGCTCATCATAGAGCCTGAAATCAACTGGGGTGCTCGATCGGTAAGTGCTCCGCTAAAGACTCCGCCTGCTGTCTTGCTCGGAGCACTGTTCAGCGGACGCCCATCCGGGTCGATCACCGAGTGCATGCCGGCGCCCTTTGCTCCGAACGGTTTGCCCGTAACCCAGATCCTGCCGAAGGCATTGTTGATCGAAAGTCCCGTCGGATTACTCACGGCTGGCAGGTCCGCGGTACTGGCGCCGGGGTTGTAAATACGATTCATGAAGCCCGGACTGTTTGCGGTGAAAAGCATCACCCGTCCATCAATGGCAGTTGCTTGCGCGCCGGAGGATGCAAATTCTGGTGGGACCTGGATTAGCTTATCGCCATGTGGGTCAAGCGAGAGAACCGCACCGGCAGACTCACTACTGTGCCCGATGGGCGCGCCGAAATTGGACGTACTGGTTACAAGAATACGATCGGGATCTAAGACAGCGCCGGCCTGCGTGAAAACGCGAAAGGCTGGTTTGTCGTGAAAAGGACCACCCTCATGGAACGTGCCCACTGCAGAAATGCTGCCAATGCCTGGAATTCCTATTGCCACCAGCCGCCCGCGCAGCTCTGGAGTTCCAGGCTTAGCTACCGCAGCGACCATGCAAAACAGCGCCGACAAAGAAAGAAATACCCAGACTAAGTCCTGCAATCGCCCAAAGAAATGCCTACTAGAAGAACTTGAGCGGATCATTTGGCGCCTCCTGCATCGCTAATCTTTGTGACGAAGACGTCGCGGTATCCTGGGTTGGCCCCTTTCTCTGCGTTCCGCAAAGGATTCTTGGTGGGAAAGTTGGTGGAGTATGTATAGCCGGCCACATAGGCATCGCCCTTAGTGTCCAGTGCGATAGCATAACCACCGTCATTCTTGTCGCCACCAAGCGGAGAGGAGTAGACAAGGGCCGAACCAATAGGGTTCAACTTGAAAACGAAAGCATCGAAATCTCCCCCGCCAAAGTCCTTTTGTAATGGGTTCACCGAAGGAAAATCGAGAGACGTGGTTAAACCGGTCACGTAGGCGTTGCCCGCGGCATCCACCGCGATCCCTCGTCCTACTTCGAAACCTGTCCCACTTACATATGTCGAATACATCAGCTTCGAGCCGTCAGGGGTAAGTTTGATGACAAAAGCATCCCCTCCGGCGCAAATCTCGCGCATTCTTCCGGGCGTAGGAACGCCGAAACATTTCGTGGCGTAAGCCCCAGGCGTCACCGGGAAGTCAAGAGACTCGGTCTCTCCAGCTACATAGGCGCTTCCGGCTGCATCAACGGCAATCGCCATGCCTTCGTCGTCGGCATTGCCACCGATGTGGGTTGAATAAGCGAATGCGGTTCCTGCTGCGTTTATTTTTGTCACGAAGACATCCGTTGGTCCAACAAACTTCTGCACGGCATTCACCGAGGGAAACTTGGCGGAGTTCGTGTAACCGGTGACATAAGCGTTGCCGCCGGAATCGACCGCGATTCCGGTGGCTTGGTCGGGCCTATCGTCGCCACCGCCGAGGTAAGTGGAGTAGACCAGTGCGGAACCTGACGGGTTCACCTTGCTGACAAAGCAATGAACGTTACCGTCGGAGAACGCTGTTTGGATAGGAGAGACTATAGGAAAGTCCGTGGAGTAGGTATATCCGGTAATGTAAGCGTTACCAGCTCCATCCAAAGCGATTGCGTTGCCTCGATCACCCTGACTGCCACCGATGTAAGTGGAATATAAAAGTTTCGATCCATCCGGACTTAGCTTGATTGCGAAGGCATCGAAAAGGCCTCCCATGCTTTTCTGCAACGGACTCTCAACTGGAAAATTTACTGAGCTCGTATCCCCAGTAATGTAGGCGTTGCCCGCCGCATCCACGGCAATGCCATATCCAACATCATCGCCGCTACCCCCGATGTAAGTCGAATAAAGTATCTTGGAACCATCTCGACTCAACTTCGTGATGAATACATCGGTAGAACCGCCGTGCTTCGATTGCTGAGGCTTGGTAAGAGGGAAGTTGTCGGAGTTCGTATCCCCCGTCACATAGACATTGCCTTCCGAGTCTACGGCTATCCCTTGACCGGAACTGCTGCGAGAACCACCTAAGTGAGTCGAAAAAGCAAATATCGGATCGATCACCACAGGCCGGCTAGTATCGTAAGCGTCCAAGTGGAATTGGACTTGCTGGTTGGCCAATACAAAGCCGCCACCGACCTCTTTTCGTTTGCCATCTCTCTCCTGGTAAATAAACGGCTTCCGCAACTGGACGATCCCGCCACTCGCCGCATGAACCAGAAGATTGCCCTCAGCATCGAGTTCTAACTCGCTCGCTCCATCAAACTTAAGTCCAATAGCCTGCGGGCTCGATCCGGGCGCGACGACAAAGTCATATTCAAGTTCCCGCTCACTGCCGTGATATAGCAGATCGACTCCTGGATAAACGTTCTCGTATTCAACTTCAGCGTAGGTGCTGACATTGGTCCGCCATTTCGTCGGATCGTTGCTTAAAAAATAATTAACCTTGCCTGGCAACGGCTGGACCCCTCTTTTCGCTGCGCGAGAGTTACCGCCCACTAGCCGCATTTGTAGCGAATGCTGGGTTGAAGCATTGTGGATTCTTTCCCCTTGCCAATGCGAAAGAGGCTCTGCTTTAGGTTCATTGTGGCGATCTGAAAGAGCAGTAGAGAACCTCGCCTCTGTCGCTGCCAACGAGAGAGTGTAGCCGGGGCCTCGCGAAACAAAATCGATCGCAGCTTCCGTTTGTCCCTCATTGGCTTCGAATGCCAAAGGCAGCTCTGCGGCAAACCGCGAACTTTGTTCGACCGCGCTTTGAGGTGTCCCAGCCACAAGCGCTGTTGGTTCGGAACTGCTTGAGTTGGGCGCAGCCAGGTACAGCACAGCCGCGAGCGGGAGTGGAAGCACTAGCCAAAACAGCTGGGTTTTGCGCATGAATGAACCCTCTCCGATGCTATTTTGTGACTAAGATTTAACTAAAAGTCATCCAGACACGTTTCTGCACCAGCCGACAACAGCTTAACGGTTTGAGTAGAAAAGTCTAAAGGCAGATGGGGAGTAGATTTGTCCCGTTCGCTTTTTGGATTATAAACGGATGCGCTCCTCTCGCCAGTGAGCCCGATTTAGACTCAGCTCAGCAGAAGGAGCGCACTCGTACTTGCTTAGGTCGGAACCATCAAAGCCGGTTCACTCCCTAACTACCCCTGTGTTTGATCCCTTACTTCGTCGGAGCGGCCGGAATATAAACTGCGATTTCGCCGATCGGTGGTGCGTACTTCTGGGTATGGAAAGCAATGACGATGCCGCCGCTCTCGATGGCCGCGATGTCAGCATTCTTCCATACGCCGGTGATGCTGTTCGTCGTCCCTTCTGGGCAAGCTGGGCTCTCGCCCTTCACACCACAAACGGACTGTGCTCTCACGGCAACCTGGTCGTGGGGGCCATAATGGAAGTGAACCTGCGTCAGTGGGCTAGTGAGACCCCAATACGCAAAGGTGTACTCGATGTCGTTGCCATTTTGATGCAGAACGGCAACTCCAAGAGAATTGCCCACGTCATCCCGCAGCATCGTGTTGAACTGATGCGGCAGCTGATATGGCGTAATCTGCATAGGAATGCCCTTCAGGGCCTGGTCAGCGGTAACATGATTGACCATCGATGGAAGGTTCGCGTTGGGGTCGGCTGCGATCGCGCCGGTGACGAGCACCAAGGCTGCGGCCACTATCAGGAGCAGTTTCGTCGTCTTCATTTTCGAGTTTCCTTTCGGGTGGGGCGTCGTCCTCACGACTCCCCGATTCAAGGCGGGGAGTTTAACCGAAATATGAAACCCACCTATCGGGCGTCCAAGATTTGTTACGTAACCAGGAAATTCTCACGAAGGAGATTGTAACTCTGTGTAAACAAACCTGCGATCTGGTCTATTATCGGAGAAATTAACATCCTATTAGCGCCTTCTATGTTACAGAAGCAGAACACAAGGATCGTGTATCTCACAGAACTATCTTGATGGTGTTTGTTGCGGCATTCCTTGCAGGCACGTCTGGAGTAGTAATTGTAGAAATAAAACAAATCAGTGAAAGAAATAAAGCAACTTAGATAATGATCATTGCGGATTAACCTGAGTAAGAACGTGACAGAATGAAATAAACGAGTTCGTATTCCGAAGAGTGACTCAGGCTTCTTGGTTACAAGGTACGATGCGAGTTAGTGATGCGTTCGCCTGAGAGTCGGCAGAGTTGCTTGCTCGAGAAAATCTCTCTACTGATTGCGCTGCCAGCCCGTTGTACATTCAGCGACCTGCGAGTAAAATCAGTCGCCATGAAATCATCACAGACCCCAGGCGTGCCGGACGCTGTCAGTAGCGATAGCTTGGCGTCAACGTTATTACGCGACGTTCAGTATGGTTTTAGAATTCTTCTCAAGAACCGTACCTTTACATTATTTGCGCTAATTACCCTCGCCGTCGGCATAGGTGTGAATACCGCCATACTAAGCGTCGTGAATGCCGTCTTGCTTCGACCGCTGCCCTATGACAAATCGGGCCAAATCTTTATTATTTGGTCTGCATTCAAGAGCGCAGGAATATTGCGGGCTCCAGCAACCGGACCGGAGTTGGTCGAGCTGAAAAGACGCAGCCGTTCCTTCGAGGACTTCGGCGGCGTTTCAGTCGGCAGTGGATCGTTCACGGGCAGGGCAGAGCCGGAACAGATCAAGTTAGGTTTTGTATCTGCAAATTTCTTTTCCGTTCTTGGTGCAAGGCCCGCGCAAGGCAGGTCTTTTTCCCCGGAAGAAGAAGGTCCCGGAACCAGCGCCATGATTTTGAGCGATGGTTTATGGCGGCGACGGTTCGGTTCCGATTCCAACATTCTTGGCCAGTCGGTACAAATGGATGGACACACCTACACTATCGTGGGCGTGATGCCTCGTGGCTTTCAACTGATCTTTCCGCCGGATGGTAATATCCCCGCGGACGTTCAAGCGTGGATTCCGTTTCCCTACAAGCTGGCTGAACGTCCAAGAGGTGTGGCTTTCGTTCGGGTGATCGGCCGGTTAAGGCAGGGCGTGCCCGCTCAGCAAGCACAGGAGGAGTTGGATGGCATCGCAGGCCAGCTTCGATCGGAATTCAAGGAGTTCGCCGAACTGGATTTATACCTTCGGGCACTTCCTCTGCAGAAGGATGTCGTCAAGGATGTGAAGCCGACGCTTTTGGCGCTCTTCGCGGCTGCGGCTCTTGTCTTGCTGATCGCTTGTGTCAATGTCGCTAATCTGTTACTAACCCTCGCCAATGGTCGAATTCATGAGGTCGCGGTCCGAACTGCGGTCGGAGCTCCAAGAGCAAGAATTATCCGTCAGCTACTAACCGAAAGTATTTTGCTCGCATGTCTGGCAGGGTGTGCGGGAGTGGCCATTGCATGGGCGTTATTGCAGTGGCTCCTTGCGGTCTGGCCCGGCGCTATTCCTCGAATCAACACAGTTAGTTTAGATTCCACTACCCTTCTATTCACCTTTGTATTATCGCTTGTGACTGGGACTGTCTTTGGACTGGCGCCTGCCTGGGCTGTCTCCAAAGTAAACGTGGCGGATGCGTTCAAAGACATGGGAAAGACCAAAGGGCTTGGCAGACAAGGTTTTCGTAAGATTCTGATCCTAAGCGAAGTCATGTTGGCGTGTGTGCTCTTGATCGGGTCCGGCCTGATGGTCCGTACGTTTATCCGTTTGATCCAGGTTGATCCGGGCTTTATTCCCGATCATGTACTGACTTTCAAGGTGACGCTGCCGGCCTCGCGGTATGGGAACGACGAGGCTCGCACCCTTTTCCTCAAACAGTTGAGACAGGACCTCGCTGCCATTCCTGGTGTCCGTTCAGTGGGCTTGAGTTCGCATTTACCGTTCGATGATTTTCCTGAGTGGATCGGGTCGTACTGGCCTGAGAATGCTACCGTGGAGCAACAGCAAGGGGCGCTCCTTGCTGATCATCGCGCTGTATCGGCAGGTTTCTTTGAGAACTTT